>Ga0181601_10000115_pt1 | contig 58599 bp, 50 predicted proteins | sample 041ome_8_FD_133020 | JGI IMG/M metagenome (GOLD analysis project Ga0181601, IMG submission 133020) | Coastal salt marsh microbial communities from the Groves Creek Marsh, Skidaway Island, Georgia - 041407BS metaG (megahit assembly) | ecosystem: Environmental > Aquatic > Marine > Intertidal zone... | reverse complement strand
TGATGGCCTCCGAGGTATTCGCTGTTGCAGAGCTGGAACGACGCTACCAGCTGGTGGTGGCAAGCACCACGGATGTCGATGCCGCGGTAGCACTGGAGTTAAAGTTGCAAAAGGACTTCGCTGGAGTATCAAGTATGACAGCGTTGGATGATAGCAAGGTACAGCACCGAGTCCTTATAGGGCCGGCGCCACTTAAGGCATTTGATCCAGTCATTGCTCGACTTCAAGAGATGGGTATTACCGGCACCTGGATGCTGCCTTATGAGAGTGAACCAAACCCGTCTGCGGCCAGGACGCCGCTGCTGCTTATGCCAGTGCCACAAGAGACAGTGTCGGCGGACGCTAGCTTGAAAGCAGACGAAAAGCAGGTTGCTCCTTTGGATGTCTGCGGCCGGGCCTATAATCTGGCCCGCCTGCAGCGAGACTGCCCATCTTCCTGACGGTAAAGAGAGATAGTCTGGCGCAGCCGGACCAGTATGCAAGAAAAAGGAGCCACTATGGCGAAGATAGATTCAACCACAGCGTTTACCACACACCTTTGGCGATGGATCTCGGACCCTGATGTTCTGAGTGTGTTCCTCATAGTCCTGGCGACGATGACCGCAAATTTTCTCGCTCGACGGTTGCTGGACCGTGTTGCGCGACGAGTAGAGAGCACGCTCACGGTCTGGGACGATGCGCTGTTGAATTCGGTTCGACAGCCGCTGGCTTTGCTGATTTGGGTGCTAGGCATCAGTTGGGCTGCAGAATTGGTGGCTGCTCAGGCTGAGACCGGCTTTGGCGAAATGATTCAGCCGATGCGGTATATCGCCGTTGTCGGCTTGCTAGCCTTGTTCCTGTTTCGCTTTATCCAACAGACCGAACGTGGCTTTATCCATAACGGCGCCGACGTGACCACTGCGACGGCTATCGGTAAGCTGCTGCGGATATCGGTCATCATCACGGCGATACTGTCAGTACTGCAAACCCTGGGAGTGAGTGTTTCCGGTATCATGGCCTTTGGCGGCATAGGTGGTATTGCTGTGGGTTTCGCCGCCAAAGACCTGCTCGCCAATTTCTTTGGCGGTTTGATGATTTACCTGGATCGGCCCTTTGCCGTTGGTGATTGGATCAGAAGTCCAGACCGGCAAATAGAAGGTACCGTTGAGCATATAGGTTGGCGTTTAACGATGATTCGAACCTTTGATCGCCGGCCTCTGTATGTGCCGAACTCAATTTTTGCCAGCATTGCCGTTGAAAATCCATCCAGGATGCAGAATCGCCGAATTTATGAAACCATCGGGGTGCGTTACGATGATGCTGGGCGAGTCAAACTGATCGTGGATGAGGTGCGTGATCTGTTGGCGCACCATGAGGACCTAGATCCGCAGTGTACCCTGATCGTTAATTTCAATGAGTTTGGTGCGTCATCCTTGAATTTCTTCGTCTACGCTTTTACGCGCACGACCAACTGGGTTGAGTTTCACGGCGTTAAGGAAAGAGTGTTACTGCAGATTCTGGCCGTGATCGAAAAACACGGTGCCGAGTGTGCCTTTCCGACCTCGACGGTACATCTTGTCAAGCATGCGGAACCTGAGGCTTCATGAGTCAACTTCCGCCGGCAGACCAGCTCTACAGTTATACAGAGATCAGCGCAGCCCTGGACCGTATGGCGCTCGCTATCAATGCAAGGTGCAGCGATGGCGAGTGGCTTGTCATCTGCGTGCTGCAGGGTGGCTTGATGCTGACCGGCGAGCTCCTGCGGCGATTTAACTTCGTTCTTAAGTTGGATCAATTGAAAGTGTCTCGTTACGCCGAGACCACGCAAGGCCAAGCCCTGGTTTGGCACAGCAAGCCGGCAAGCGAGCTACAAGGCCAGAAAATTTTGCTTCTGGATGATATCTTCGACGAAGGCGTTACCCTGGCGACGCTGGCAGCCGACTGTGAGGCAGCAGGCGCGGATGTGGTACTGACCGCGGTCTTGATTGACAAGCATCACGATCGTAAGAAAACCGATTATCGGCCGGACTTCGTTGGGCTTTCGTGCCCAGATCGATATCTTTTTGGTTTTGGTATGGACTATCAGGGTTACTGGCGAAATTTACCGAATATTTGTGCGCTACGCTGATGCTCATCAGTGTCTTTAGATTATTGACGTTATCATGGTTGCGAGCTGCAGACTTGCTCGACAATCATCACTAACTAGAGCCATGGTTCGAGGGGTGTAGAGATGGAAAGCTTATGCAGCTTCGCCAAACTCAAGGGCGCGAACCATAAAGGCTGCACAGCATCGGCTTGTGGTTTTCGAGCAGTGACTGTTGCGCGCCATGTTGTCAATCGAATCAGGGGGTGCTAGTGCTGGCAATTATTGGTGGGACCGGCTTTGGCGAATATGCCGGCTTGGTTGAGATTAAGCCGGCTCTGATCGGAACCCCTTTTGGTGACGTCTACCTGGAGACAGGGTCGCTGAATAAGGTGCCAGTGGTGTTTTTGCCCCGCCATGGGCAGCCAGCCCGTTTTCCGCCACACCGAGTAAACTACCGAGCTAACATTACCGCTCTTGCGCAGCTGGGAGTGCGGCAAATAATAGCGGTGACCGCCGTTGGCAGTGTGGTCTCAGCGTTACAGACGGGTGCGATCGTGATGCCTGACCAGATAATTGACTACACGCATAGTCGAGCGCAGAGTTTCCATGATGACAAAATCCATCATATCGACTTCACATACCCCTATGACGAGGGTTTGCGGCGCGAAATATCATTAGCCGCGGCCTTGTTAAAAGATCAGGATGAGTCGCTGGTATTTGTACCCCAAGGGGTTTATGGCTGTACCCAGGGACCGCGCCTCGAAACAGCGGCCGAAATCTCGCGGATGGCGCAAGATGGATGCACCATCGTCGGAATGACCGCCATGCCGGAAGCGGCGCTGGCGCGAGAAAAAAATCTCGCATATGCAGGTGTCTCGGTGGTCGTCAATGCGGGAGCGGGTATTAATGATCAGGCTGTCGATCTTGCAGCAATCACCAGCGTGCTGGAGCAGGGTATGGCCCAGGTTCGCCAGTTATTGTCTATCGTCTTGAAAAACAGGTGCTGAAAAACCCTCACCTGGCCGGTGGGCCAGCGTAATCCTCAATTTTGATGAGGATGCCGAACAGGGGGTGATCGATATAGTGTAGTGTTGCGCTTCGCATTCTTCTGGCGTGCTCAAGCTGATAGCTCAACCTTGGCGTAAAAGCCGACTGGTTGTCCTTTATAATCTCGTTAGCTAAAAACTCGTTGGTGGTCGGTGTGAATCTGTTTGGTGCTAAAGCGTTTTGAGACGAGGCCTCTTCCGCAGTGATTAGCGTGTACCAGAGGTCAGCTTTTACGTGCAGAAATCGCGAGCGATAAAACAACAGAGTGCCATCAACTTCATAATCATCGCCAGCATGCATGCCAGTCTGAATCAGTATTGGTTCGGCAAAAGACTCCTCCGTGAAGGGTTGGCGCCAGGCCTGGTGCATGAGCAGTCTATAGCGGCTGGAGCGCTCAAGGCTGCGAGCGATTTTGCTCAGCTCATGTTGCGACGGTTCCAGTGCAGCATAGGCTCGGCTCCTGTTTGGGTTAAGGGCCGCGGACACTACTTTCGTATCAAATCCATCGAGTGTGCGGCGTTCAGCAGTAATCTTTGGTGGCGAGTCGCCCGCCTCAAAAGGCGCTCGATCTGCAAAACGGCTGCGGCTTTCAAAAAGAAAATTGGGTTCTGAATCCGGGGCCGGCTGTTGATCAACGGTCTCAAACAGTGCCAGGTATGCATCGATCTGGGCTTGTTGCTCTGCATTTTCTGGTGTCCATTCAGCCTCAGCAGGCGCCGCCACAGAAAACATAGAAGCCGGGTAATAGCGCTGTTTAAAAGGTGGAATCTCATTATTCTTGGCAGGATTCTTGTTGGCAAAGATAATGATTTCGACCTGATACCAGTCGTGATAGTCAGCGTCAGTGGTGTCAGCATGCGTGAGAGATAGCTTCTCTTCAGCTGAAGCGCTAGGGCTCAGCAGCAGACAAGCCAGATTCCAAAATATCAGCTGCAGCGCACACTGTCGCACTGAGCGCAGCCGTAGCGCGGGTAGCCGCAAGCAGGCGTTCAGTGATGTGACGAATCTAATTGACCGGTTAGCGGACATTCCCATGAATTTTCTGCTCAAGGCGTTCAAAGAGTTTCTCAACTTTTTGGAATCGAGTTTCTGAGGTTTCCATTTTCTCCTCAAACGATAGTTGATTTGCGGTGGTAAGGCGATATCTATGTGGCTCAGCTTGAATGAGCTGAACTATGATGAATGGATCCACCGGCGTCCTCTGCGCAAATTCAATCTTACCGCCGCTAGGGCCAGCGTCCAGCTTTTTGATACCCAGGTGTTCGGCGCGTAATTTTAGCGCTGTGACTCTGAATAGGGTCTTGGTCTGTTCTGGCAGCAGGCCAAACCGGTCAATCAGCTCAACCTGGAGCTCCCGTAGCTGATGGTCGCTCTTGGCATTGGATATGCGCTTATAGAGTACCAAGCGACTGTGCACGTCGGGCAAATACTTCTCCGGAATGAGTGCTGGCAGGCGCAAATTGATCTCGGTATCTTCTCTCAGCGGCAGATCCAGATTCGGTGTCTTACCCTCTTTGATAGCCGCCACAGCCCGATCCAGCATCTCCATATACAGCGGGAATCCGATACTGTGCATGTTACCCGTCTGATCATCGCCGAGTAGCTCTCCGGCTCCTCGAATCTCCAGATCATGAGTTGCGAGGATAAATCCCGCGCCCAGATCCTCGGCCTCGCTGATGGCTTCCAGGCGCTTAACGGCATCCTGCGTCATGGATTTGGGGTGTGGTGTCATCAAGTAGGCATAGGCCTGGTGATGGGAGCGTCCAACCCGGCCTCGTAATTGGTGAATTTGGGCAAGCCCAAATCGATCAGCGCGATCCATGATGATCGTGTTGGCATTAGGAATGTCAATGCCCGTTTCAATAATAGTGGTGCACACCAGCACATTGGCGCGTTTATGGTAGAAATCTGCCATGACCTGCTCAAGTTCCCGTTCTCGCATCTGACCGTGACCAATGACAACTCTGGCTTCAGGCACGATATCGAGAATCTTTTGTGCAGTATTCTCGATGGTCTTGACTTCGTTATGCAGATAATAGACCTGTCCGCCGCGCATAAGCTCACGCTGAATGGCTTCTTTGATCAGTGCGTCGCTGTTTTGCCGAATAAACGTTTTGATCGATAAGCGTTTCGCCGGAGGTGTGGCGATTATGGTCAGGTCGCGCATGCCGGACATGGCCATATTCAAGGTGCGTGGAATGGGTGTCGCTGTCATTGTCAGGATATCAACTTCAGCCCGCATGGATTTCAATTTTTCTTTTTGACGAACACCGAAGCGATGCTCTTCATCGATGATAACGAGCCCGAGATCTTTGAATTGCATCCCGGTTTGAAGCAAGCCATGGGTGCCTATGACGATATCGACAGTACCAGCAGCCATCTTGTCAGCGACAAGTTTTTGTTCCTTTTTAGTCTTGAATCGAGAGATAGACTCAACGGTGACCGGCCAGTCGGCGAAACGATCTCTGAAGGTGTCGTTATGTTGTTGGGCCAGAAGTGTCGTTGGGACCAAAATAGCGACCTGCTTGCCGGCATGCACAGCCAGAAAAGCCGCCCTCATCGCCACTTCTGTCTTACCAAAACCCACATCACCGCACACCAGATGATCCATCGCTTTGTTCTTGACCATGTCGCTGATGACCCGTTCAATCGCATTTTGCTGGTCGGGGGTTTCCTCAAAAGGGAAGGCGGCTGCAAACTCTTGGTAAGCGGTGTCAGGCTCAGGAAAAGCAAAGCCCTGTTTCGCCTCGCGGCGAGCATAGATATTCAATAGTTCTGCGGCAACATCTCGAATCTGTTCTGCAGCCTTGCGTTTCGCTTTCTCCCACGTGTCACCACCGAGTCTGTGTAAAGGTGCGAGCGCTTCGTCTGCCGCGGCATAGCGGGAAATGAGATGTAACGCTGACACAGGTACATAGAGGCGCGCATCATCTTGATAGCCTAAGGTGAGAAACTCCGCTTCTTGATTATCGATAGACAGGGTTTGCAAGCCCAGATAGCGGCCAACACCATGATCTATGTGGACCACAGGTGAGTTGATATGCAATTCAGTTAGACTTTTGATGACCAACTCGGCGGCATTGTCTTTCTGGCGGTCACGGCGACGTTTCTGCAGAACCTGTTGGCCAAACAATTGCTGCTCAGTAACCACCAGAAGATTTGAGTCTGGCAACAGCAGGCCGCGATCCAGCGGTGCTACGGCAATTTGTAGCTTTGCCGGATGACTGAGAAATTCGGCCCAGCTGTCAGCGATTCGAGTCGTCAATTGGTGGCGACGCAGCAGATCATCCACCACTTCTCGCCGGCCATTCGACTCGGCGACAATCAGTATCTTGAGTTGAGTCTCTTTGATGAGTGCCTGAAGCTTTTCCAGGGGCAGTTGGCCACGTTCATTGATGGTCAGGTCCGGCAGAGGTGCAAAGTCGAATTGGTCACCTTGATGATGGCGAGTTTCTTTGAGCTCGATTCTGGGACGCAAGTTACATAAGGCCAGCAGATCATCAGCGCCCAATAGAATCTCTTCGGGCGCTAAAATGGGTTTTTCAATGTCAAATCGCAGGCTCTCGAATCGAGTCTCGGCATCACGCCAGTGGCGCCGAAGAGCGGCGTCAATGTCTTCGCTGACGACCAGTGCATTGTCTGGCAAGTAATCAAAAAGGGTCTCTGCCGACTCAAAGAATAAAGGTAGGTAATATTCGACGCCTGCTGGCGAGAGTCCCTGAGAGATGTCCTGATACATTGGACAGCGGCGCGCGTCGGTATGAAATTTTAGATGCCAGGCGTCCTGAAACCGTTTGATAGCAGCGGCGCTTAAAGGGTATTCGCGGGCCGGCAGCAGTCTCACATGGGTAACCTTGTCGACAGACAATTGGGATTCTGGATCAAATGTCCGCAGCGACTCGATCTCATCGTCAAACAGATCCACTCTATAGGGGTGTTCAGAGCCCATGGGGAAAACGTCCATGATGGCGCCGCGAACCGCGAATTCGCCATGCTCCATGACCGTCTCGACACAACGATAGGCTGCAGACTCGAGCTGCCGGCGCATGCTTTTGATATCAAATTTCTGTCCCACATCAAGTACCAGGCTGCTGCCGAGAGCAAATGATCTGGGTGCGAGTTTGTGCATGAGGGTCGCCGCAGGAACCACCAGTGCGCCAGTCCGCATGCCGGGCAATTGATTAAGTATCCTCAGACGCTCGGAGATGATGTCCTGGTGAGGTGAAAAGCTGTCGTAGACAAGCGTTTCCCAGTCGGGAAATAGTTGAACCTGGTGTGACAGGTCTGATGCTGCAGCCTCGAGAAAGAAGTTGAGCTCGTGATAGAGACGCTCCGCTGATTGCATGTCTTCAGCGACGACCAGGCAGAACTGCTGTTTCTGGATAATCGCCTCTGCGATCAGAAGCGCAGCAGCGCTGCCTGGCAGGTTGCTCCAGTGACGTCGATCCCCTGAAAGCTTGGGCGTGGTCAAGGGGCCGATAAGCGGGCTTGTCATAGTTAATAGCTGTGTCATTTGAGCGGGGGTGAAGGTTACTATCTGCTACTCTTAAAACAAAGAGCTTGGGTGGAAATGCCACATCTAAACCTATCTTTGCTGATCCCGGTCTTTATGGTGGGTTTTGTCTGTGGCTGGCTGTTACGTGACGTCGAATCTGTCGCGGTCGAGCTGGCTGACAAGCCGGCCTCGGTAAGCCGGCCACCGCCGCAGCCGGCGAACGTGACGCCGACTACTGCCGGCGCGGCCAGCGCCGCAGGTTGGCAGACTATTCAGCGATCACCCAATGCGCGTCAAGCGCCCGCCTATCTGGGATTAGCCGCAGAGCTTGAAGAGGATTTTGAGGTGCTGGTTGAAACTGCGTTGTTGGCGCGGTCTGAAACGCTCTATGCGATAGCCATAGATCACTTGCTGAGGGCCGCGCTGGTGGTCGAGACAAAAGCTCAGCAGCAAGTGCTTGAGGCCCAGTTGGCGAACGTGACAGACGCCTATGCTCGGTCTCTGATCAGCAGTCAGCGTTACGCAGATCTGGATCGTATCTATGAGGCGATTACCCTCGCACTGCCAGAGTTGGGTGATTATTTTATGGCGCTAGGGTTGCTCCGCATTCAAACCGGCGATTCAGCGGCAGCCCTGTCGGCGCTTGCCCAGATTGAGAACCATGGTCGCCTTGGGGCTCAAGCCCGGCAATTGATGGCGGATATCAGTAGCAGTAGCGTCGATGAATCAGCTGCCCTAGAGGCGCTGCCACTGATACTGCGAGGCAGTCAATGGCTGGTTAAAGCCGAGTTGGATAACCGAGAATCGATTACGCTCATGATCGATACCGGGGCTGCCATGACGGTGCTTCAGCCGCAGTTATTGGCTCGTCTCGGATACTCTCTCAGGGGGCGTGAAGCCTATTTCTCGACAGCTAACGGCGTAGTTCAGGCACCAGTGGTGGCAATTCAGCGGCTGTCGCTGGGGCAGACAGGGATCAATCAGCTGTCAGTCGGTGCGCTTGAGCTAGCCCTGGATCAGAGCATCGATGGCCTGCTGGGTATGAATTTTCTGCGCCACTATCAATTCCGTATCGATCAGGATCAGGAAGAGCTGGTGTTGGAACGTTCGCGCGAGAGCCCCTAATCACTTTAAAAAGCACAAGGATCTTTGCCGTTTTTTCCGCTGTTCAGAGATTCTAAGATTGCGTTGCGGGCTTCAACAATCGATAATACTGGCCGGTAAAACTATCACTGAGAGGATTTTCCTGTGGCACGACCTGGTCTCGAAGGCGTTTTCGCCGACTGGAAGGAACGCGAAGCGCTGGCGGAAGCCATGATCCCACTCATCGGGGGTCTCTATCGACGCAACGTCGTCATTTATATCCACGGTGTACCCCTCTATAACCAGTCAGTTATCGAGCTCATGAAGGCGCATCGCTTTGTTCGACAGATCGAGAACAACGAGATGTCGGAGTTCGAAACGTATCCGATTCTTGAAACCTTGTCCTGCCTGGACCTGGGTCCTGCGCATATTGACATAGGGAAGTTGACTTCGCAGTTCATGCGGGACAATGAGGGTCTGTCAGCTGAGGCCTATGTCAGACGCGAATGTGCCCATATCATTGGCAGAACCGACACCATTACTCACGAGCCGATGGACGTTGTGGTCTATGGGTTTGGTCGTATCGGCCGACTGGCGACCAGGCTGCTGGTTGAGAAAGTTGGTGGTGGTCAGAATCTGGTGCCTAAGGCGGTGGTTCTGAGGCCACCGAAGGACCCGATTCTCGACTTGAACCGCCGTGCCAGTTTGTTGCGCCGGGATTCCATTCATGGTGGCTTCAAGGGCACGATCCGAGTCGATGAAGAGAATCATGTGTTGGTCTGTAACGGCAATGCGATTCGCTTCATTTATGCCGCCGACCCGTCATCTATCGATTACACCCAGTATGGTATTAACAATGCACTGGTGATCGACAGTTCCGGCGTCTGGCGCGATGAGAAGGGTTTGTCGCAACATCTGCAGAGCAAGGGTGTAGCCAAGGTCCTGCTGACAACGGCGGGCAAGGGCAGTATTAAAAATATTGTTTCCGGGGTGAACTCCAACACGATCCGTGAAGACGACAAGATCATAGCTGCCGCCTCCTGCACGACCAATGCCATCGTACCCGTGCTAAAGTGTCTGCAGGAGAGGTTTGGGATCGAGCATGGCCATATGGAGACGGTTCATGCTTACACGGATGATCAAAATTTGCACGATAATATCCATTCCAAAGAACGCCGCGGCCGCAGCGCGCCACTGAATATGGTCCTGACAGAGTCGAATGCCACGAGTGCAGTGGGTAAATTGCTGCCTGAGCTGGCTGGTAAGCTCACCGGCAATTCCATTCGAGTACCGGTGCCCAACGTTTCTATGGCGATTTTGAATTTGTCCTTGTCGGTTCCAACAACTCGAGAAGAGCTCAATGGTTTTTTGCGAAATGTGTCTTTGAGTTCGACGTTACAGCGCCAGATAGGTTATACGGTTTCCAATGAAGTCGTGTCGTCAGACTTTGTCGGTGATCGGCATGCGGGCATCATCGATGCCGAGGCTACCATCGTTGATGGTAAACAGGTGGTCGTCTACGTCTGGTATGACAACGAGTTTGGCTACACGTGTCAGGTGATCAGGGTCGGTCAGAGAATGGCCAATATTCAATACCCGATTATTCCCCTGCAATCGCTCAACACTGATCCTGCTGCTGATATCGCCGCCGGCTCTGTGAAACTCGCGGCGTCGTAGGGTCGGGTCGCGCGGGCGATAAGATAGGCCTCATCTGGATGGGCACAGCAGGCTGCTGTCAGGCTCAAATTAATCCGGCAATAAACCGCTGAAGAGTAGATTAAATGAGAACCTGTCACTATAATTGCCGCGCTCGGCGAGGCCGCGTAGGGCCGTTGGAAGGTTTGCTCGTCGGTTTGGCTGTTCCGGTCAAGCTAGTCTGACAAGCTATTCTGACAGGCTGTTCTGACAGGCTGTTCTGACAAGCTGTTCTGACAAGCTAGTCGGGCAAGATCCAGCAGTGCTAGGATCAGGTTTAATGCAGGCCATCGGAAGCGAAGTGCGGCTTCCTTAAACTTTCTTCGTCAAGATTGGTTGTTAGGTAGCTGATGATTAAGACAAAAAAAGGGCTTAATTTGCCCATCGCGGGTAGCCCTCAGCAAACTATCGAAGCGAGCCGCCCGGCGCGCAGTGTGGCGTTAGTGGGCTATGATTATCCTGGCTTGAAGCCAACCATGGAAGTCGCCGTTGGCGATAAAGTGGCTGCCGGTCAGCGATTGTTTACTGACAAGAAGAACCCGGGTGTCATTTTTACGGCCCCAGCCAGCGGTACCATCAGTGTCATTAATCGAGGTGCGAAGCGTTTTTTTCAATCCCTGGTCATAGACGTCGAAGAAGGCGAAGCCAAGCAGTTCAACAGCTATACACCTGAGCAATTGAAAGGCCTCGGCCGGGCTGAGATTGTTGAGCAGCTGGTTGAGTCAGGTGAATGGACCGGGATCCGCACGCGTCCCTTCAACAAAATCCCGGCACCCAGCTCTGAGCCTGTCGCAGTCTTCATCACCGCGATCGATACGCGACCCTTGTGCGCAGACCCTCAGATTATCATTCAGGAACAGCCAGCAGCCTTTAATGCCGGTGTCGACCTGCTGGCTGCACTCACGAGGGGCAAAGTCTTTGTCTGTCAGGCCGCTGGTGTCAAGTTGCCGATGAGCCAAAACGCCCGTGTTCAATACGAAGAATTTTCTGGCCCTCATCCTGCAGGGTTGGTTGGCACCCATATTCATTTTCTGGCGCCGGTTAATGAGAACAAAACTGTATGGCACGTGGGCTATCAAGACGTCATCGCGATCGGCCACTTGTTTCTTACCGGTGCGCTTTTCACTGAGCGGGTCATAGCGCTTAGCGGCCCAGGTGTGTCTCAGCCACGTTTGTTGCGTACTCGACGGGGTGTCAGTCTGGACGAAATTACCGCTGGCGAACTCAATCCAGGCAAGCAGCGAGTGATCAGTGGATCTGTGCTTGACGGCCGAACTGCAGGGACGACGAGTGCCTTTTTGGGCCGTTACCATGCGCAGGTCTCAGCGCTTGAAGAAGGGACTCAGCGGCAGTTTATGGGCTATCTGACGCCGGGCATGGATAAGTTTACATTGACGAAGCTCTACGGCGCAGCATTGCTCGGCGTCAAAAACCTCATGTTCACGACCTCCACCGGTGGTAGCCAAAGAGCCATGGTGCCGATGGGTACCTTTGAGCAGGTCATGCCATTGGATATTCTGCCAACCCAATTATTACGGGCGCTGCTGGTCAAGGATATTGAGACAGCGATTCAGCTTGGCTGTCTTGAGCTTGACGAAGAGGACTTGGCGCTGTGTACTTTTGCGTGTCCCGGTAAGTATGAATATGGTCCCTATTTGCGGGAAATACTGACGCTCATAGAGGCGGAGGGATAAGAGCCAATGTCGTTGAGAACCTTATTAGATAGTGTCGAGCACCATTTTGTTAATGGTGGTAAGTACGCCAAATTTCATGCGCTGTATGAAGCGGTAGATACGATTTTCTATACGCCAGGGCAGGTCACTGTTGGCGCTTCTCATGTTCGCGATGCAGTGGATCTGAAGCGCATCATGATTACCGTTTGGCTGTGTGCCTTTTTCCCGATGTTTGCCGGTATGTATTACACGGGTCTGCAAGCTAATCTGGCGATGGATTCGATGGGTGTTGAATCTCTGGCGGGCTGGCGGGGCTGGATTATAGCGTTGTTAGCCGGCTATGACGCGACTAGCTGGTGGGATTGCCTGATCTATGGCGCGGTCTTTTTCATTCCCATCTATGTGGTCACATTTTGCGTCGGGGGCTTCTGGGAGGTTTTGTTTGCCAGCAAACGTGGCCACGAGATCAACGAAGGCTTTTTTGTCACCAGTATTTTGTTTTCTCTGACGCTGCCCGCGACGATTCCTCTTTGGCAAGTTGCCGTAGGCATCTCGTTCGGCGTCGTTATAGGTAAGGAGATATTTGGCGGTACGGGCAAAAATTTTCTCAATCCGGCCCTTACTGGTCGAGCATTTCTGTATTTTGCTTATCCAGCTCAGCTGTCTGGCGACGCGGTGTGGACCGCGGTTGATGGTTACAGTGGCGCAACAGCGTTGGGTATAGCAGCCCTGAGTGGTTTGGAAGGCGTACTCGCCAGTGGTATTACCTGGACTGATGCATTTTTAGGCAATGTGCAGGGCTCTGTTGGTGAGACCTCGACGCTGGCGATTTTCATTGGGGGTTTCTTCCTGTTGCTGACGCGTACCGCCTCCTGGCGAATCGTGCTGGGTGTTTTCCTGGGGATGACGGTACTGTCAACTCTGCTTAACTGGATCGGCTCTGACACTAACCCCATGTTTAATCTGCCGTGGCACTGGCATCTGGTTTTGGGCGGTTTCGCGTTTGGTATGATCTATATGGCGACTGACCCTGTCTCGGCCTCAATGACAAACACGGGCAAATGGTACTATGGCGCCTTGATCGGGGTAATGGTCGTACTGATACGGGTGATCAACCCGGCATTCCCAGAGGGCATGATGCTGGCGATTCTGTTTGCGAATCTGTTTGCACCCCTAATCGATTGGTTTGTGGTCCAATCCAACGTCAAAAGGAGATTGGCACGTCATGTCTGATACTACATATGATAAGGACTCGATCAAGAATGTCGTTGTCGTTGCCCTGGGCGTTTGTCTGATCTGTGCTGTCATTGTATCGTTGGCAGCAGTACAACTAAAACCGCTCCAGACGGCCAACAAAGAGCTGGATCGAAACAAGAACATTCTTATCGCAGCCGGTTTGTTTCAACCGAATGTGAATCAGGTCGAAGAAATTGATCAGCTGTTTGAGCAATTTACCGTGAAAGTGGTCGATATGCAGGAGAAACGCTTCCTCACTGCAGAGGAAGTCGAAGCAGCCGGTATCGACATCAAGAAATATGACCAGCGCAAAGCCGCCAAAGACCCAGCTCAATCCATTCAATTAGACAAGCAGCAGGACATTGCCTCAATCAGTCGCCGCGCCCGCTACAGTATTGCCTATTTGCTGGAGCATGATGGTCAGGTTGATCGAATCGTACTTCCGGTCCATGGGTACGGTTTGTGGTCTACCATGTACGGCTTTATTGCCCTTGAAGGGGACGGCAATACCGTCGCCGGCATCACCTTCTATGAGCAGAAGGAGACAGCTGGCCTGGGTGGTGAGGTGGACAACCCGGCTTGGAAGGCCTTATGGCCAGGCAAGTCGATCTATGCCGATGACAAGGTTGCCTTTGAAGTCGTCAAGGGTTCGGTTGATCCGAGTTCCAGCCGAGCACAGTATCAGGTTGATGGCCTGGCCGGGGCATCCTTGACCAGTCGCGGGGTACAGAACCTCATCGCCTTTTGGATGGGTGAAGAAGGCTTTGGGCCAATACTCAAAAATTTACAAGGTTAATCCGACGGGAGCATGACTGTGTCGAAAAGTGTAAATGAGGTCCTGTTCGGGCCGATCCTGAAAGATAACCCCATTGGCCTGCAGATCCTGGGTATCTGTTCTGCGTTGGCTGTGACCACCCAAATGAGCGTTGCGCTCGTCATGTGTATTGCCTTGACGCTCGTCACTGCCTTCTCAAACTTTTTTATATCCCTGATACGACATCAGATTCCCAGCAGTATTCGAATCATCGTACAAATGACGATTATCGCCTCGCTGGTGATAGTGGTCGACCAGATACTGGGCGCTGTGGCTTACGACATCAGCAAACAGCTCACCGTTTTTGTGGGTTTGATTATCACTAACTGTATCGTTATGGGTCGGGCGGAAGCCTTTGCCATGCAAAATCCACCTGGTATCAGCTTTCTTGATGGCATAGGTAACGGACTGGGCTACAGCGTCGTCTTGATGTTGGTGGCGGTCATCCGTGAACTCTTTGGTTCAGGACGCTTGATGGGCATTGAGATTCTGCCGCTGGTGACGAATGGCGGCTGGTATGTCCCCACAGGGATGATGCTGCTGCCACCGAGTGCGTTTTTTATCATCGGTTTATTGATCTGGGCGTTGCGCAGCTGGAAAACTGAGCAGATTGAAGCAGCAGATTACGAGATCGGTGGACACACCGCCCTGTCGAGAGCTATGTAGGATAGATCATGTTTGAATATTTCATCAGTCTCTTTTTAAAGGCAGTCTTCATCGAGAATATGGCCTTGGTATTTTTCCTGGGCATGTGCACCTTTATTGCCATCTCCAAGAAGATTGAAACTGCCATTGGCTTAGGCATAGCGGTGATTGTGGTTCAAGCCATCACTGTGCCGGTCAATAACCTGATATTTGCTTATCTACTTCGAGATGGCGCCTTGGCTTGGGCAGGTTTGCCAGACGTTGATCTGAGTTTTTTGGGCTATCTCAGCTATATCGGTGTGATTGCTGCCATAGTCCAGATTATGGAAATGTTTCTTGATAAGTACGTACCTGCGCTTTACAACGCCCTGGGTGTGTTTCTGCCCCTGATAACCGTGAACTGCGCGATTTTGGGCGCTTCATTGTTTATGGTGAATCGTGACTACAACTTTGGTGAGAGTGTGGTCTATGGTGTTGGTGCCGGCGTTGGTTGGGCACTGGCGATTGTGACCCTGGCAGGTATTCGAGAAAAGCTGAAATACAGTGATGTACCGGAAGGTTTGCGGGGACTGGGAATTACATTCATTACCGTTGGGCTGATGTCATTAGGCTTCATGTCCTTTGGTGGAATTTCACTCTAATTTGAAGTGGCTATGAATACTGAAATTATCTTAGGTGTATCGATGTTTACCGTCATCATCATGATGCTGGTTTTTGTCATTCTCTATGCGCGCAATCAGCTCGTTAGTACCGGGGCTGTGACTATCGAGATTAACGAGGATCCCTCTAAGGCGATTACCACTAACGCCGGCGGTAAGTTATTACAAACCTTGTCAAATTCTGGCATCTTCCTCTCCTCTGCCTGCGGTGGTGGTGGTACCTGTGGTCAGTGTCGATGTCGAGTGTTGGAAGGTGGCGGCTCTATGCTGTCTACCGAGGCGATTCATTTCACCCGCAAAGAAGCCCAGGAAGGCTGGCGGCTCAGTTGTCAGACTGCCGTCAAGCAGAACATGAAGATTGAGGTTGATCCCGAGTTCTTTGGTGTCAGACGTTGGGAGTGTGAAGTAATCTCCAATGATAACGTTGCGACGTTTATCAAAGAGCTGGTGCTCAAGTTGCCGGAAGGTGAGGAAGTAGATTTCCGCGCGGGTGGCTATGTCCAGTTCGAGATTGATCCCTATGAGGTGGATTACAAAGACATCGAAGTGGCAGAAGAGTATCGGGGAGATTGGGAGAAGTTCGGCGTCTTCAACCATCACTCTAAGGTAGACGAAGTCACGATTCGCGCCTACTCCATGGCGAACTACCCTGAAGAGAAGGGCGTCATGAAGTTTAATATTCGAATCGCATCACCACCACCAGGTACAGACTTTCCGCCAGGCAAGATGTCTTCCTATCTGTTTTCGCTGAAGCCTGGAGCCAAAGTCACCATCTTTGGACCTTATGGGGAGTTCTTCGCGAAAAAGACCGATGCTGAAATGGTATTTATTGGCGGTGGTGCCGGTATGGCACCGATGCGTGCGCACATCTTCGATCAGCTGCTGCGACTCAATACGGACCGCAAGATCAGCTTCTGGTACGGTGGTCGGAATCAGAGAGAACTTTTTTACGTCGATGAGTTCGACAAACTGGCTGCAGAGCACAAAAATTTTGAGTGGCACGTGGCCTTGTCAGATCAGAATATTGAAGGCTGGACGGGTTATACCGGCTTTATCCATAACGTCTTGTATGAAAATTATCTGAAAAATCATCCAGCGCCGGAAGACTGTGAGTTCTATATGTGTGGACCACCCATGATGAACGCTGCCGTCATTCGCATGCTTGAGGACTTGGGTGTCGAGAAAGACAACATCATGCTGGACGATTTCGGTGGCTAGGCGCTCGCAGCGCCGACAGTAAAAGCGGTAAAAGCGCCGCAGCGAGAGGGTGAAGCCATGAAGGTTTCGCCCTTTTTTTTCGATTTTTTTCGACTTTTTTTGGTTTTTTTGCTGCTTTGACAGAGCGGGTTTCAGGCCCCGTGCAGGAATGGGCTGTTGTTTGGTCTCGCGCTGAAGGGTGGCACCTGTACCAGGAGTGGCGATGGCGCAGCCGCTCCTAAAACAACGGAAGCGGCCCCCGATTAAAGGGTTAAGCGGGTCTCTCGTTGAATTTTTCTTCACTGATTCTGTAGCCTGCTTCGGCAGGGATACACAGATAGTTACCGTCTGCCCGTTTTTCTGTCCAGGGTAGCACCGGGATAATCGTCCTGGCGCGCGCATGCGCCATAGCGGTTTCTACCGAGTCGCTCTCAGCGAGCATCTCAATATTGAGGCGGGTTGGAAAAATGACAGTATATTGACCGCTTTGAGCGCCGGCCAAGGCTTCCTGAGGCGAAATCCAGACCGAATCCACCGATTCGTGGCCGTCGTGGGCTGCCAGATGGTCTGCAGGCGCCTGTGCCAGGTAGAACCAGGTATCAAAACGTTTCGGCATCATCTCCGGGGTAACCCAGTGGGCATAGGGCTGAAGGAGATCGCAGGCCAGGAATAAATTCTCTCGCTCGAGGAATTCACTGATAGATATTTCATTTTTCACCAGTGAGTCACGGTAAGATTCGAGGCTTAGCAGACGCTCTGCAGAGATCAGTTGAGTCGTGCCTGGTTCTCTCGCGAGAAGGATGCCGCATTCCTCAAAGGCTTCGCGAATAGCGCCGACCTGAAGCGCCAAGCTGACGTCATCGTCGTCTTCGACGCCCATACAGCGACTTCTGACATGGCTGTCACCCGCATCGACCTTACCGCCGGGAAAGACCAAAGCCCCTGATGCAAAATCTATTTGGTGATGGCGCACGACCATAAAGACCTCTAACGCATCGACACCATCTCGTAGCATCAGGATGGTGGCGGCGGGAACGGGTGTAGAAGCTTGAGACATGAGCGATATCCTTCTTGGTGGTTCAGCCAGGTAGGAACTGGCTTTGGCAAATCCTTCTGCATACTAGCACTGAGGGGCGGAGCGTTGAAAGACTTGAGACTTGAGACTTGAGACTTGAGACTTGAGACTTGAGACTTGAGACTTGAGACTTGAGGCTTAGGGCTGCAGGGCAAAGAGTCCGGCCGCCGCGGCAGCTGCCATGACCGGTCCTGGTTCGATTATCCAGGGGCCATCATTGCGTAGAGTAATGTCAGCATAGTCCTTTTCGCCGAGCTCAATTGTTCTGTCGCCATCAAAGGCCAGGATGCAGGGGCCTTGAACCCTTCGAGGTAAGTCGAACCCAATTCGCTCAAAGGCACGTATTGGGATCTCGCCATACAAGCCAGGGGAAAGTGGCACTCGAACCCGAGTGCTGGCTGGCTGACCACAGGTCACCGCAACGCCAAAGGAATCCCGCGCATCGCAGGGAGAGAGATAACCGCCGATGGGTGACATGCCAACGGAAGCGGGCTCGGCTCGAGTCAGGTAGACAGCAGCGATATTTTCCGGAGTGAAGGGCAACAGGCTACCAAGCATATCGTTATTGAGCACAACAGCGTCGATCAAGGCTGTATCTTCCTGGCCGCCATGTTCTAGGCCACCATTGACGGTGATATGCAATTGCTTGCAGCGATAACAATGGGTTTCGACGGGCAGTTGCTGACTACAAATAATGCCAGCTGCAGCGCCGGCGACAGAGGCTTCCATGAGCTGAGGAAAGACATTATTCGTACCCGTCGACAACGGCAGAATGCAGGCATCGGGTTTAGCTCGAGCAACTATTCGGCTGGTGCCATCACCCCCCAAAACGATAAAAGTGCGGCAGCCAGCATCCCACATGGCATTAACCATATAGGTTGTGTCTTGCGCTGTATGGCGCAATGGAAACTGGAGTATTTCGATACGGGAACGCTCGAGTAGATTTTCAATGGCGCGCTCGTTGATTCGAAACGGCTCGTTCGCCAGGAATATGCGCTCGACCCCGTTAGCCAGAGCGCCCAGCACCAGGCGTGTTACCTGCTGCTGCTTATTCTGATGACTGCTGGTGCTGGCCCGCGCAGCAACCCGACGAACGTCGCGGCCGGACATGGGATTGACGACGATGCCGAGGTGGTTCATCAGGCTTTACGGGTGAACACCCACTGGGTATCCGTTGAGAAATTGTCGTTGAAACGATAGCCGTCAGTGTTAAAACCCTGCAGGGCTTCAGGCGAGTTAATACGGTTTTTGACGATATAGCTGGCCATGTAGCCTCTGGCTTTCTTCGCATAGAAGGCCAGAATTTTATAAGTGCCTTTATGGTAGTCCTTGAACACGGGCGTAATAATGTCGCCGCTAAGCACCTTTGGCTGAACGGATTTGAAATACTCATTAGACGCCAGGTTAATCACAGTTTTATTGCGATGGCCACTGAGCGCTTGATTCAAGGCATCAGTAATGCTGTCGCCCCAAAATTCATAGAGGTCCCTGGCCTGTTCGGTGGCAACTTTAGTACCCATCTCCAGTCGATAGGGTTGAATCAGGTCCAGGGGTCGCAAGACACCATAAAGACCAGAAAGAATCCGCAGATTCTTTTGCGCAAAGGTGAAGTCCTGCTGACTATAGCTGTCTGCATCGAGTCCCATATAAACATCGCCACGAAAGGCTAAAATCGCTTGGCGTGCGTTCGACGGCGTAAAGGGTGTCTGCCACTGTTGAAAACGTTCTGCGTTCAGTTCGCCCAGTTTTGGACTGATGCGCATTAACTTTGACAGGTCTGCGGCAGATCGCCTGCGCATCTCGTTGATGAGATGCTCTGATTGCGCTAGCAAGTCGGGCGTAGTCGTTTTTTCCGTGGCCAGGGGGCTGTCAAAATCCAGGGTCTTGGCGGGGGAGATCACGGTTAACATGGCGTAGGCATAGATCGCTGATGACAAAAAGCAGGATACTTGATTTATGCTCAGCAGGCGAGCAGGAAACACCAATCAAAGTGGATGGCATAAAAAAGCCGATTTTTCGACCCAGTGGCGAGTCTCTAAATGTCATGCTTGCGGAGAGATTCGGCTGGCCAACTACCAGAATTTGGGCGCTCGAGTTGCTCGTTCGGTTTGCCCCTGCAGGGTAGCCACGTTGCTCATCTCACTTGATGGTCCTGTGGGATTGCAATTGACTGATTTTAGGTGCTAATGCGTGCTAAGACCGTTAGGATAAGCGGGTTAAAGGGTTTCCCGTCGCTGGGCAGGGGGGGATAGCAGTCGCCGAAGCGGCTCGCGCGGCGTCATGCTCGGCAGGATGGGTGTGTTGCATAAATAAAAAGTGGGTCGAATTGGTAGCTATAGGCGGTATGTGATGGATGTTAAATGGTTAAGTCTGGCAGTGCTGTTAAGTGTGTTGAATCTCGGCTACAGCAGTTTGGCGGCAGGGCGTGAAGCGCCGGTTGCCAAACTGATGCAGGTAGAAGGACTGGTAGAGTATTCTCGAAATGGTACTGAGTGGAAACCTGTCACAGCCACAAAATATTTGTTCGCTGACTATCAGCTCAGAACGGGTCAGGACGGCTCTGGTAAACTGGTTAATCAGGTCAGTGGTAGTGCACAAGCGCTGGGGGCCAGTAGCCAGGTCTTGATCGCTGCGGACGGCATCAAGCTAATTTCGGGCGATCTGGGCGAAGCTGAGCAGGATAAGAGCGATATCTTTGAAGGCTTGTCGAATAAATTCGCGACGGCACAGCGTTACACGACGGTAAGACGCTCAGTGACTAAGACAACCGATGCCGAGTGTGACAGTAAGGTGAGGACCATTCGCGAGGTTGCCTTGTCTCCTACGTTTCCTGATCTCGTCTGGCGTAACGCCTGTCCTGAATATTCCTATCGATTACTGATTGATGGCGTGACACATGAAGTCGCGGCGCAATCAACCGTGGAGATGATTCGGTTTACAGTCAAGAACGTGACGCCCGGCACGCACAGTTACCACGTGGAAGTGCTGGATAAAGACGGCACTGTCTATATCCCTAAAGACGAATCGACTTTTGTTTGGCTGGATCCAGCGGCAGAGGCCAGTTTGATGGCTAAGGTTGCCGCTCATGCAGACGACGTTTTTGTCGTGTCTGGGCTTTTGGAGACCAACAATTTTTTCATAGCGGCAATGGACAAATATCGAGAATACTTTACGAAGAATCCCGATGATAATGATATGCGGCCCCTGCTGATTCAGTCTTACCAGGATCTAAAGCTTACCAACCTGCGTGAAAGTGAGGCTCGGCTCTATAATGCAGCGCTGGAATCTACGAACCAACCCGGTGCCGCACTCTAGTTGAAGATTCGTCCGACTATTAGGTGTCGCCACTTTAAGTCAGCTAGAAGTCAGCTAGGTGTCGCCACTTCAAGTCAGCGGCTTAACACACGTGATACGCCTTGTATGATCAAGACGACAGAGAAGCGATATGAGTAAGAAAAATCAGTGGTTTGACCTCATTGTAATCCTCTGTATCTTTCTTCTCGCCGCGCTTTTTGAACACAAAGAGACATTTTCTCTGATAGAAGACGAGACCCTGTCCTATCGGCACCTGATTCGCAACTACACGGCGGACCTACAATTAACGAGTCCCTCTGACGAGATTGTCATCCTCTATACCGATGAGGCCTTCTATGCGGATTATGATAAATATCCGCTGCGAAGAACCGATCTAGCGACGCTGATTCTGCGTTTGGCAGCCATGGATGCGAAGGTGATTGGTGTCGACATGATGTTGGACTTCAAAAGTGCCTATGGCGAAGATCCAACGCTGGCGGAAGCCATACGGACGGCCGGGAATGTTCTGTTAGTCTCTCAAGCAGAGATTGAAAATGGCCAAGCCAAGGGCATGAATCTCGCGATTGAACGATTCAGCGATATCTCAACCCACGGCTATTCCAATATTTCAGCGAACAGTGCCATCTCAGAGAGTATCGTTCGGCTGCGTATCTACGACGAACTGGCTCAGAGCGGTGAATGGCCGTTTGCTCTGCAGGCTGTCGCGCAATTTCTGGATACAGAGCCGACCCTTAATGAAGGTGTTCTGACGATTGGCGATCGAGTCGTTAATCTGGATCAATTTAGCGATTTATACATAGATTTTCCGCGACTCCCTTCTGATGGTAATGGCGGTACAGCACGCCTGCATGAAATCATTGGCATGCCCGCCTCGGAAATTCTGTTTCTTGACGATGAAGACGAGCTTGAAGAGCTCAGCTTCCTGGTGGCCGACAAAATTGTGCTCATAGGTGAAGTTGCTGAAATCGCACACGATGAGTTTGAAACACCCGTTGGCAACGTCTTTGGGGTGTCAATCATCGCCAATACGATCGGTACTCTGCTTAAAGGTGGCCCTTTGAAAGCAGCGTCAGCCACGCTTGAATGGACAGCCTTGTTGCTGCTGATGCTTGGGCTTATAGCGACTCGGGCTATCAGTAGTCCTTTGTCCCGCAACCTGCTGAGTCTTGGTGTTGTTGCGACTTTTATCGTGGTGAATTCGGTGGTTTATGTTCAGGCGGGTCTGATCCTGTCCTTAAGTTATGGGCTTCTTGCTTCGGTGCTGGTCATTATCCTGATCAATGCTCGCTATTATCTGGCTGAAATGGGTCAGAAGGCCTTGATCCGCGATGCCTTCGGCCAATATCTGTCGCCGAAAGTGGTCGCAGACTTGATGCGAGATCCGGACAAGTTATCTCTGGGGGGTGAAGAGCGAGAGATGACTGCTTTTTTCTCTGACATTGCCGGATTTTCCAGCTTCTCAGAAAAGATGACGCCCACTGAGTTAGTCCACGCCTTAAACGATTATCTCACCGAGATGTGCGAGATTATTGTTAACCATGAGGGTACCGTTGACAAGTTCGAAGGCGACGCGATCATCGCGTTTTGGGGCGCGCCTGCCATTCAACCTAACCATGCAGCGCTAGCCTGCTATGCCAGTATCGATATGCAGAAGGCGATTCAGCGCCTCGACGCGCAATTTGTCGCGCAGGGGCGGCCGAGTATTGCGGTGCGAATGGGCCTGAATACTGGCCGTATGGTGGTGGGCAATATGGGTTCAGCACAACGTATGGACTACACCATCATGGGAGACTCGGTGAATCTGGCTTCGAGACTGGAAGGCGCGAACAAGGCATATGGCTCAAATATTATGATCTCGAGTATGACTTATGAGCCAGTTCGGGATCTCGTTGATGTCAGAGAACTCGATACGCTTCGCGTGGTTGGCAAAAGTGAGCCCATCAAGGTCTACCAGCTGCTGGAGCGTAAAGGGATGACCAGTGGCCCTATGGCAGACCTGGTGCTGCTGTTTGAGAAGGCTCTGGCACTTTATAATGGGCGCGATTACCAGGATGCAAAGGCCGCGTTTTTGCAATGTCAGGCGCTTTTACCCGATGATGGACCAAGCCGAGTCTATATTAAGCGCTGCGAGCTTTTCATAGCGGAACCGCCAGCGGCAGACTGGGATGGTGTATTTAACTTGACAGAAAAAGGCTAATCATTGGTGGAGAAAAAAATGACGAGTACCTCGACCATTCAGGCTGTGATCGAGGAAAAATTGAGTCAAATGTTGACCTTGCAGCATCTGCAGGTGATCAATGAAAGTGCCAACCATAATGTGCCGCCTGGCTCCGAGTCGCATTTCAAAGTGGTCCTAGTGGCGGACCGCTTTGATGGCTTGCGGTTGCTTCAGCGTCATCGAATCGTTAATCAAATTCTTCAGAAAGAATTGGCTGAATCCATTCATGCTCTCGCTATTCATACCTACACGGCGGATGAATGGGTTGCTCGTCATGGAGATACACCCTTGTCGCCACCCTGCCTGGGTGGTGATAAAAGCCGCTAGTCTGGTCGTGACAGGGTCTGTACGACAATTCGAGTTTAAGACGTTAAATTCATGCCAGCCAACGTCAGGGACTGCGTGACGATGAAGACATCGTCGCCCTATCGCCGCCACTACAACCATCAGGGGCAAACCTTTGAGGTTCTGATCAAACGCAGCCGGCGCAAGACTCTGGCGATTCACGTGCTGAACGCGGGACTGATTGAACTCCGCGCGCCAATGCAGTGCGCCTGGCTATATATTGATACGTTCCTTGAGTCTCGGCTTGATTGGATCGTGGCTTCGATCCAGCACTTGGCGAGTCGCCCTGTGCAAGCCACACCTGCCTACCGAGAGGGTGAGTTTCATGATTATCTCGGTGAGCCGCACGAACTAGTGCTGGTTCGTGGCAAGCCAAGTCAAGTATTGGTCGGAGCAGGTCAACTTCTGGTTCGGTGTTCAGCGCCTGAAGACGCGCAACAGGTCCAACAATGTCTGCTGAAGTTCTGGCGTGAGCGCGCCATGCTGGTGTTGGCCGATAGACTACGAGATTGCCGAGCCCAGTTTGCTCAGGTGCCGGCAGTCGCTGCGCTGGTGCAGGCCGGATCAAACCTTCTGGCGACGAGTACCCAGGGCAAGCTTACCGTTCGCAGGATGACGTCAAGGTGGGGTAGCTGTTCGAGAGGGGGTGATATTTGCTTGAACTCGCTACTGGTGCAGAAGCCGCCAGTCGCTATTGATATGGTGATCATTCACGAACTCTGTCATCTGCACTATTTCAGTCATAGTAAGGCGTTTTACGCCTTGATGGACTCGGCCATGCCGGCTTGGCGGGAGTATGAGCACCTGCTTAATCAACCCTCTTGGCGGTTGCGGGCGGTGCCTGAGTAAGGTTTTCAAGTAAAGGGGTCAAGTGCGGTAAGATATCGTTCAGCATCATTTGTTGAGCCTCGGGCTTGGGATGAATGCCATCTCGTTGCATGAGACTGTCAGCGGTGGCCACGCCATTCAGAAGAAAGGGTACCAGTGCGATGTTGAAGCGAGTTGCTGCTGCCTGATATAACGCCTCAAATGCGCCGGTATAGCGTCTGCCATAGTTGGGTGGCAAAACCATGCCAATGAGTAGAACCTTGGCGTTGGCTGCCTGCGCCAGGCTGATCATCTGCTCAATATTGGCTTTGATGTTGTCGATGGGGTAGCCGCGCAGGCCATCGTTACCCCCCAGCTCGATAATGATCACATCCGGTTGGTGAAGCGCCAGCGTTTTCGGTAATCTTATGAGGCCGCCGCCGGTGGTTTCGCCACTGACACTGGCGTTAACCACCTTGTAACCTGCTGCGGTGGCGTCAAGCTGATTAGCCAGCAGCTGAACCCAGCCTTGCTCCTGCTCCATGCCGTAGGCAGCGCTGATGCTGTCACCGAAAACCAAAAGGGTGTTTTTCTGCGTATACAGAGGGCTTGCCTGTGACGAGGCACTTGAGCAAAACAGCAATATACAAATATTGAGAAGAGCGGCGCCTGCGAGGCGGAACTTCAACGAACGAGCTTTTAGCAGGGAAAAGACTTTGGAGACGACATCAAACCTAATGATCAAGACGGTAAACCTCGGCAAAACAGTGAGCACCTCAGAGGGCCAATTGACCATCTTGAAAGGGATTGACCTTGAAATCAAGCAATCCGAATCGGTGGCCATCGTCGGCGCTTCGGGTTCTGGCAAAACGACTCTTTTAAGTCTTCTGGCCGGTTTAGATACGCCAAGCGTCGGTCAAATATTCCTCGGGGGTGAGGAGATCACTGCCTTTGACGAAGAACAGCGGGCGCTGATGCGGGGCCGCCTGGTGGGTTTTGTTTTCCAGACCTTTCAGTTGCTGGGTAGTCTGACTGCGATCGAGAACGTCATGTTACCCGCTGAACTTAAGCGTGATCCGAATGCAGAGATTAAAGCCAGAGAACTGTTGCGGCGAGTCGGCCTCGAGCACCGTATGCACCATTATCCACGGCAGCTTTCCGGTGGTGAGCAACAGCGAGTCGCGATCGCTCGAGCCTTTGCTTCTTCGGCGGCAATACTGTTCGCCGATGAGCCCACAGGTAATCTGGATTCGGCGACAGGGGCCACCATCATAGACCTTATTTTCTCCCTCAACGCTGAGTTTGGTACGACGCTGGTGCTGGTAACCCATGATTTGCGGTTGGCTGATCGCTGTGATCGCGTGATTCAGATCGATGCTGGCGAGCTGGTGCCCCACGCCTCTGCGATACCACGGGGGCAAGTAGGATGAATCCCCTGCTGGCATTGAAGTTACTTTGGCGGGACTGGCGCTCCGGTGAGCTGACCCTGTTACTGGCATCCTTGATCATCGCTGTGAGTACTGTCACCACTATCACGCTATTCGTGGACCGACTGCAACAGGCCCTGGTGAGAGAGTCGGCCAGTTTTCTGGCCGCAGATCTGGTGATCGCCAGCAATGCACCCATTTCACCGCTGATATTGGCCTATGCCGATCAACAGGGCCTGGCGCGAGCCGAGACCCTGGACTTTCTATCGATGGTGTTTGCTGCAGATCGAGCCCAATTTGCCTCGGTAAAAGCTGTGAGCCCCACTTATCCTTTACGCGGAAAGCTCATCGTCGCGGATCAGCCCTTTGCCCGTGGTCGAATCGCCAGCAGCGGGCCGGCGCCCGGTGAAGTCTGGCTCGAGAGTCGCCTCTTGCCGGCGCTGTCCCTGGCACTTGGGGATGAGTTGGAGGTTGGATTGGCGAGCCTCAAGGTCAGCCAGGTGCTGATCAAGGAGCCAGATCGTGGGGGTGGCTTCGACAGTGCCGGACCGCGAGTGTTAATGAATGGTCAAGATGTGGCGGCAACCTCTGTGGTTCAACCCGGCAGTCGCCTGAGTTATCGCTACCTGTTTGCCGGCGACCGGGATGCCTTGGCCGCTTTTTCAGCTTGGGTGAAACCCCAGTTAGGCGAAGATGCTCGTCTGTTTGGCGTCAAGGACGGTACAGCACGTATCGGCAATGCGTTGCAGCGTGGCGAACGCTTTCTGCTTCTGGGCGGCCTGCTGGGCGTGCTGCTGGCGGGTGTCGCCATTGCTCTGGCCGCTCAACGTTATTCATTGCGTCACTATGATCACGTGGCGATTATGAAGACGCTGGGCGCCAGTCCCTCTAGTATCGATAGTCTGTTTCTGATGATCTTTCTTGCAGTGGGATTGTGTTCTACCCTGCTGGGGAGCCTGGTGGGTTATCTGGTCCAGACTGGCATTGCCGGCATCCTGGCACCATTTATTCCCATTGAATTACCGGAACCTGGCTGGCGCCCGATCTGGCTGGGGATGGTCACTGGACTCGTCTGTTTGCTGAGTTTTGCTCTGCCACCGTTACTGAAGCTACGATCGACAGAGCCGGTTCGAGTCATTCGTCGAGATCTTGCCCCTGCAACGCTGAACAATCGACTAAGCCATCTTGCGGCGCTGCTTGGCACCCTTGGATTGATGTGGTGGTACAGTCAGGACTTGTGGCTGACAGCCACGATCTTTTCCGGTGGGCTAGTAGCAGTGCTGGTTTTGGGTATTCTGGCCTATGCCCTGCTGCGTTCCGGTCGAGTTCTGGGTATGCAGGCTGGCAGTGCCTGGCGCTTGGCACTTGCAGGCATGCAGCGCCGAGGGCAAGAAAACACCCTGCAAATACTGGTGTTCGGTCTGGCCATCATGCTGTTACTGATATTGTTTCTGGTGCGTACTGCTTTGATTGATCAGTGGCGAGCGCAGATACCTGCCGATGCGCCCAATCATTTTGCGTTAAATATTTCTCCCGAGGATGTCGCGCCTATTCGCGCATTATTACTGGCCAACGACATAGATGCTCAACCTCTGTACCCCATGATTCGAGGCCGAATCAGTCAAGTCAATGGCGTTCTGGCGAAAGAGTACGATAGTGACCGCGAGCAGCAGCGGACGCAGGCAGCTGATACGCGCGGTCCCAACACCAATTCTGCTCGAAATCTGACTTGGGCAGCGGATTTGCCCGATGACAATATTCTAATGGATGGTGTTTGGTGGCCAATGGACTACGCCGGAAAGGCGCTGGTATCCCTTGAGCAGGATCTGGCAGTCGCCAACGATCTTAAGGTCGGTGATGTGCTGGAGTTCGATATACAGGGCAGATCGCTGGCTGCGCGAGTGGCCAGCATTCGTTCCGTTGCCTGGGATAACCTACAACCGAATTTCTACATTATTTTCTCGCCCGGTGCGCTGGAGGATTTCCCTTCAACCTTTATGACCAGTTTTCATCTCGGTGCTAATCAGAAGCTGTTCCTGAATACCATGATTCGAGCCTACCCAACCATGACGGTGATTGAGGTCGACGCAATTATTGAGCAGATTCAGCTCATTATCAGTCAAGTGACCCTGGCCATAGAGTTGGTGCTGGTCTTGATCATGCTGGCGGGTGGTATGGTCCTGCTTGCCAGTATTCAGGCCAGTATGGACGAACGGTTCAAGCAACATGCCATTCTTCGAACCCTCGGTGCTAGCCAGCGTCTAGTGATGGGTAGCCTCGTCATTGAGTTCTGCATGCTGGGTCTGTTTGCGGGATTGCTGGCGACGGTGGGTGCTGAGGTGACCGTTTATGTCCTGGAAACTCAAGTATTTGAATTAACTTATCAGCTTAACCCGTTACTGTGGTTGCTGGGTCCAGGCGTCGGTGTGCTGTTGATTGGCACCATCGGTACGCTGGCGACTCGCAAGGTCGTGAAGACCTCACCAACCATCGTGCTTCGGGCGCTGTCTTAACGTTCAGCGTACCAGCTGCCATCGGGATTGCGAAGAATCCAGAGCTGCGAAAACCAGTAAAACCGTTTCGAGCCGGCAACGGGCAGGGTGCAATTGTAACGCGATCTACCGACGCTGAGCGGCATTATGGATCGTGCCTGAAAATGTAACCGACTGATGCGATTAAGCTCAGTCGGACCACCAGGTCCGTAACAGACGAGTTGTTCGAGGGGCAAGTCTGAGTCGCTAAAACGCAGATCGAGCTTCGGCCGGGTTTCGCTCGGATCTAGCATGGGGTCCCGCCCGCCAGACTTAAGGGGAAGGGGCCACGTATTAAGCTTTAGCCTCAGGCCCTCCATATCGCTGTAAATTCCAGAAAGCGGGAATCTGGGTAGAGCGCCAAGGTCCGAGTCCTGGCCTGCTGCGCCACTCTGTTGTCCAAAGCCGACATAGCCCAGATCTCGAGCGATGCTTACTATCGTCGCATTGTATTCACCATAGGGATAGGCCAGTAGCTTCGGGGTTACCCCCAGGTGCTGAGTGAGAAGGTCCTGGGCGTGGTTGATTTGGTCGCGGACCCTGGCTTGCCAGGCTGCTGCAGACTCGCCATTGAGTCGCCTGAGAAGATGAGAGTGAGAGTGGGTGTGATTAAGAATGCTGGCACCGAAACGGCGCATCTCCAATAGTTGCTGCCAAGACAGGAACTGAGCGCCATCGGTGCTGGTGGAGGGCAGCATTGCACCAGAGTTATGGTCCTCAAAATCCAAGTCGGGATTCGTCAGCGCTGAGATTTGGGTTGAGGCGAGCGCTGAGTCATGGGCTTCCTGACGAATATAATGGGTTGAAACGAAAATACTGAATGGCCAGCCACGGGCTCTGAGAATGGGAAACGCCTGTTCATAGATACTGAGGTATGCATCGTCAAAGGTGATGCTCATGACATTTTCGGGTATGGCTTCGCCGGCTGTTAGCGCCGCCACCAGTCGCGGTAGGGACCAAACCAAAAAGCCTTGTTCGGCGATGTAGTCCATGTGACGTTCAAATTGTGCCGGTTCGATGCTGGTAGCCGCGGGCGTGTCAGTGCCTATGTGGTGATACTGTAAAATGACACCGCCCGGCCCGCTGGCCCACGCTGGTTGATTCAGAAGCCCAATCAGAAACCCAATCAGAAGCCCAATCAAGAGTAAAACGCCAGCGGCAAGTTGGATTTCGATCTTCATGGCAAGTGGCAGTCCTGAATTGAGTCATAAGTCGCCGAGTCACTGGCGAGGTGCGGCTAATAGTGTAAAATTGCGCGGTCGGTCTTGGCTACCATGAAAACACAGATATGAACCAGAAAGCGATTTACGACAAGAACAAGCTGCACAAGCGCCTTCGCCGCGACACGGGTCGAGCGATCGAAGATTTTAATATGATCGAGGAAGGCGACAAAGTCATGGTTTGCGTCTCTGGCGGCAAGGACTCCTTGACCATGCTGGATATTCTGATGAGCTTGCAGCGCCATGCACCTATCAATTTTGAATTGGTGGCTGTCAATCTTGACCAGAAACAACCGGATTTTCCTGAACATGTTTTACCGGAATATTTCAGCTCTCTGGGCGTCGATTATAAGATTCTAGAAGAGGATACCTATTCGCTGGTGAAAGAGATGGTTCCAGCCGGTAAAACCTATTGCGGTTGGTGTTCACGCTTTCGGCGAGGGATACTTTACAAGTACGCCAAGCAAAACGGCTTTACTAAGATTGCGCTGGGTCATCATCGCGACGATATGCTCGGGACCCTGTTTCTCAATCTTTTTTATGGTGGCAAGATGAAATCCATGCCGCCCAAGCTGCTCAGCGACGACAAGCAAAACATAGTGATCAGGCCGTTAGCCTATTGCAAAGAAAAGGACATAGAGCGCTACGCGCTGCTCGCGGAAATGCCGATCATACCCTGCAATCTCTGTGGCTCTCAGGACAATCTGCAACGCCAAGTCATCAAGGAGATGTTGCAGGGTTGGGAAAAGCAGCATCCCGGCCGGCTCGACTCAATATTTCGAGGCATCTCCGATATAGTGCCGTCGCATATGCTGGATCCGAGGTTGTTTGACTTCAAGTCCTTGCAGCAGCAACCGGCAGATCCCGTGCAGTATGTGAATGTGATGAACCTTTAGGAAAAAATGCCTTACATTTTGCTCTAGGCGCTGTTCGTTAGGAGCAGTGCTTTTGCGACAGGCTCATTTAACAGTCAAAATGCCTCGGCAGGTAACGGAATGCATCTGGCAGAGGCTTGACCTAACGACCGTTTGCAATTCTAATTTCCCCACGTTGGCTAAAAGATTTATGCAACAACTCCCCAGTCATCACATGCTCATCCCCTGGCAGGACCTGTCTGAGGCGGCGCTGCAGGGTGTGATCGAGGACTATGTTACCCGTGAGGGCACCGAGTATGGTGACCAACCCGTCAGTTTGATGGCTAAGGTCGCGCAAGTTCAGGCGCAGCTGCGTTCAGGTACTGTGGTCATTGTCTTTGACGGCGAGTCGTCTACCTGTTCCATCGTCTCGAAACAACAACTCGCTGAAGTGTTAGAGGCAAAGAATCAGGCTAACAGCGACTGATAGCGAATATTTTAACCGTCTATCTTCTCGTTCCCGCCACTTACAAGATTTATTTCAAAAACCTTCCTTTTACATTGAAGCCTGTTCTTATAATAAGGCCTTCGAAGTCAATGATCATGCGTTAAAAAAGCTTTTGGGCGGTAAATTCAGCGCAAACAATAAGTCTTCGCAAGTAAACATCGAGCGTTAAATTTACCTATTGAATAAGCATGGTGGTCTAGTTAGGAGTGGCAAAGACCCAGTACCGCTACCTGGAGAACTATGAAGACTATATTCAGTGGGTTGCTGCAACTCGTGATTTTGAAAATCGCCTGCGTGCCGCGCCAGGGGTTTTCTAACCTCATGGTACCAGCCCCACAACACAAAGGTCAGAAACTACTGATCAAATTGGTACTGTCGGCACTCATCGCGCCTGCTATCGCCATGGCTGATCCAAACATCCAGTTGGAGATGCAGGTGGCAAAATTGGTCACCCTTGAAGAAAATGGTCAGGAAGTGACGCGCTGGGTCGAGGCGCAGGCAGTGCTGCCTGGTGAAACACTCAAATATACCGTGCGCTATGTCAACCAGGGCGATCAGCCAGCAACTCAGGTACGCATCGAAAACCCTATACCGGAACTGAGCTCGTATGTTGCTGACTCGGCTGTTGGCGACGGCACTGTCATTGTATTTTCTGCTGACAAGGGCGTTGAGTATAGCCCGCCAGACCAGGTGACTTATGAGGTGGCGCTATTTGGTGGTGGCAAGGATCGTCGCTTGGCGGGTCCTGAGCGCTTTACCCATATTCGTTGGCTGATTGAGCGAGTGCCGCCTGGCAGCAGTGGCGAAGTGAGCTTTCAGGTGCTGGTGGAATAAAGCTCAGCAAAAGTGAAGGAGTTGGCATATTTTTTGTAAATTAGATCACAGTATCGTTCGGTAAGGACAGCCGACATCAAATATCTCAAGGATGAGAGACATGCAAAGAGCATTGCAAAGACAAGCCAATGGCTTGATTAAAACCCTATTAGCCATCGGCCTGCTGATACTCGGTGGTGAGGCAATAGCGGCGCCGGGTACGGCAGCCAATACCCAACTGCAAAATACGGTCACCGCAAACTACAGTAACCTCGGCAATACTCCACAAGCAGCAGTAACGGCAACCGCGTCGATCACGGTGCTGTTACTGCCGGCGCAGCCAAACGTTGCCCACATCGGCACCGTTACCGAGGGTGTTGAAGAAGAAGTTATTGGCATCACCTTTCGAGTTACGACGGCCGCGAATGGTGAAGATACTTACACACTTGCCGGTTCAGATGCGGTTGTCGGCGTCTCTGCCTCAATCTTCGCACCGGTCACGCCATTTTCGCTGGGTGCGACCACAGTTGCCACAGCTTTTACCATTATTGCTGGCGGAGAGACGACTGACGGAACCCATTGTACGACCACTGTGCCAGCCGACATCTGCATACTTGAAGTGCCCATTGACACGGTCACAGGTCCTGGCTCGTCGATCAACGGCTTGACAGCGGGTGACCTTGTCACACTTTCCAACGGCGCAACAGAAGTCAATTGTACTGTCGCTTCGGCAGTTAATGCAGCTTCAGGTCCCACTTTCGTGGGCAGTACGTCAACACTGAACGTACAGAACTGTAGTGGCGGCCTCGTGCTTGCCAGCGGCGATAATATCCTCGAGTACACCGATATTAATCTATCCACCACGTTAGGCACGCTGAACGGCGCGGCTGATGGCACCGCGACGGTTACCGCGACAGTTGGCATTGATGGTGGAGCGTCTTCTAACACGGCAAGTATTGCGATCACAGTCAAGAATACGCTGTTGGGAATCTACAAAGTGGTCAGAAACCTAACGCCGGTCACAGGTGCAGCGGCGACGGCAGATTTTGACCAGGTGACCATTGGCGGTAACACCTATTACAAAACAGGTGTTACAGCAAAACCAGGTGATGTTCTGGAGTATGCAATAGTGCTTCAAACCCTCTCCGGCGCTGGAGCAAATGTCATTGTCACCGACGCATTAACCCTGTTTACCACCTTTAACTCTTTGGAGGCTGCCACTGCATCTGACAATCTGAGTCTATTGGATGAAGGCACCGCCAGCTGCACTTTATTCATCTGTGATATCAGCGGAACCTTCACCAATAAAACCGAAGCTAACGATGCTGATCAGGCGAAAGTGGTCAATGACTTAATTACGGTCTATGCCGGTCTGGGTGGGACGAGCAGCAGTGGCGGCACCATAGCTCCAGGCAAAGTAAGTGTTGTGACCTATCAAGTCACTGTTGACTGATCGATAGCCTGTAGCCCGATTGAAAGGGAAGGCTTCAAATCGGGCTTGGTCGAGGTGTGGTAGCTGTAAAAAACAATGAGAACACTACAAGCAAATTTGGAAATCCACTATGCCGATACTTAAAAACATAACTTTGCTGATTCTGACCGTCCTCTTCTCGCTGATGGCGACATCTGTCTACGCTGCAGGTACGCCGGCGCAGACTCTGCTGCAAGCCACTGCAACCTTGAAATACGATGGTAATGATGTCACTGGCATCACTGCATCAGTGGATGTAAAGGTGCAGTTGATACCGGCGATTGTCAGTATTGTTGAGGCGCAACCGGCTAACACGCTTAGCCTGGCGCAAGGTTCACCCTATGAAGCCACCTATATCATCCAGTCAAATGCTAACGGTCCAGATACCTACACGGTATCATTTGCAACATTGGTGGCTTCCGGGGACCTGGCCGGCTATTCAGATCCGCCCACTGCATCGGTAGGCGTCAGTTCTGGCGCTATCTCCCTGGGTGCTACATCGGCAAGTGTTGCTGGCACCAGTCTCATCATTACAGTACCGGCTGATGGCATCGCGGATGATAGCGTCAACGGCATCGAGGCGAACGATACCCTGATAATCAATGGCGCAAAATATACCGTCGAGACGGTAGGCAATGGAGGCGTCGTCGACAACGTCTCGGGTACTTCAACCATTAAATTGACAGCAGCAAACGGCATACCAACCGTCGCTGCCGGCACGAATATTTTTGAATACAAGTCATTTACCGTCAACATAGCGAATGTTGGCAGCTCGCCCACAAGTGCCTCGCAGACATTGACAACCACGGTGAACGTGACGGGTGTCGCGACTCCACTGCCATCGCCAACCAGCGCTTACAGCAACACGGTCGTCATTACGGTAGTACCTTTAATTTTTGAGAAGTATGTTCGCAATTTCACCACATCGCAGACGGGCACTGGCACCCCGGTATCTTATTCGAGTGCAGATGCGGGTGGCGGAACGGGTGGCACGATGTTTTATCCAGCCCAAGTCCAGGCGGTACCTGGCGATATACTGGAATACTATTTGCGCATCACCACGCCAGCGGCAGGCATTACTAATGCCAAAATTGTCGATCAACTCGCAGCCTTTACGACCTATGTCGTTAACACAACGAAAGTAGAGTTCACTGGTACAACGAGTACGGCGCTGGCTGCCGTCGCTGACGTGGCTGATCCTTTTTTTCCACTCACGGGTCCTTCAGGCTATCCGCTTAACACTATTACTCCGACGACGACTGTGCATATTCTCTATCGTGTGAGCGTCGATTAAGGGTAAGCAATGCGCGTATGTTTAAGCAGGCTTACCCAGTGTTTTGTCGCACGCTCATGGCTGAATTCAAAAGCCTGAGCGTGAAGGCGGAAGGGAATCGAGTTTTCAGTGAGGGGCTGATAGCACTTATTCCAAAGGTTCCTATGAGTCAAACCAGGCGAGTACTGCTGGCTGCTCTTATATTCTGCCTGGCGATTTTTGCGCCCCTGCAGATGGTAAACGCAGCGCCTCAGAACGGTGACCTGCTCACTAACCGCGCTCTACTCACATACAGCGGCCAGTCATTGGGGCTACTGGCCACCGTCGACTTCATCTACACTCATGCAAACCATGGGAGTGCGCCCACTGAGATCAGACTCAGTTGCGACCAAAATCCCGATTGTGTGCCGTCTATCATCGAGAATATCCCAGGCCAGGTTGTGGGCACTCTGGCGACCTTTGATCCTGATCAGGTCGCAGGCCACGAATTTGAAGTCCTGGAGGACGATCGGTTTGAGGTGGTGGCAGGTAAGCTCAAGTTAAAGGCGTCCAACAGCGCGGACTTCGAGCTAGACCCTACTATCGCCTTGAGGATGCGGGTCTTAGATGCTTCGGGTAACACGTTTGACCAGATTCTGGTGCTGGCTGTTCTCGACGTCAATGAAGCACCCTTTGATCTATCGATTGATAATCGTTACGTGCCACCAGATTCAGTGGGCCTGCCAATTGCTAATGTATTGGTTGCAGATCCAGATCAAGGTGATGTGCATAGCTACGCAGTTCTGGATGATCGGTTTGTCATAGTCGATAACATCTTGCGGCTGGCACCAGAGGTCAGTCTAGGAGTGAATTCAGCGATACCGCTGATGATAATCGCGACGGATCAAGGCGGACTATCGACTCAAATTCAAGTACTTTTGACCACCAATCCGACTGCCATTGATCGGCCTCGAACGTCTGCAAAAGTGACCTTTATGGCGCCTGACCTTGAGGGCCGCGCACTTGATCTGCAGCCTTCTGTCTGTGATCCTGAGGTCGAAGAGCTAGGATTGACGGGGTCAACAGCCGGCCTTTCTCTCAGTCTGTCGACGATTAATACCGAAATTTTTGCAAAGACGTCGGCGTATTCGGTCGGGGACCCCATGATCGTCAGCGTCGAAGATGCGGATCAGAATTTGCTCCCACTGCGACGTGAGACGGTCTCGATCAAGCTTCAGGGTGCCGGCAATAGTGGAGAAATCGTAACCTTAACTGAGACTTCAGACAATAGCGGGGAGTTTGTCGGCTATGTGTATACCAGCGCCGAGGATGCTATCCCTGGCAACTGCGTGCTGACTGTGGCTGCCAAGGGTAAGGGCGTTGCTATTTATATAGATCCTGCTGACGACTCAGACCGGCAGACTGCAGAGGTTTCGATCTCGCCGGTTGGGTTCGTGTTTGATGATCTTACAGGTCAGCCGTTGAATGGCGTCGTCCTGCAACTGATTAATGCCGAGACTAACCTTCCAGCTGAGGTGCGAGGGGATGGGCCTCACTTTGCTCGCTTTCCGTCTGTTGTTTCCAGTGGTGAAGCCGTTGAGGATGCCAATGGCCTGATTTATTTGAATTTAGCGGGTGAGTATCGCTTTCCAGCAATTCCAGCCGGTGACTATCGGCTAAGGATTTTCAACGACCAGACTTTGTCTTTTTCGAGTCGAGCAAATGCGGTGCTGCAACAGCTGGGTCGTTCAGCAGACAGTGCGCAGTTGAGTCTTGCGTCGATGCCTTTTGAGCTTTCCGATGCGTCCAGAGGGCTGGCGTTTCATGTGCCTCGCGGGTCCTTGCCTCGAATCGACATACCGATTCAGCGCAAGTTGCGAGCGCTTCCACCGTCGGCAGTCACTGCAGCGGTCATAGAATTTATGCAGTTCAGTGCAAATCCTGCGGTCGGTAGGCCTGTGGACGTGGCTGAGTCTTACTGCGCAAATGGTCAAAACCCGGTACTGCAGAGTTACAAGGATGTCGGGCCGTCGGTACCCGGCATAATTAATCTGACTCCTGCCAGAACACTGAGTAGCGGTCTGCCCGCCTTTATTCGAGTTGTTGATCTTGATCGTAATCTCGATCGGCTGACACGGGAACAGATCATGATTCAACTGGATGTAGATGCCAGCCTCGATCGAGAGTACCTCATCTTGACCGAGACCGGATTAGATACTGGCGAGTTTGTCGGCTATATAAATACCACGCTGAATGATAGGGAAACTGGTAACTGTATACTGGGCGTTATCAAGGGTGAAGCGGTCAAAACGACCTATGTGGACGCCTTTGACGAGTTTGACTCGATCACAGCCCGGGTTCTGGTTGACCCCTTTGGCAAGGTCTTCAGCAGCCTGACCGGTGAGTTGCTCGATGGTGCTATCATCAGTCTGATCGATGCCAGCACCGGCGAACTCGCGCGGGTTTTTGGCGATGGGCCGACATTTGCCGAGTTTCCTAATCCTGTTGTCACAGGGACTACTGTCAGTGATGGTGCAGGATTGGTCTATCAGTTTAGCCCGGGCAGTTATCGCTTTCCCTTCGTCGCGCCAGGTAACTATCGTCAGGTGTTAACTGATCTGCCAATTGGCATGAGCTTTCCGTCAACCGCGAGCATTGCGGATCTACAGTCGCTGCCGGGCGCCCCATTTGCCCTGAACGAAGGCTATGATGGCAGTATCTTTGCAGTACCCGCAGGGCCGCCAGTAAATATCGACCTGCCGGTGGATGAGGCGGCCGGCGAGCTGTTTGTCTCCAAGCAGGCCAGTAAATCGACCGTCGCGATTGGTGATTTTCTGCAGTACCAAGTCCTTGTGCAGAACACCACTAATGGCCCTGTCAGTGGTAGTCGTCTTGTAGATCGGTTGCCTCAGGGATTTCGATATCAGTCAGGCTCGCTTCGAGTCGATGGTGAAAAAATGGACGACCCTATACTCAGCGCTGACGGTCGAACGCTGCAGATTCCACTGCCCACAGTCACCAATCTCAATATCGACATCTCCTATGTCACAGAAGTGACCGTAGGCGCGATCAAAGGCGCGGCTGTCAACGAAGCAACCGTCGCGGGTCGGCTCGTCGCTTCAAGCAATGTCGCCACCGCTCGCGTACTGGTCACGGATGACTTGTATCGCGATAAGGCGATCCTCATAGGCCAAGTGAGTCTCGCTCAGTGCTCGAGTGAATATCAGGCGCAGGCGCAGGAGAGACCACGTGCCATTGACTCAAAAACACTGCCAGGCCCAGGGCTGGCTGGGGTTCGTGTGTTTCTTGAGGATGGCAGCTATGCGGTAACCGATGACAAGGGCTTTTGGCACGTCGAGGGGATCGAACCCGGAACCCACGTGGTTCAGCTGGATCTCGCGTCACTACCCGCCCGTTACGAGGCCAGACCCTGTCATACAAACACTCGGTTTGCTGGTTCGCCTTACTCGCAATTTGTCGATGTCAAAGGCGGAACCTTGTGGCGGGCTGACTTTCAGCTTCAAGAGAAGGCTCTGCCCGAGTCGACAGTTGAGCTGGAGCAGAGCATCAAAGTTGATGCCGATGGGCTGTGGGTGTCGATCAGTGCCACTAACTCGGGACCTGTTGCAGTCTCGCAGGCAAAGGCTATTTATACTGTGCCAAAAGGCTGGCTCATTGTGCCTGAGAAAGCCACGCTAGACGGCATCCAGACGACCTTCAGCGAATCGATTGTTGGCAGTCTATGGCACCTCGGAGATCTGCGACCCGACAGCCAAAAAGTCCTGCGGTTTGCGCTGATACCCGTGGAAAGAACCCTGGTGAGCTCGTCAGATCGACTGGCACCTGGTAATAAAATGTTAGTCAATGCTGAAATACTCAATAGCGCCAGTGAAGTACGCCTGAGTTTTCAGTCACCAGGTACTCAAAAGGGGCGTACCTCGGTCAGTAGTGTGCCGCTAAACCGCCTAGCCGACGGCGTCGATACCTTGAGCGTCAAAGTAACCGCTACGGCAGTGGGTAGCTGGGGTTTGGATGATATTGCAGAGACGACTGCAGGTCTGGCCCGTGATGCCAATACGCAAGGATTGATTTCAATCTTCGACGGTAGCCGCTTGGTTAAAGCCACTAATGCGGTGAAGCTGGATCTGGACAGTCGATTAACTCCGCGGCTTCTGGTGGACGGCGTTGAAGTCGGGAACGATCGTATAGGCTTCAGAGTGAGCGATGAAACCACAGGGAAAACCCTCTATAGCTATATCGGTATTGATTTCGGCGAGCCAGGCCCGCACAAGGTTGAATTGCAGGGTGTCGACAAATTTAGCAATACTCGCTATCAACAGGTCATCAATATCGTGCGAGTGGGCGAGGTGTTCAGTATCAGGCAGAGCAATCAGGAGCTGGTGAATGTCGCAGATGGTAGAACACCGGTGCGGGTCCAGCTAGAGTTGCGCGACAAGGCCGGTGAGTTGATAGAGGCTGGATACCGGCTTCGATACGAGAGTGAGGGGCTTCGAGCCCTGGATAAAAATCTCAGTTTGTCGGATCTGACGACGATTACCGATGGAGATTATGTCAGTGTCTCGCGAGATGGCATTGCCAGTTTCAATCCCGTCAGTCAGAGCGGTGTGCAGCGATTAAAGTTGAGTTATAACGGTGCTGAGGCTGAGGTTTCAGTATATGTCGAGCCAGAAAAACGCGATTGGATTCTGGTGGGTATGGCCGAAGGCACGGTGGCCCATAAAACACTCATCAGCAATATGCAGCGCTTGCCTGCGGCAGAAGGTAAAGATGAACTGGATGCTGAAGGTCGAGTGGCGTTTTATGCCAAGGGTCAAGTGAAGGGTGAGTATGTATTAACCCTGGCCTATGACAGCGCCAAAATCAAGAAAGCCGGCCTGCAGCAGGCCATTGATCCCAATGCTTACTACAGCCTGTATGGTGACAAGACGGCGGTGCAATATGATGCCGCGAGCCGCGAAAAGCTCTATCTCAAGCTCGAAAAAAAGCAGTTTTACGCGCTCTTTGGTGACATCTCGACGAACCTTACGAGTAACGAGCTGTCGACCTATTCACGCAGCCTGACGGGAATCAAGTCTGCTTATAAGGGTGAGGTCTTTGAGTTTACTGGCTTTGTCAGCGAAGCTAATCAAGCGTTCGTCAAGGATGAGATTCGTGGTGATGGGACGTCGGGCATCTATCGCCTGCAGGCAGCCAACCTTCTGCTCAATAGCGAGAAGATTCGACTCGAGACCCGTGATCGCTTTCATTCTCAGCAGATTCTCAGCTCTCGGCAGATGACCCGCTATATTGATTACTCCATCGATTACGATGCCGGCACTCTGTTTTTCAAGGAGCCTGTCTTTAGCCAGGACAGCGCTTTTAATCCAGTCTATATCATTGTTGATTATGAGTTGGAGGCTAATGGTCAGAACCAGCTCAATGCCGGTGGTCGAATCGCCTATAAGCCAAATCAGGCTGCCGAAATTGGCGTGACGTTGATTAGCGAAGGCGTGCAGGGGCGAGCAGCTGAGCTGTTGGGCTCTGACCTGAAGTACCGAGTAGACGACAGTACTGAGGTGCGGATCGAGCTGGCTACCAGTCGCAGCGAGATAGCCGGCGAATCCACGGCGGGCACCGCCGCCCTGGCTGAAATCAGCCACCGTTCTGAGCACCTGAAGGCCAAGGGCTATATTCGCCAGCAACAAGGTGGTTTTGGACTGGGTCAGCAGGCTCGCAGTGAGGCTGGCACCCGTAAAATGGGTACCGAGGCGGTCTATGCGGTCACTCCAGAGATCAGTATCAATGGTGACATTTACCGAGAAACGAATTTGCAAAATGCCAGTAACCAGGACGTCGCAGCGGCAGGCGTGCACTACCAGACGCAAGACTACTCGGCGAATGCGGGCGTTCGGGCCGCGCTCAGCGACGTGGGTGGGCAACGCCAAACGTCTAATCAGTTGACGTTGGGGAGCATCTATCGGCTCCCCGATGGTAAGACCAGTTTGAACGCCAGCGCTGACACGCCACTGGGTGGTCAGGGTCAGGTCGCGAATTTTCCGCAGCGCTTGCGAGTCGGTCTTGATTATAAGCTTAACGATGAGGTTACCCTCAAAGCCGAGCAGGAATTTTCCTGGGGTGAGGCTTTGAATACTCAGAAAACGCGAGTCGGCATGAACGCTGGGCTGTGGAAAGGGGGTGAGCTGGTGACCAGCGTCACAGCCGAGGATGAGGAATACGCCCAGCGTCTGGCGGCGGTCGCCGGTCTCAAGCAGCACTGGAAGATGAACGACAATTGGCGCTTTGACTTCGGTGTCGATCGATCTCAGACTATCAAGACAGCCAAAGCGCCACCGGCGCTTGCTGTTACTGCCCTGTATACGAGTCCAGGGAATAACGACTTTACCGCGGTGACATTCGGTGCCAAGTTCAGAAAGGACGCCTGGGATCTGGCAACTCGAGTCGAATACCGAACCGCTAATGCCGAAGACAAGACAAATATTGTGACAGATCTGATCCACGATCTCGATGCAGGCCAGCAATTGCTTGCTCGACTCGAGTTCCGCACCACGGCCAGTGAGATAAGCCGAACTGATCATACGGGTTTACAGCTCGGGTATGTCTATCGACCGAGCGACAGCCGGTGGAGCCTGTTTAATCGCCTGGATCTGATGCACGGGTCAGCCGCTGCCCAGGGTTTGAATACCCGTACCGACAAGGTGGTGAATAATCTCAACGCCAACTATCTGTGGCGAGCGGATACTCAGATTGCCTTACAATATGGCCTGAAGTATGTCGTCGACAACTTCGACAAGGACGAATACCGTGGCCTGATTGATCTCTATGGTCTGGAAATTCGACACGATATGAGTGAGCGTTGGGATGTTGGTGTGCAAGCTGGTCGCTACAACAGCTATGCCGCTGAAGTGGTGGACTACACCTACGGCGTGTCAGTCGGATATAGCCTGGCGCGAAATGCCTGGATGTCGTTGGGTTATAATTTTTCTGGCATATCCGACCAGGACTTCAGTGTTAATCATTACAAGTCGGCGGGTATCTACCTCAAATATCGTCTCAAGTTCGATCAGATAGTAACCAGGGAATGGTTTCGAGGCGCGGGCGCTGGCGGTTAACGCACGCTCAGCACCCCTACTCGAACTCGCTGAAGCCATGCGCACGCAAGTCGTGCACGGGGTTTTCTTTTGCGCCTTCTTTTTATCGGTGTGACTGACAATAGTTGTGACTGACAATAGTTGTGACTGGCTATAGGCCTCACGGAATGGCAATGAATCGTAGGATTCAGCCCTTAATGGGTCAGCTCGAGCAGGGTAATTTTCTCGCTACCCTCTAGCATGGGTGTGATCTCGGCAACGACTTCGCGACGCTCCCTTGAGAAGTACCAACGGTCCCAATCTTCGCGGGACTGCCACTTAGACATGACAATGCGCAGACTCGGATTGTTGGGATCCTTCAGCGATTCACCGGCAAGGCACCCCTGGGCCTTGACGACACTGCTGACTGTTCGCTTGATGGTCGCGTCATAATAGTCTTCCAGGCCTGGTGCGACATTACGTTCGATAAGAACCCTGATCATGTGGTTGCCAATGAAAGCTAAAAAAGAGTCGTCTAGTATACTTTGTCGATTGCCAAATCTACAGACTCTAAGGCGGCGCAAGTCGCCCGATGGTCGCTATGCAGCTATAGGCGCTCTCGTCGATTCCGTGTATAAAGTGGCTTATGGAAATTGAAGCAGATTATGAAATTGACGCGTCCGGCTTGCGCTGCCCTGAACCCTTGATGGTGGTGCGCAACAAGATGATGGATATGGCGTCCGGCGAGATCCTTAAAGTGGTGGCAACCGATCCATCGACCTCCTGGGACTTCGTCAAGTATTGCAAATTTCTGAACCACGAGTTGCTGCATCAGGTGCAGACCGGCTCGGTGTATGTCTACTGGATCAAAAAGGGCTGACTATCAGTAACGCAATCCATAGTTTTTATTTCGCCTATGGCAGCAATATGAATCCGGAACGGGTCAGAAACCGACGGATGGGGTTTGACCTGCAGCTGGCGGGGCAGCTGGCCGGATTTGAATTGGTTTTCAACAAGCGCTCGCAAAAATATTCGGGTGCCGCGTCTGCGAACGTCATGAAGGCTGATGCCGGCAGTGTCGTAGAGGGGGTAGTCTATCGCCTGACAGATGCTGACCAGATCACCGTGATGGACGTCTTCGAGGGCTATCCGGAGCTCTATAACCGCACGCTTCTGCCAGTGCGAACCCAGCAAGGGGTGTTACAGGCTTGGACCTATCTCGCCAACCCCCAACATGTGATGACCGGTCTGAAGCCTGCTAGTTGGTATCTGGCACATTTGCTCGCCGGTCAGCCTTTTCTGACAGCCGCTTATTATGAGCGTTTGCAGCAGGTAGCCTGTCTGCCGAACAGCGAACAGGAGCCTGAGTGAGTTCGTCGGCGCGGATCATTGAACTCTTTAACCGGCAATTTGCAATGAGTCACCAGACTCGACTGGTGGGTGAGGGTGACGAACCCCTGTATCTGCCGGCGACAGAGGATAATCCCTTTAATCTGATCATATTCCGGGCAGATTATGCGGCCAGTGCCCTACATGAGGTGGCTCATTGGTGTCTGGCGGGGATCAAGCGCCGGCAGCTGGAAGACTATGGTTACTGGTATCAAGCGAACCGCGACTTTCACAGCCAGCGACAATTTGAGCGGGTTGAAGGCCAGCCTCAGGCGCTGGAATGGATCTTCAGTCGCGCAGCCGGCCTGCCATTTAGGCTCAGTAGCGACAATTTCGACCCTGCCAGTCTTGATCCAGGTTGGCAGCAAACCTGGGTTCACACGCAGGTAATACAGCTGCTGACCCAGGGTCTGCCGGCTCGAGCGCAAGTGTTTGCTGAAGCGCTGGCACACGGGATGCCCAACGGCTGCAAAGACTTTGCTACACTGCCTGCCTATCAGCAACTACCGGACTAGTGTGATGACGTTTCCAGCAGGTTATCTGACCGATTCAGGCTATGATCCGGCAGAGGATCATATAGGCCCCTTTTATTACAAACGTACCGGCGATGACTATGAGTTCGCCTTTGAGGCCGGTGCGCAGCACTGCAATGCCAGTCAAATCGTCCATGGCGGCGTGCTTATGACGTTTGCTGACTATGGCCTCTGCATGGTGGCGACCAATGGTTATGCGACGGAGACATGTGTGACCGTCAGTTTCAATAGCGAATTTGTCTCAGCGGCGAGATCTGGTCAGGTCGTGACCTGCCAGGCGGAAACTGTAAGAAAAACCGGTTCTATGGTGTTTGTTCGTGGCCAGGTCTCGACGGCAGGTGAGACAGTCATGAACTTCAGTGCCGTGGTTAAACGGCTGCTTCCTCGTGAATGAGACGCTGCATCTTATTGATGCCTCCATCTATGTCTTTCGCGGCTATTTTTCTCTGCCCGCAAGCTTTACCGATCAAGGGGGTCAGCCAGTTAATGCCGTGCATGGCTACACCAGTTTTCTCTTGGACCTGCTGGAACATAAGCCCGAGTTTGTCGCCTGTGCATTTGATGAGAGTCTTAATTCCTCGTTTCGAAACGACATTTTTCCAGCCTATAAGGCCAATCGGGAAAGCCCCGATGATAATCTGCTCTATCAGTTTCAGCAGTGTCAGCGGATCACGCAGCTGCTTGGCATTCGCCAATATGCTTCACCGCTTTATGAAGCCGATGATTTCATCGGTAGCCTGACAATGACCTGGCGCCAGCTGATACCGAATACTGGTCGAGTCGTCATCCTGACTCGAGACAAGGATCTAGGCCAGTTACTTGAACCCTATGATGAGCTCTGGGATTTTGCCGCTGATACCCGTGCCGGCCCTGACGCGGTCAGGAACAAGTTTGGCGTCAGGGTCGACCAGCTGGCGGATTTTCTGGCCTTGGCTGGAGACGCTGTTGACAATATCCCGGGCGCTCCAGGTATTGGTGCGAAAACGGCGGCAAACCTGTTGCAAAGGTTTGATTCGCTTGGCGAGTTGCTCGCGCGCACTACGGAAGTTGAGCAGTCAGACTTAAGGGGTGCAAAGAAAATCGCGGCAACCCTGGTTGGTCATAAACGCCAGCTCCAAATGTATCGCCAGATCACAGGGATCAAGTGCGACATTCCATTGGCACTCGAGGTACCGGATTTGCGTTTGGGACCCGTTGATTCGGCAGCCTTGGCAGCGTTTGCGGATCAGATGCAGTTGCGTGCGCCCATGCGCCGACGGCTCCTGCAACAGGGAGCCAGGTCCTGATGTTGGAATTATGACCAGCCTGACCTGTTCGGCATCCATAGCGGTTCAGGTCTGCGAGCCTATCACAGCGAGGAAGCCGCGACTCGATGACAGGTAATGGATCTGGCATTGATTGGCGAAGCCAGCAGGGATGATACTCGGCAAGCTTGGTCAAGCCTGTCCTCTTGAATAGTATCGACAAAGCGCAAAAATCCTGCCTCTGCCATCCCTGCGAACAACCGCACCATTCTGAAGATCGCGGTATCAAGGTTGGGCTGGGTGTCGACGGGGCAACAGTCTAACGGTTGACTAGCGCAGCACAACCACGTCGCATCGGGTGTGCTGCAGAATCGTCTCAGAGGTATTACCGATCACGAAACTCTTTACGCCGGATCGGCCGACGGTGCCCATCACCAGAATCTCAGCCTGGGTTTCGTCTGCCAGGCTGCGCAGCCGCATAGCCGGTCGGCCTTCTTCAATATATAAGTAATTGAAGCTCACATTGGTGGCATCAGTCAGCTTGGCGATGGCCCTGCGGGCTACTCTTTCTATGTCATCTTTGAGTTGCTGAAAGTCGATACCCACCGCTGCTTGTCCTGCCCAAGGCTCCAATAAGGGGTAGCTGCAGACTATGGCCAGCTCGCCGCCCAGAATTGAGGCCAGATGGTCGGCCTCAAGCAGCACCTGCTTGCTGAGTTCAAATTGTTCTTCGTTCAAGGCATCGACAGCCGCCAAAATAATGGGCGCCTTCACCCAGGCTTGGGGTTTTACCAGCATGACCGGAATCGTCGAGTGGCGCAGCAGGTTCCAATCTTGGGGCGTGCGTAACGAGAATGCCTGATCTTCGGCCAGATTAGTCGCCTTGATGATCAGATCGCTATTGCCGACTTCCGCAGCGTGCAGAATGCCTTGCCACTCGTCCTTGTTCCAGAGCGTGGCAGAGTCCAGCGTTTTGACCTTGTGTCTTATGCCATCCAGCTGGTCTTCGAGCCAGCTTTCCGCAGCCGAAAGAATAAAGGTCTTCAGCATCTGGTTTTTTTCAACCGCCTGAACGGGAAGGTCAGCTAAGCTTTCGTAGACCACATTAATGACTTCCAGGCTCGCATTGGCAGCATTAGCAAGTGTCACGGCTTTCTCGAGGACAAACCCCGCGCCCTCATGTTCTGACAAGGCGACCAAAATACGTTCGACTCCAAGCATGTTTTGATCCTTTACTGAACTGCGATGGCAGAAAGTCTGGCTGATGCGCCGCTTAACGGCATTGATGCGGGTCATGGATGCAGATCAAGCCAGGACTCTGTTGCTAGGAGCCACAGAATAAGGGGTTTCAGATGGATGGCCTCAATCAGGGCCTTCACGATGAGAATTATGGCAATGATCTCTTCGTGAGGCAGGTTGTTAGTAACAAGCGAGATATGCAGACAAGGCCAACAGCGGCGAGTAGCGGAAGTTGATTATTCAACCCTGCGGTGCAGGCCTGACAGGATTCAGTCGTGATAGGCTAGTGTACAGAATAGCGGACAGGCTAGTGGATAGATCAGGGGATAGATTGGATGACAGAACGCAAGACTGAAACTAATGAGACTGAAACTAATGAGACTGAAACTAATGAGACTGAAACTAATGAGACTGAAACTAATGAGACTGTTGCGTGACAGCCTTTTTAACTTTTTAAATTTCTAAATTGGAGCGGGTAACGAGGCTCGAACTCGTGACCTCGACCTTGGCAAGGTCGCGCTCTACCAACTGAGCTACACCCGCTTAACAACTGACTGCCAATTTGCAGGGTATTATTCTGCAATGTTTTCAAGTTTACAACACCGCCAAGCTCGAAAGATGCCGAACCTCAGTTCTGCATGCGGCTACAGTCCGCTACAAGCTGCACCGAAATCTGTCATATCAGATTCCTGTTTGTCTTGTTCGTCTTGCTCAAAGCTATTCAAAGCTATTCAAAGCTATTCAAAGCTATTCAAAGCTATTCAAAGCTATTCAAAGCTATTCAAAGCTATTCAAAGCGCTCTCTGCTCTGCTGCTTTAGATTAAAGCGGTACAGTCGCTGATGGCGTCCCCAAGGGGAGTCGAACCCCTGTTGCCTGGATGAAAACCAGGTGTCCTAGGCCTCTAGACGATGGGGACACTCAGCAAACTTGAAGTCGCGAATTCTAGGGAGGTTCGCACCTTTCGTCAAGGGTAATTCAGTGGAATTGATGCAAGAATTAGCGATTATCTGAATGGGGTGGCGCATTTTTTCGCGCGCGGCCGGATTCAGGTGCTTGACCCAGTTGATACGACTTGCCAGGGTCGACCAGAAAACGCCGGCGCAGCGCGTTACGACCCAGTAAAAGCCGATAGCGCATGTTGTCGCGGTTTGTGAGCGTCACCTCTGCGCGTATGCTTTTGCCCGCCAGTACGAACCTAGTGTCGATGACATAACGATTTTCGCGGTGCCCGCCAGAGTCGGTAACATCTCGCCGGTCTTTAATGATCGCCTCGCAATTGACCGCCTGCTTGTGATTGTCTCGATTAGGGTGCAAGCCGAACCGCACCCAAGCCTGATCGTCTACATGGAATTCCTCAATGTAGAAGGCATGTAATGCGCTGGTTTTTGCTCCTGTATCCACCTTGGCGATAATACGGTCGATATTGAAATCCGGCAGCGCCAGCCATTCTCTCCAGCCAAGGATAATTTTATTAGTAGCCATAGTCTCTTCTCTAATCGATGCTGGTGCCTGCTAGTCGCTTCATTCCCGTCGTTTCATCCAGCGTTTGCCCAGGCGGTGGTGTTAACTGTTCCTCCAAGTCCGCCAGCCAAGTGATACTTATTAGCCAACCTTGGCCCGCAACTACAATTTTGATTCCGCTTTTGCGCAGCGCTGCCAGTATTCCTCTTGGGCCTTTGCAGACAAAAATATTAAGGCGCGAGGTCTGTTCCACTACTGGTTGACAAAAAATATGGGAACTAACCCTCGTGAGCCAGAAAAATCTTGATCAATGATGGGCTTGGTTATCCCTAGGCCATTCCTGACAGCTAAGCTATTCCTGACAGCTAAGCAATTCCTGAGCGCTAAAAGCTTGCGCTGAATCCCGCATAAATCGACACAGGTTCGCCGACAAAATAGCGGTCGTTGCCAAAGGCAAAATCTGCCCGCTCAGCATAATGTGTGTTCGTCAGGTTCATCACTCTTAAGTACGCTAACCAACCACCCTGAAGGTCGACTGATATTCTTAGATTGAGCAAGTCATGACCCGGATATGCATGTTGATTCTCAGGATCCTCGAAGTAATCGCCCATATGAACCCACTCCAGTTCGGCGCTATAGACGTCACTGAATTGCCACTCAATGTTGGCTGAGCCCATCTGTCGAGGTGCCGTATCGATATCGTTACCCTCGACCAAGCGCGCCAAAGGTTCTGGTTCGTTAGCGTACTGATGGCGTGCATAGCTCCAGAAGATATTGGCCCTGAGTTGCTCGCTCAGGTCTTTCGACAAGGTGAGCTCCAGTCCTCTGTGCCGGGTCTTGGCGTTATCGACATTAAAGCTATCGCTGTCTCTATAGATGAAATTAGCTTTTTTCATAGCATAGAAACTGGTGTCATAGGACCAGTCTGTGCCACCACCGCGAATACCCAGCTCCAGGCTGTCGAGCCGAACAACATCGATATCAGCAACTTCCTGGCCACCCTGCAAGCGATACAATTCACTGGTTTGCGGGGCTCGAAAGCCTCGAGAAAGGTTGACGTAGAGCTGATGGCCGGCAGTGAAAAGGTGAGTAAGCCCAAGTTGTGGCGAGAGATTGCTGAAAATGTCCTGGCGGTCTGCCGGACGGTTGAAACGACATCCGCCGCGCGCGCAAGCAGTGCCGTCATCTCGCGTTCTACCCGTCAGCATCAGATTGTCGTAGTCATAGTGGACTCTTTCCCAGCGAGCGCCGGCGGTAAGGATCGTAGCCTGACTCAAGGGGTGCTGATAGCGCGCAAAGATAGCTTGGGTGCTGGCATCTACTTGGTAGTTGTAGTGTTCACCGGCCGGAATGGTCGCGACCAGAAAGTCGCTACCGATAGTCGGACCGGGTTGATATTCCCGTAGTTTGCCCGTCGTTGCCTCAAGATCAGCCCCTACTGTCCAGTGATTCAGGTACCAGGCACTCAGCAGACCGATGCTGGTGTGGCTGTTTTCCTCCAGCGCCTGACCAGGCAGAAAATGCTGAATGAATGTCATCCTGGTGTCGCGTGCGTAAGGGGTCAAAACTAAATTGCCAGCTTGCAGCCTCCGCTCCAGACGGCTATAGAGACGCGCACTGCGGCTGTCACGGAAAGCCTCCGGATTGGGGTTTTGCTTGACCAGACTGTCGTCCTTATAGGCCTGCGGGCCCTGAATAAATCCCGAAGTTTCCTGATTCAGGTTAGTGATGGATAAACCTGTCGTCGCGTCGAAGCCTAGCCACTGACCTCGGACTGAGGCAGATAATTTCTGCTGATCGAAGCCGGATTCATCCTTGTAACCCCCGTCAGTTGTGCCATTAAAATCGAGTCGCCAGTTGGGTTCGCCGAGGGTGATGTGAGTCCGATAGTAGTCGTGAGGGCCGGCCTCAAGGCCAAGTTGCGAGCTGCCGTCTATGGCTGGCGAGAGAACATTGATCATGCCGTGCATGGCATTGGCCCCATAGGCCACGCCGGCCGGCCCTTTAATGACCTCAATGCCGCCTGCCTGCTCCGAGTGAGCATCAAACAATTCGTTGACGTTGCAGAATCCGCTGGCGCGCAGTGGTATACCGTCCTGCGCCATTAAAAAAGCGCCACAGGCACCTGCACCGGTTAAGACGGGTGATCTTAGTGCGGTCAGATGTTCCTGGCCATTACCGCGACTAACCCAGACGCCGGCAATTCGCTGCATCGCCTCATTAATATGAGTGTGATTGATTGCTGCCAGCTTCTCGGCCGTCAGAACACTGATGTTGGAGCTCACGTCGGCGACTGTCTGGTCTGCTCGGTTGGCAGTGACGACCACCTCCTCAAGGATACTGGCCTGAGTGGTCAGCGATAGAAGCAGAGCAGTAACCATACAAAGAGTAAATCGGAACACAGCAAGGGCCTATTAAAAAAAGCAGAGTATAGCGGGAATAAGGGGGCCAGGGGTATCTATGGTGCGCCGAGGGTTAAGGCTCGAAACAAGATGACCGATAACACCGGAATTCCCACCGTGAGTCTGGAAGCATTGCAAAGTCAGATGAGAAACGTGAACATGTGTGATCAATAGAGTGTGATCAATAGAGTGTGATCAATGAAGTGCGAGCGTCAATCTTATGACCGATGAAACAGTGCTCAGAGGACAATCTGTGGAACACTACCACCAGAATGTAGAGTACATTACCACCTACCAGCCTTCATTGTTGGCGTCGATTCCTCGGCAGGACCAGCGTCAATTGCTGGGTATTTTGCCCGACGAGTTGCCATTTCGTGGTGTCGATGTGTGGAACGCCTACGAATTTAGCTGGCTCAACAGTCGAGGTCGTCCTGAAGTGGCATTGTTGCAAATTCAGGTCCCGGCAAAGTCAGTCAATATCATCGAGTCAAAGTCGCTGAAACTTTACCTGGGTTCCTTCTCCGGTACCCGTTTTGCCGGTCGAGCAGAATTGATCAGCACGCTGGAGTCTGATTTGAGCCTGGCCGCCAGAGGCCCGGTCAGTGTCAGTCTGCTCTCTCCGGATCAGGTTCAGCAGCAGGGGATCGGCACACTGGTGGGTCAATCGCTTGATAACCAGGATCTTGATCTTAGCGAGTACACCAGGAATCCTGACCACTTAGAAGTGGTCAGTGATCTGATCGTTCGTGAGTCGTTATATACCCACCTGTTCAAGTCGCTTTGCCCGATAACGGGGCAACCGGATTTTGCCAGTATCGTCGTTCAATACCATGGTCGCAGTATCAGCCACTCTGGTTTGCTGGGTTATTTGGTGTCCTACCGAGAGCATCCCGAATTTGCGGAGCAGATCGGTGAGCGAATCTTCATCGATATCATGAGTCACTGTGCTCCTGAAAAGTTGACGGTGCAGGCCAGGTTTACTCGCCGAGGAGGAATTGACATCAACCCCTACCGGTCAGACAGTGACATGCAAAGTGCCGAAGTTCGGCTGTGGCGCCAGTAGGCGGTCGGTGCTAGTCGCCGCGGCGCGGAAAACAGCAGACTCGCAGCCAATTCAGTAGGGAGTTTTTGGTCAAAACATAGCGATCGATTTGGTCGTTGCGATGGGCCAGGGCGGCTGGGTCCAGAAACAGGCTGGCTCGAGTGACCAAGGGTCTTGCCAAATCCAATGCCTTGACCACGCGCGCGGGATTACCGGCAGCAATCATATTGGCTGGTATATCATGAGTGACGACCGCACCTGCGCCAATGATACTATTTTCGCCTACCGTCACCCCCTTACAGATAATGGCACCATCGCCGACCCATACATTGTTGTGGAGTCTGATAGGCGCGGTTGCGCCAACCACTCGGGTTCGGTCATAGATATCATGCCAGTCTGCATCGGTAAGGTAACTCCCGGCAGCGAGCATGCAATTATCGCCAATCAGGATCTCGGATGCAGAGTCAATCCTGACGCCAGGGCAGACCAGGCAGTGATCGCCCATGACAATACGACCGCTTGTTTCGCCCATCTGCCAGGTGGACAGGGAGACTTTGCGATCGTCGGCAGTGACGACATGAAGATTTCTACCTACTTCAATCTGCGCGCCATGAAGGCGAATGTTCCAGGGCTTCATCAAGTGATGCCCAGCGCCAAGGCTGGCAAATTGCGGCGCGATGAATTGTTTGGCGTAGTGCAGCTCGAGCCAAAGGTAGAGCTTTTTTATTTGATAGGGGCGGTGATCGTGAATCATGGCATGATACGGGTTGACCTTTTGAGGTCCTAGTGTAGCAGATACCCTCAAGGATAAGCCCTGAGCCCAAAGCCCTGAGCTATAAGCAAAAAAGGATACTCGGTGAGCAAATTCAGGGTTTGCCTGAACATCGGTTTCACGTATCTTACAGACATCAGCAGTGAAGGGCTGCTAAGAGCAAAACATCAATGCGAACACGTGCAGGAAAATAACTGGTCAATGGATGCATTAGAAGCCTTACAGCAGCGAACTTCGGCTGCCAAGCTGACTGGCGACGTGCCGGCGCCTAAGGTATTGGACAACTTGTTCAAGGCAGCCTTGCGCGCGCCTGATCATGGTTTGCTTAAACCTTGGCGCTTTTTAACTATCAGTGGCGCAGCCAGGCTTGCGCTCGGCGATTTGTTTGTCAAGGCGCAGCTGGCGGACGACCCAGACATGACGGCGGCGCAATGCCAGCGCGCGCGAGAGAAGCCATTGAGGGCGCCCCTCATTATTGTGGTTGTGGCGGTTATCACCGCTGATTCGAAGGTGCCGAAGGTCGAGCAGTTGCTGTCAGCGGGCGCGGCTGCTCAGAATATTCTGCTGGCGGCCTTCGCTCTGGGTCTTGGTGCGATCTGGAGAACCGGTGCTATGGCCTATCATCAGGTCGTTCGTGAGGGGCTGGAATTACAGGCTCATGAACAGATTGTCGGCTATCTTTATCTGGGTGAAAGGCAGGGTAAGCCGCGACTGCTGCCCAGTGTGTCGGTATCGGAATTTGTCTCGGCCTGGCCTGGCAAGCGGGAAGACCAGTGATGACGAGCCTGAAAGCTTCAAAAAGCGTCGACGCAGGGATGATAAAAATATGAGCCGGAGTGGCAAAGGCAAAACCGTCAACCGCGTTCAGGATCGGCTTATCGACGAACTGATTGGCATTTGCCGAGGAGTCATCGCGGATGACAAGGTTGACGAGCAAGAGGCGATTTTTCTTGGGCAGTGGATAGAAAACCATCGCGAGATTGCTGATAAATGGCCTGTGAGCGTGCTCTATGCGAGGATCTCGGAAATGCTGCTCGATGGTGTGCTCTCTACCAGTGAGCAGAAGGAGTTGCTGCTCACCTTGAAACAGCTGACAGGCGCGCGGTCAGGGCTGCAGAAGGCCAATCGATCAACTTCTCTACCCCTTAACCAGCCGCCACCACTGATAGAGTATGCTGGTAGATCTTTCTGTTTGACTGGTCGATTTGTGTTTGCGCCGATTATCGAGTGCGAAGAAACCATCAGTGAAATGGGTGGCGTGATCGATCAGTCGCCAACCCGTGACACTCACTACCTTGTGATTGGCGAGTTGTGCAGTCCCGACTGGGTCCACACCACGTTTGGTCGCAGTATTGAGCGAGCGGTTGAGCTGCGTAATCAGGGACATCCAATTCAGATCGTTTCGGAAGAGCACTGGGTCAATAGTCTGGGCTGAAAAAGCTGGCTATATCACAGGCGAGATGACGGGAGTTTAACGGCAAACCCGATTCGAGTAGCATCCTCTGGCCCTGGAATTTCCCCTTTGGGTAGCACCGACATCAATTTTCGCCACTCGGCCAGTAGTGGTATTATAGGCTTTTATTTCACTGGGGTTCATTCGAGCAGCTATGATTTTTCGCCAACTATTTGATGCGGTATCCTCGACCTACACTTACATTTTGGGTTGTGAGTCCAGTCGTGAAGCCGTAGTTATTGACTCGGTATTCGAGCAGCACCAGCGTGATACGGCGCTATTGCGGGAGCTGAATCTCAGGGTTAAATACAGCCTTGATACCCATGTTCATGCCGATCATGTGACGGGTGCCTGGCGTCTCAAGCAGGTCTATAACGCACCGATCGTTTTGTCTGGTGAGTATCACGCCCAATGTGTCGATATCGCGGCGACGGATGGCATGGTCCTGAGTTTTGGCAATTATGCCCTCGCCGTCAGAGCGACCCCCGGCCATACCAATGGCTGCGTAACCTATGTGATGAGCGATAAGTCCATGGCCTTTACCGGCGATTGTCTGTTGATTCGAGGCGCGGGCAGAACCGACTTCCAGTCTGGTGACGTGCATACTATGTGGCAGAGCATTCGCAGCCAGATATTCTCCCTGCCAGATCATTGTCTGATCTATCCGGGGCACGACTATCTCGGCCGCACAGTCTCTACGGTCGCTGAAGAAAAACGCTTTAATCCGAGAATAGGCGGTGACGCGCGAGAGGAGGATTTTGTTGGCTATATGCAGAATCTGGGCCTGCCACATCCGAAGCAGCTGGCGATTGCTCTGCCGGCCAATCTCCAATGTGGCCAGCCGAGTGACGACTTCACCCGGGCGCAGGTAACCTGGGGTCCTGTCACGGTAACCTTCGCGGGTATTCCAGAATTGGAGCCAGATTGGGTAGCCCGCCATTTAGAGGATCTGTATGTGCTTGATGTCAGATCTTTGCAAGAATTCAATGGCGAGCTTGGGCATATTCAAGGAGCTACCTTGATTCCACTGGACGAACTTCGCGCGCGGATTCAAGAGATAAAAACGGAAAAACCCATCGTCACCGTTTGCCAGTCAGGTAAGCGCTCAGCGATGGCAACCCAGATACTTCAGTCTGCGGGATTTGACCGGGTTGCCAATATTCCAGGTGGCCTTATCCACTGGTCGAGACTGGCGCTGCCCGCGCTGGTTGGTGGCCTGTCCTAATCGGCGAGACCTGACGAGACCTTGTATGGGTGATCTTAGCGGTATCACAGTCGTTAGTCTTGAGCAGGCAGTGGCTGCTCCCTATGTCTCAGGACGGCTGGCTGAAGCCGGTGCGCGAGTGATCAAGATTGAGCGTCCTGAGGGCGATTTCGCGCGGGGCTACGACCAATATGTGCACGGGCAGAGCGCCTACTTTGTTTGGCTGAATGCCGGCAAAGAAAGCATCACGCTCGATTTGCGCGAACAGAGCGACAAGAATCTGCTTCGAAGAATGCTGGCGACTGCTGATGTGTTTATCCAGAACCTTGCGCCGGGCGCATTAGCGCGGCTGGGTTTCGAGCCGACTGCCCTTTTGGCTGAATATCCATCACTGGTGATCTGCTCTATCTCCGGTTACGGAGAGGACGGACCTTATCGTCTGCAAAAAGCCTATGACTTGCTCATTCAGGCAGAAACGGGTCTTTGTTCCATAACAGGGGTAGGTGAAGAGTTGACGCGAGTAGGCGTATCGGTATCAGATATCTCAGCCGGCATGACTGCCTATCAGTCGATACTGCAGGCTCTGTTTGCTCGTGAGCGAGACCCGGATCAAGCAGGGCGGATCATTAATGTCTCGCTCTTTCACTCGACGGCAGATTGGATGAATGTCCCCTATCTGCAGCATCGTTATGGGCATTTTACGCCGCAGAACCACGGCCTTAAACATCCCAGCATTGCCCCCTACGGTGCCTTTACCTGTCGCGATGGCAAAGCGGTGCTGATCAGCATTCAAAACGAGCGCGAGTGGCAGTCCTTTTGTGAGCAGGTATTAGCGAATGCAGCGCTGGCCAGTGAAGTAAGGTTCGAGAACAACGCGGCACGTGTAGCTCATCGGCAAGCGCTCGACGAACTGGTGAGTGCGTATTTTATGGGCTTTAGGCGCGATGAGATTATCGATCGTTTGAATGCGGCGCGAATCGCTTTTGGGCGTCTGTCAGACCTGGAGGATCTGCAGCGTCACCCACAAAATCGTTTTCGACAGATTGAGACCGAGCAGGGATTGGTTGAGGCGCTTGGGCGAGGCGCAGTCATGAGTAGCGATGAGCCTGTAACGCTCAGGCTCGCAACTTTGGGCGAGCATAGCCAAAAGATTCGAGCTGAGTTCGATCAGGGGCTAGACGACTGAATCCGTTGCACATCGACAAGTGCCTGCTTGCAGGCAGTCGCAGTTCATTCACCCTTTTATACCCGGATGTTTACCTGGATGTTTACATGGATGCGCTCAGCCCAACAGAGGAAGGGCTGAGCGTGTCATCGACAGAGTGACTGAGCGAGAGAGCGTCAGGCAGAAACCGCAGTAGGTTGTGTGACCCAAGGCCCCAATGTTGCCACGCAGGCTTGGGCAGCTTCCATGCCCTTAGTTTTGAAATGCTGTTTGAAAAAAGCGGGCTGGCCATCAGTCAGGAAGTCCTGGGGGGTCAACACCGCAGAAAATACCGGGACACCGGTATCCAGCTGAACTCGCATCAGGCCATCGATCACGGCACCGGCAACAAACTCATGTCGATAAATGCCGCCATCAACCACGAGGCCGCCAGTCACGATACCCGCATATTGGTTGGATGCGGCCAGAAGCTTGGCCTTTAGTGGAATCTCAAAGGCGCCAGGGACTTCAAAGAAATCTAACTGGCGGTTATCGATACGAGCAAACTCCTGACGAAACGCGTCACGCAATTCATCGACGATGTCTCGGTGCCAACAGGATTGAATGAAAGCGACCCTGCCTCGTTGGCTAGTTTCTGGAAAGTTCGAATTGAAGGTGATCATCTGTTGCTTGCCTCTTACATTAAGTTAAACAACAGGGCAAACGAGGACGTCTCTTCGACTGGACCTGTGGCATTGCCACAGTTGTTGAATCAACCTCACTCTCATAACCAGACTTTAACTGTCGGCCCTGGAATCACACCAGGTCTGCTGTCCCCTTGAATAACCACAAGTGGTTGTCAAGGGCGCCCGCGGGCTACGCTTTCGCGATTACCGCCGGTGGGGACTTACACCCCGCCCTGAGAATCATCTTTTCGGATGATGGGCCGAGTATACGGAAAGTGTTTTTTGTTGTACACAGTCTATCAGCACAAGCAGTAACGCCTGCACGGGCTTTGCTTAGTGATCGGGCGGCAGCTCATAGTACAAATTGAAGGTCGGTGTGGGGCAGTTGAACGTATTGCAGAAAGGTGGCCGTCTTATTGAACTTTTGGCGTCTCAGTATTGCCGAGAAATTAATGCCAATACCCAGATAGACCTTGCGTTTCTTTCGACCGATTGCGGCGTCGAAACCGCGATCAAAATCGTCAGTGAAACCGTTACCAAAACCGTTACCAAAGCCGTCACCAAAGCCGCGACTATAGTAGCCGACATGAAACTCCAGGTACCGTAGATAAGGGTAGTCGATTAGCGTGTCAAAACCATCCAGTTTCATCGCCACGAGATACTTGGTGTGTTCATAGTCTGTGAAAATATCAACATCGCTGCCACTGCCCGGTTGATACTCTATTCGAAGGTCAAATTTTTTCGCGAGATTCGGTCGAGATTCAAACAAATAACCCACATAGCTGCCAAGGCCATTCATCAGGAAGTCTTCATAGGAGAAGCCGTAGGTTGCGCTGAAAGCATCACCTAATTCCATGAAACTGAATAGTGTAAAAGAGGAGAGCGCGGCATAGCGCAGGGCTTGTGGTTGAGGAAAGCCCCAAGACTGCAACAGCGGAGTCAACGCGCGAGTCGAAACATAACCTGTATAGAGGTGCCCGAGTTTATCAACGCCACCACTGGTCGTACCCTCACCAAACCAACCCTCAGACTTAAGGTGTGGTGAGCGTTGGCCATAGTCCCAGTGAGTGACTCCCCAGGCGCCAATAGCAACCATGCCCGCGATGTTTGTGTAGTGCAACTTGTCCTCTCTGGATAACGCTTGCCACTTGTCTTTGATACTGGCCGCGACCGCAGCTTGACTGGTCATCAGAAGTACCAAAATCAAAAAAGTGGTAAAAGCTCTGATCAAAGCTCTGATCAAAGCCCTCATCAAGGGCCTGGTCAGCGTGCGGCCAAAAGCCCACTGAAAATTTTCGGCGATAAAGCGTGCAAAAGGATAGTAAAACCGCTGAGTCCCGGTCGCTATGATTGGTCTCCACAGGGGCATATAAACTGTCTTTAGATTCGATCAATGTAAACGCTGACTTTAGAAGGATCCTGATGTAGATCAGACTTTCCTTGCAGTGCAAAAATTATACTGCGCCCAAGTTCCTCCGAGATGGTGCCGTGATGCGCAATGAGTTCGATCCGATGGAAGACCAGTGGTACTGGCATCGAGATAAAGGTCAGCTATTTCAGGTGATTGCTATTGACCAGGTCAGTCAGACCATTGAGGTTCAGCACTTTGATGGCGATATCGAAGAGTTCAGCCTTCTTGAGTGGCGTGATTTGGCGTTGGAGAGAGGCGAGGAGCCTGAGAACTGGCTGGGTGCATTTGATATCTCCGAGACAGATGACCTGGGCACCGGCGTTACTGATACCACTGCTGCTGACTGGCAGCAGCCGCTGACTGAGTTTCATGAGGGGCAGGGTGCTGACGCGGAGGTCGAGTTCGCGGTGGATGAATATCGAGAAGGCACCATGCCGACGGTGACGCTATCACCGGACATAGCCAGCGAGGCAACCGAAGCCGATAAGCTCGACATGCCACCCGTTTGCCAGCGCATTGACGGTGTCTTTGAAGAAACATTTAACGAGGTGTGGTCGGCCGAGTATGCTGAAGACGAAACAAACGGGTTGTGGCGGGTCGACATCTTCAAAGAAGAAGTGCCGGAGTGGCAGGCGCTTGACTTTGACTCTCTAGAGGCAGCGCGAGAAGCCGCCCAAGACTACTACAATCAGCTGTATTAGCGGTGTCAAAATTAGTGGTGTCAAAATTAGTGGTGCCAAAATTAGTAGTGCCATCACCCGACCCAGTTGCTCATGCTGCAGCTGTTAAACCATCACCAATCAGCGTGGGTAGTTGCAGGCGAAACATCACACGCGTGAAAACCCGAGTTTAGGATGCAGCTGAAGAGGGGATACTGTCGGTATGGTGCAGGATGTGATTCAAGAGAAGTGGTTTAGTTGTCGAGAGCTTGCTAATGCCAATGTATCAAGGGGTTGAGCCAATTAATTGGCGGAGAGAGAGGGATTCGAACCCTCGATGGGCTATAAACCCATACACACTTTCCAGGCGTGCTCCTTAAGCCACTCGGACACCTCTCCGTGAAACTGAACTATTGCCTCTTTTG
>Ga0181601_10000113_pt1 | contig 59225 bp, 61 predicted proteins | sample 041ome_8_FD_133020 | JGI IMG/M metagenome (GOLD analysis project Ga0181601, IMG submission 133020) | Coastal salt marsh microbial communities from the Groves Creek Marsh, Skidaway Island, Georgia - 041407BS metaG (megahit assembly) | ecosystem: Environmental > Aquatic > Marine > Intertidal zone... | reverse complement strand
TGATGTGAATGGTGTGATGGCGGACGCTGACGGCTTGGGGTTGGCGCTGAATGCGACTGGCGGCGATTCGACGTTTGCTTCGGCTCCACCGCCATTGCCGCCATTGCAGAATAATGGTGCGCCGCCGCCGCTGCCGCCGATAGGCTCCCCGGCACCCCCGCCGCTTGGCCCGCCACCTCTTGCTCAAGGCGGCTTTGACGCGCCGCCACCGCTGGCACCCGCCCCGATGAATGCGCCGATAATGAACGCGCCACCGCCGTTAGCTCCGGCTCCTCAGGCGCTGCCGAATTACGCGCAAGCGCTTCCTGCGGCTGATGTTCCAATGGCGGATGCACCAATGGCTAGCGCCCCGATGGCCAATGCACCGATGGCGTTGCCGCGGGAATTGCCGCCGATTGCGCCTGCCGCCGTCAATAGCGACGCCCAGGCGCTTTTCAAGATCGCCTTTGATGATCTGAACAATGGCGACCCGTCCGCCAGTGCCCTGCAGTTCGTCCGCGGCTTGCAGATCGATCCAAGCGATGGCCTTGCGCACTATTATCTTGGCGTCGCTTATGAGCGCCTTGGCCGCACAGACTATGCCGCTATTCAATACCGCCGTGTTGCGGATGGCTGGCCAAATACGGAACACGGCCTCCGTGCTGCGTCCCGCATGAATGAAATGGTGGATGGCTTTGCGCCAAGGCCTGCCGTGACGCAGGCAGATAAAGACTTCGTCCGCCCCATTCGCGAGCGCCGCCCCCGTGTCCGCACGATCGAAGAAATCTTCAAGGGCAGTGAAGGGGCTGAAATCATGGCCTCCATCAAGCGCGGTGAGAAGCGCAAAGCCCGGGATGCGCGCCGCGCCAAAGCAGCCGCCGCTCAGCCTGCCCGGAGCCCAGCGCTCGTCCGTGTTGCGCAAAGCGGTATCGTTGCAAACGGCGGTCGCACACGTGTTCGCGGCCCATCCGTTGGATTTGGCGGCGCTGGCGTGGGGCGTGTTGGCACCTTTGCGGACCAACCGGCCCCTCGGTTTACACCACCGCCAGCACCGGCAGCGCAGCCTGCCGCCCCGCCACCGCTTGAGGCCGCGCCCCAATTGGCACCCCCAGCGCCAGTCATGACGGATGCTGGCCCCCCACCGATCGCGCCACCACCCATGGCCAATGTGGACGTCGGTGGGCCACCGCCCTTACTGCCGCCGCTCGGCGCACCTGCCGCTCCAGCGATGGCGGCCCCTGATTTACCGCCATTGTCGAGTGCGCCGCCGCCACTCTTGCCGCCGCTTGATGGTGGGGCACCACCTTTGCCGCCGCTCGACCAAGCACCGCCGCCACTGGCGTCACTTCCGCCTGGTGGACCGGCTGCTGGCGGCAATGAGATCTCATTCCAGGATGGTGCCCGCTATGTAGGCGACGTGCAGAATGGCCAACCGAATGGCCAAGGCGAAATGACCTATGCCGATGGCTCTCGTTACACGGGCCAGTTCCGCGATGGGCTACGTGATGGACAGGGCCAAATGGCGCTGACAGATGGGCTTATCTACGATGGCGCGTTTGAGCAGGACTCGATCAATGGCCAAGGGCGCCTCACATGGCCTGACGGTGCCATCTATACCGGTGACTTCATCAACGGTAAGCGCACCGGCCAGGGCGTATACCAATGGCCATCGGGCTCGCGTTATGAAGGCCGCTTCGATGATCGCGTGATCGTTGGCCCGGGTGTGTTCACGTCTGCCGATGGTGAGCGCTACGAAGGCGAATTCCAGAATGGCCGCCGTACGGGTCAAGGCGTCCTGACGCTGCCCACGGGTGAAAGCTATCAGGGTGCCATGGCTGACGGACAACCCAATGGTCGGGGCGTATACCAATGGCCGAATGGTCAGCGCTATGAAGGCGATTTCCAGGAAGGGCGGATCGAAGGCCAAGGCACGATGACCTATGCCGATGGCCAGGTGCGCACTGGGCTTTGGTCAAACGGCCAACCGGCTGGTTAGGTCTTCTCAATCCATGACGTTGCCGGAAACAAGCCTGCATCACACTGCGTTCGTTATGGACGGGCTGGTCTATCATTCAGATGGTGACACCGCAGCGCTAAAGGCTGGTGGTATCAATGCGATCAATCTGACCGTTGCGCATTTTGAGGCTGACTTCATGACAGCCTGTAAGCAGATGGCCGGATGGCATGCGCGTGTCTCTGCGCCAGATTCACCCTGGGTGATCATCGAGCGCGCTGCGGATTTTGACAGGGCACAAGCCGCCGGTAAGGTCGGCATTGTGATGGGCTGGCAGAATGGCCGGGCACTGGATGAGGATGTGGACCGCCTGGCGTTCTTTCATCGCGCCGGCCTCCGCATCATGCAGCTCACCTATAATTACCGGAACATGCTGGGCGATGGCTGCATGGAGCCGGAAGATGGCGGCCTTTCGGCCATTGGCCACGAGGCCGTGGACGCACTGAACCGCCACCGGATCGCGATAGACTTGTCCCATGTCGGTGAGCGCACTGGCATGATGACGGTCGAGCGGTCGACGCTGCCCTGCCTTTTAACCCATGCTAACGCCCATGCCGTAACGCCGCTCGCGCGGAATAAATCGGATGCCTTAATCAAGGCTGTAGCGGCCAAAGGCGGGATGATCGGTGCCAGCAGCTATGGCCCGATGTGCTGGACGGGTGACCCTGCCCGCAAGCCCGTACTCGACGACTTCATCCGCCACCTTGATTATTTGGTGGACCTTGTCGGCATTCAGCATGTGGGATTCGGCACGGACCTGGCTGCTGGCGCGGATAACGCCCGCATGGCCTATGATCGTGAAACGCCAAGGCGCTGGGATGTGATCGAAAATTACATGGCCGTCTTTGGGCGCGATATCCCGGCCCGCTATATCGATGGCTTTGGCAGCCATGCCGAAATGCCACGCATCACGGATGCATTGCTGGCGCGCGGATGGTCTGATGATGACGTGCGCGCATATCTCGGCGGGAATTTTAAACGGGTGCTCGGCGAAATCTGGGGCGGCTAAAGCACCTATAGGCCCGGCACATGGCCTAAATATACACCATCGCTGACAAGCTGGCGTTGCAGGTCGCGGATCGGCACGTCCTTGGCGTCAGCGCCGGATTTAAGGCCGAGTGCAGCAGCCGTTCCCGCAGCTTGGCCCATCACAAAGCATGGTCCACTCACCCGCAGCGAGGCTTGCCCTTCCGGCGTTGTGGAGGCGCAGCGCCCTGCGACCAGCAGGTTATCGACGCCCTGCGGAATCGTTGTGGAGAAGGGAATCTGGCAATAGCCGCGCCCAGGAATGAAGCGCCAGGACACATCACCAAATTCATGGGTCTCCAGCGGCCAGCCGTTCACGCCGACGGCGTCATCAAAATCGCGGCAGGATAGAACGTCATCGCCTGAAAGCTGGACGTTCCCCAAAATGCGGCGGGTTTCGCGGATCCCAATCTGCGGCGCAGTTTCCAAAAGGTAGGCGTCCTCAAATCCAGGTGCCATTTCCTTCAAGAAGCGGAAATATTCCCGGACCTGCTTGCGGCCTTCTTGTTCGGCAAAGGATAGGTCATCGGCGTCGGCACCATTGAGCGGCTGACCATTGCGACTGATTTGCGTCAGGTTCGCGCGCCATTCGCCGGCATGGGCTTGTGTCCGCATGATCCCGGCTTTGCGGGGTAGGGTGAACTGCCCGCTGTCATTGGCCTCAGCAATCAGGGCGCGGAGGTTTGGGCGGGCCTCATTCATCGCCCGGTCGTCATCTACGCCAGCGATGCGGAACATCAGGGTCGGGTAGGCAATGAAGCCTTTGTCATCACCCGTCGCGGTTGGCGCGCCAGCCCATTGGGCCAAGTCAGCGTCGCCTGAGCAATCAATGAAGGTCCCGCCACGAATGGCACCCCGGCCGGACTTGGTTTCAATCAGCAGCGCTTGGATTCGGCCCGCTTCAGTGATCGCGCCACAAGCGAATGTGTGAAACCGGATTTTCGCGCCCGCACCTGTCACCACGGCGTCGGCAACTTCCTTGAACGCGGCTGTATCATAGGCCTGAGCGCCAGTCACAAGGCCATCCGGTCCCTGAACCATATGGGGTTCTGCCAGGCCATCAATCGCCTGTAGCCGGTTCAGAATATCATCGGCAATACCGTGAACGACTTGGCTGACGGCACCGTTTGAGCCCGCGTGCAATCCACAGAAATTGGTGACCATGGCGGCTGTGCCCATGCCGCCCAGAAAGCCGTAGCGTTCCAGCAATAAAGTTGAAGCGCCCGTTTGGGCTGCCGCCGTTGCGGCGGCGATCCCGGCTGGTCCGCCCCCAAGCACGACAACTTCCGCTTCCGCGACAACAGGGATATCCCGTGCGGGTTCTTGGATCGTCATCGCCATGGTCATCAACTCGCGATCATTGCTCCGAATGAGGCCTCAGCCGCGAGCTTGTCACCGACATAGGCTTTGCCATCAAACTTCCAGACGGTAGCCCGGGAGCGGGTTTTTGTTACATGCATGCGCAATTGATCACCTGGGGTGACCTGGCGGCGGAAGCGGGCATTATCAATCGTCATGAAGTAGACCAGCTTGCCCTCGGCATCCGCGCCAAGGGTCGCGATCACCAGGGCGGCTGCTGTCTGCGCCATGGCCTCGACGATCAGGACGCCGGGCATGACGGGCGCTCCGGGGAAATGTCCCTGAAAATGCGGTTCGTTGAACGTGACGTTCTTCACTCCAATAGCGCTCTCGCCAAGATTTATCTCCTCCAGCCGGTCAACCAGCAGCAGGGGATAACGGTGTGGGATCAATTCCATGATCCGTTGGATGTCGAAGGTTTGAGCGTCACTCATCGATTTTAGAACCGTGTGCCGAATGTGAAGGAAATGATCTCGGTCTCATCGAAGTCTTCTTCAATGAGCGCATAGCCGAAGTCGATCCGGAGAGGGCCGAAAGGTGATGCCCAAGTTACGCCAGCGCCGACTGTCAGACGCGGGTTTTTGCTATTCTGAATGCCAGCGCCATTGTCATCGACATCGAATAATGCACCGCCTTCAGCAAACAACCGCCCAGCCAACCCAACTTCCTCCGGCAAGCCGAGAGGGAACGTCAATTCAGTTGTTCCTAGGTAGAAATAATTGCCGCCAAGGGCATCGCCCGTTGCCGCATCACGCGCGCCGATACCAGACGGTGCGAAGCCACGGAAGCTGGTACCGCCAAGGAAGAAGCGATCATTCAGGCGAACATCATCATCCAAGCCATAGATGCCCCCAGCCCTGCCAGAGATTTCCAGAACAACATCTTCCATTACGGGATAATATGTGGCGGCTTTGACTTCGGTTGAAAAATAACTGACATCGCCGCCCAGGCCGGCAACGGCATTGTCCATCGTTAGGCGAATGCCTTCAGATGGTTGGAACCGATTGTTGGTCACGTCGTAAGAGAGCCTATGTGACACCCTTGATGTTACCGAAAGGCCATCCTGCGCCAGAATAAATCTTGAGGCGTTTGCGTCCGCTTGAATATCATCCTGACGGAGTTGGTAGCCCCAGGTCTGCCGCCAGTTGCGGGAGAGCCGGTAGCCGAGCCGGACGCCAGCGCCCATTGATTCCTGACTAAAATTGCTCTCGTCATCGTTATCTTGCTCTGAGGCAAATAGATCGATGCCAGCGGCAAGTGGGCGATTAAGAAAGTATGGTTCAGTAAACGATAGATCAAGCTGCTGATCGTCGAATGATAATGCGAATGAGAGGAGAAGGTCTTGCCCGCGGCCAAGCAGGTTCCGTTCGCGGATAGACATATTGGCCAGCAACCCGGCATCCGAAGACACACCCGCGCCAATGGAAAGTTCGCCTGTTGATTGCTCAAACACTTCAACCGTAACCCGGGTTCGATCCGGTGCGTCTGTTGGGGCGTTGCTGATTTTGACTGATTCGAAAAACCCCAGATTGCGGATGCGTCGCTCAGACTCGCGGATCTTTGCTGAACTGAAAGCGTCGCCTTCGGCAAGCTGCATTTCGCGGCGGATAACCCCATCCAGCGTCCGCACATTACCTACAACATCAATCCGATCTACGTAAACGCGCGGTCCTTCGCCAACCTGAAACACGATGTCGACCAGTTTCTCTTCGCGGCGCCGGTCTACCTTCGGGCGGACATCTACGAAAGCGTAGCCATAGCGGGCGACCTCGTCGGAAATTTCTTTAGATACGTCATCGACTTCGTCAATGTCGTAATAGTCACCTTCGTCAATGGTGAGCAGCGGTTGCAGTACGTCTGCTGGCAAATCTTCAAGTGCGCTTTCAATCGAGACGGAGCCAACTGAATAGCGTGCGCCTTCTTCAATTGTGAACGTGATCAGAAAGCCTGATTTGTCTGGCTGCAATTCTGCGACAGCGGAAAGGACCTGGAAATCGACATAGCCATTCCTCAGGTAGTATTTCCTGAGGAGTTCTTGGTCGAACGCTAGGCGGTCTGGATCATAAACATCGTCCGATGACAGGAATTTGTACCAGCGCGTCTCTGCCGTATTGATGACGGAGCGCAATTGACCGTCAGAAAAATGCTTGTTGCCAATAAAGACAATCCTGTCGATCTCTGTTGGTTCGCCCTCAAGTATCTCAAACACGAGATCAACGCGGTTTTGCTCAAGCTCAATAAGCTTTGGCTCGACCGTCGCTGAGAAACGTCCGCTCCGCCGATATACGTCAACAATCCGCTGTGCGTCAGCCTGGGCACGACTGAGGGTGTACACGAGGCGTGGTTTCAGCTGCACTTCGGCAGATAAAATGTCGTCATCAATGCGCTTATTGCCTTCGAAGGCAATGCGGTTGATGACCGGGTTTTCTTTCACCTCAACCAGCAGCACACTGCCTTCGCGGCGCAGTTTCACGTCCTGGAAATAGCCGGTGCCGTATAGGGATTTGAGCGAGTCATCCAACCGCTGACGATCAAACCGGTCACCAGATTTGATCTTCATATAGGAGAGCACAGTGCCCGGATCGACACGCTGGCTGCCGATCACCTTTACATCACTGACAATACCTTGCGCGCTGGCGCGGACCACGCCTGCCGGTGGTCTGTTAAAGGGGGAGGCCGTTGGAGAGGGTGAAATAAAAGGTGTTTGTGCGATCTGGCGCACGGGCGGTAGAGGCATTGGCAGTGCTTGTTGGACTGCTTGTGGTTCAGCCTCCGCTATCTGCCTGATGGCTTCTGTGGGTTGCGGCGGCATTGGCGGCGCAATCCGTGTGGACGCCGCCGGGGCCATGAATGCAGGCGGTGGTAAAGTCGGGCGGCGGGACAGGCCTTGGCCAGGCTCCGAAGACGGTCGCCCTGCTTCCGCCAGTAATGCGCGCGGCATCTGTGTTTGAGCTGATGCGTGGCCAGGCGCTATCGCGCTTGCGGCCAGCAGCGCCACGAGCGCTGCTATGCTCAAATTCATCGCTTGCCTGGGAGCCAACATAAGAGTTCTCATTTCAAATCAGCCAAGCCAGGTTTGTAGCCGGTCGAAAACCTGAAAATGCGCCAAGTCATTCCATGTCGCAAATAGCATTAGCCCTATGACCATGGCAAACCCGACCCTGTACCCCATTTCCTCCGCCCGCTCACTCATCCGCCGTCCACGCGCCCATTCAATGGCCAAAAACGCCAGATGGCCACCATCCAACATTGGTACAGGAAAGAGGTTGATGAGGCCAAGATTAATGGACAACAGCACGCCGAAGGTGATGAGCGCCAGCAGGCTGATTTTTGCAGTATCACCTGCAATCTGCGCAATTCTAAGAACGCCACCGATCTCGTTGACAGGACGTAAGCCAATCACAATCTGCCACATGTAATCCAGAATGCGGCCAGACATGTCCCAAACATATACGGCACCAGCGCCGGATGCTGTCAGTGGATCTAGCTGTACTCGCTCCCGTGCGGCAGCGTTGACGCCGATCCGGCCAATCACTTGTTCCTTGCCATTAACCGTTGCCGTTGTGGGAGCGGGCGTTAGGTCCAGCACCATGCGCTGGCCATCACGCTCTATTTCGGCCGCAATCACTTGTGCCGGTCGCGCGCGGACAAATACGGCGAACTCACGGAAGGTCGGCACCGCTACGCCGTTCAGGCTGATAATTTGGTCGCCGGGCTGCAGGCCTGCAGATTGTGCGGCGCTATCCGGCATTATCCGGCCAATTTTGGCGGGGACCGCGGCGTACAAGCCAAGGCGTCCGCGTTCATAGGCGTTACCGAAGCGGTCTTCGAATTTGGAGATATCTGGTGTTGCGGTGAGTGTTAGCCGTTCGCCATTCCGCTCAACCTCTAGCGCCAACGGCGTTCCGGCAGCGGTGAATTCAATGTCTGCCACTTGCTCGAACTGGCGAATGCGGCTGCCGTTGATGCTTAAAATCCGGTCGCCAGGTTGGAAGCCCACGGCCTCTGCGGGGCTGTTCGGTGCAATGCCGCCGACGATAGGCGGCGTGATCTGCTGGCCCGCGGTCATGAACACAATCGCGGAGACGACGGCGGCTAGGATGAAGTTCGCTGCAGGGCCAGCAACAAAAATCAGCGCCCGCCCGCCGATTGAGGCTGAGAGCAACCCGCCCGGCTGTTCCGCTGTTTCGTCGTGCCCGGCGCTTGCGGCGTCAGCATCGCCCTGCATTTTCACATAGCCGCCAAGCGGGATCAGCGCGAACCGCCAGCGGCAGCCACGCTTGTCTGTCCAGCCGAATAATTCAGGCCCGAACCCGATGGAAAAGGCGCTGGCATGCACGCCAACAAACCTGGCCGCTAGATAGTGGCCAAGCTCATGGACGAATACCAAAATGGTTAGAAGCCCCAGAAACCAGGGGCCGTAATCTAGAATTACAGACATATGCGCTCCGGGTGCGCGCCTGATCCAACGACCAAGGCGGAGAACGGATAGCGGTTATATAGGCGGTTTTGCAGCATTATGCAGCCTCTAACCGCTCAATTGCCGCAGTCGCTGCTGTGCGCGCCGCAGAATCTGCCGCCTGGACACGATCCAGTGTGTCAGCCGGGGCGGTCGCAAGGATGTTCAAGGTGTCTTCGACAACGCCCGCGATGTCCAAATAGCCGATGCGCCGCGCCAGGAAAGCCGCAACAGCGACTTCATTGGCAGCGTTCAGTACGGCGGGGCGGTCGCCGCCTGCGCGGAGCGCTTCGCGGGCCAGACGGAGTGCGGGGAAGCGGATAGGGTCGGGTGCTTCAAACGTCAATTGACCAAGGGCTGCGAGGTCGAGCCGGTCGGTTGGTGTCTCCATACGGTCTGGCCAAGCAAGGGCCACGGCGATGGGGGTTTGCATGTCCGGCGCACCCAATTGGGCCAGAACGGAGCCATCGCGGTAGGAGACCATGCTGTGAATGATCGATTGGGGATGCACCAGCACGTCAATCTGATCTTCCGGCACGGGGAACAGGCGGGCGGCTTCGATCAGCTCCAGGCCTTTGTTCATCATCGTGGCGGAATCAATCGTGATTTTGGCACCCATATCCCAGTTTGGATGCTTGAGCGCATCTTCCAGGTGGACATGGGCCATTTCGGCCAGGGTCAATGTGCGGAACGGCCCGCCAGAGGCTGTCAGTGTGATGCGCTCGACGGCGTGGGCACGGTCAACCTCAAAGCACTGGAAGATGGCGGAATGTTCGGAATCGACCGGCATCAGCGTGGCACCTGCGGTCCTGGCGCGGGCTAAGGCGACTTCACCGGCACAGACAAGTGATTCCTTATTGGCCAGTGCGACCACGGTGCCTTGATCGCAAGCTGCCAATGTCGGCGCCAGTCCAGCTGCCCCTACAATGGCGGAAACGATGACATCCGCAGGGCGTTTGGCCGCTTCGACAACAGCATCATCACCGGCTGCCACTTCGGCGTCTGTATCTGCAAGAAGGTGTCTTAGCGGTGCATACTGCTTGGTATCAGCAATAGCGACGAACTTTGCATTGACGAGTTTGGCCGTTTTAGCCAGCGCCTCCGCATCGCGCCCACCAGCAATGGCAACGGCTTCAAAGCGTTCTGGGGCATTGGCGACAAGAATGGCGGCGGCGGCACCGACAGATCCCGTTGCACCAAGGATGGAAACGCGGCGAATGCTCATAACGGTGATTTCCCGGCCCATATGAGGACCGCATAAAGCGGTAAGGCCGCCAGCAGGCTATCCAGCCTATCAAACACACCACCATGGCCCGGCAGCAACGACCCGCTGTCTTTGACGCCAGCAGCACGCTTAAAGGCTGATTGCGCCAAATCGCCGATCATGCCGATCACAGCCAGCAGCAGGGCGATCCAGGCGGTTTGCGCGATGTCTGGGCTGCCCAGCGCTATGCCTGCCAGAACGCCCGCAGCTGTCGCGATCGCTAACCCTCCAACAGCGCCACTCCAGGTTTTCCCAGGGCTAATTGCGGGTGCTAGCTTTGGCCCGCCAATCACGCGGCCAACGACATAGGCACCGATGTCCGTCGCCCAGATCACAATGAATAGCCAAATCACCAGTTCCGCGCCGTGGCCGTGACGCAGCCAGAGTACAGCGACAATGGCGGGCGCAAACCAGGTTGCCCATTTGTAATAGTTCAGCAGGTCGCCGATAGACGCATGCACTTGCTCAGCACCGGGCGTGAGGGTGCGCGGCCAGCGGAGACGGAAGCTGGCGGCCCATGCAGTGGCAACACCAAGTCCGAAGACCCAAAGCGGCGCATTTGGCAAGGCCCCTAGCCCCAGAATACCGGGCAGCATAAACAAGAGCGCTCCCGCGAGGAGAGCAGTCATCCCGACCGTGCCAACGATCTTATCTGTGCGGTCTGGAAACGGCAGGGCCATATCCGCCCATTCCCAGAGCAACAATGCGAGTGCCGCAAAAACCAGCAATGTGAAAATCAAACCACCTGCCCATACAGCGGCCAGCGCGATGCCGAGAAGGACAGCGGCGGTCAGCGCGCGCTTTGTCAGGTCACGAAAACCGCGGCGTGGCAGGGCTGCAGTCGGCGCAGGCGGTTGGTCCTGTGGCTGCGAGTCTGACGGACCGGTGGGGGGACTATCCTGCTCTAAGGCCGCCATAGCGTCGCTCGCGGCCCTGGAAAGACTCGATAGCGGCGGCGAGTTCGTCCGCCCCGAAATCGGGCCACATCACATCTGAGAACAAAAACTCAGCATAGGCGCATTCCCATAGCAGGAAGTTCGAAATGCGCATTTCGCCGCCCGTGCGGATCATCAGATCCGGCGGTGGTGAGCCGGCGGTGGAAAGGCGTTCAGTAATTGCCGCCTCATCTATTTGATCCGGCGTCAGGCCATCAGCCGCCATGCGCCGGGCGGCCTGCACCAGATCATTCCGGCCGCCATAGCTCAAGGCCATGGTGACGGTGATCCGGCGATTGGCATCCGTCATTGCCTCAGCATCATCAATCAGTTTCGCGATATCTGTCGGCAAGCGCGCCCGGTCGCCGATGACCCGCAGGCGCACACCTTGTTTGTGCATATCTGCCACTTCGGACCGCAGTCGCCAGCGAAGAATACCCATCAGGTCCTGCACTTCGTCCTTGGGGCGGGACCAGTTCTCAGAGGAAAAACTGAATAACGTGAGGTGTTTAACGCCAAATTTCGCCGCCGCCTCAACAACCCGCCGGGCAGCGTCAGCGCCGCGTCTATGACCTTCAGCGCGCGGTAGGCCGCGGGCTGAAGCCCAGCGGCCATTACCGTCCATAGTAATTGCGATGTGCTGGGGCGGGGCTGGTGCAGCGTTATCTTGGCTCAAACTTGAAGTATCTCCGCTTCTTTCTGCTTCGCGGCTTCGTCAATCTGGCTGACATATTTATCGGTCAGTTCCTGAATCTCGCCCGCGTACAGTTTTTGATCGTCTTCGGAGATATCGCCGTCTTTCTCGGCTTTTTTAAGGCCATCCATGCCATCTTTGCGCACATTTCGAACGGCGATCTTGGCGCCCTCGGCATATTTGGATGCGACCTTCGTCAATTCCTGGCGTCGCTCGCCGGAAAGCTCAGGGATTGGAATGCGGATCAGTTGGCCATCCGCCATTGGGTTCAGGCCAAGATTAGATTCACGGATCGCTTTATCCACCGCGTTTATCATGCCCTTGTCCCAGACATTCACGGTCAACATGCGAGGTTCCGGTGCCCCAATGGTGCCAACCTGGCTGATGGGCATCTGGGCCCCGTAGGCTTCGACCGTAATCGGCTCCAGTAGTGCTGTTGAGGCGCGGCCGGTACGGAGGCCCTGGAACTCCCGCTTCAGCGCGTCTATGGCACCGGCCATGCGGCGTTCGATGTCGTCCAAATCAATGTCTTCAGCCATGGCGCTTGGTCCGTTTCCGTTGTGCAGTCTTCGCTGGCGCTCGCTTTAGGCAGGCGCATCCGTCACGATAGTATAGGCGCCTTTGCCAGAAACGACATCTGCGAATCCGCCAGACTCATGGATTGAGAATACGATGATCGGAATTTTATTTTCCCGGGCGAGCGAAACTGCAGATGCGTCCATAACATTGAGATCGCGTGCCAGAACTTCAAGATAATTCAGGCGGCTATAGCGTTCCGCGTTCGGATCCACATTAGGATCAGCGGAATAGACGCCATCGACCTGGGTGCCTTTCATCAAGGCCTCACAGTTCATTTCGGATGCGCGCAGTGCAGCGGCGGTATCTGTCGTAAAGAAGGGATTGCCAGTACCGGCAGCGAAAATCACGACTCTGCCGCGTTCCAGGTGCCGCTCCGCCCTTCGCCGCACATAGGGTTCGCAGACGGCAGACATTGGGATTGCAGATAGGACGCGGGTGGGCACCTCGAGCCGTTCAAGCGCGGCCTGCATGGCGAGGGCGTTCATTACCGTCGCCAACATGCCCATATAGTCAGCAGTTGCGCGCTCAATGCCATCCGCAGCGCCGGAGACGCCGCGGAAGATATTCCCACCGCCAACGACGAGGGCAACCTCCACGCCAAGCTCGCGGACCGTAAGCACGTCCGCAGCGATCCTGTCGATCACGGCGGGATCAATGCCGTAAGGCTGCTCCCCCATGAGGGCTTCGCCGGAGACTTTGAGAAGAACCCGACGATAGAGCGGCTTTACGGCCATTTTAGATCGCTCCTATTGAACCCCCGCTTGGGGCTGGATTAGCCCTTTGCGGCGGCTGCGACTTCTGCGGCGAAGTCGCTTTCTTCTTTTTCGACACCTTCGCCAATCGCCATGCGGACGAAGCCTTTGACGGTAATCGGCGCACCGATTTCCTTCGCAACTTCTTCCACTGCCGCGCCGACCGTTTTATCCGGGTCGATCACGAAGGCTTGCTCCGTCAGCACAGATTCTTCGTAGAATTTGCGCAGGCGGCCTTCAACCATCTTTTCGATGATGTTGTCTGGGCGGCCAGATTCTTTCGCCTGGGCGGTCAGCACTTCACGTTCGCGCTGAATGTCCGCGGGGTCGACTTCATCCCGGCTCGTTGCTTTTGGCGCTGCGGCAGCGACATGCATCGCAACCTGCTTGCCAATCTCGGCGAGTTTCGCTGCATCGCCCGTGGATTCGAGAGCGACGAGGACGCCGATCCGACCCATGCCTGGCTTCACGGCACCATGCACATAGCTCGCAATCACGCCGCTGGAGACACTGGCGATTTCGTAGCGACGCAGGTTCATGTTCTCGCCGATGGTGGCGATGGCGTTGTTGACGGCCTCTACGACCGTCTTGCCGCCAGCAGTGGTGGTCGCCTTAAGGGCTTCCAGATCGCCGCCAGCTTTCAGCCCAAGATCAGCCGCTTCCGCGACGAGGGCCTGGAAGTCTTCGTTGCGCGCTACGAAATCAGTTTCTGAATTGATTTCGACGAGGGCACCCTGGGCACCATCAACCGCAACAGCAACGAGGCCTTCAGCAGCCACGCGCCCGGATTTCTTTTCAACTGCCGACAGGCCTTTGGCGCGAAGCCAATCAACCGCACCTTCGACGTCGCCATCGGTTTCGGTCAGGGCCTTTTTGCAGTCCATCATGCCTGCGCCAGTTTTCTCGCGCAGTTCTTTAACGAGGCTTGCTGTGATCGCCGCCATCGTAGGTCTCCTTCAAAGGCGCGACTTTGCGCCCGCTTAGTGTCAGATCGCCTTTAGGAGGCGGGTTTTTCCTCAGCAGCAGGTGCTGCTTCAACCGGAGCTTCTGGTGCCGCTTCAACAGCAGCTTCTGGCGCTGCAGTCATCTCAGCTTCAAGGGCTGGGGCATCAATGTCTGGTGCCACGCCAATCTCTTCAGCGGGAGGCATGTCTTCGGAAGCACCAATATCAACGCCCGCTTCGACCATTTCAGCCTGCAGCCCGTCGAGCACAGCATTGCCCGCTAGCTCGCAATACAGGTTCACAGCGCGGATGGCATCATCATTGCCCGGGATCGGGTAAGTGATGTCTTCCGGGTTTGAATTGCTGTCCACGATTGCAACGACCGGAATGCCAAGTGTCTTGGCTTCAGCGATTGCCAGATGTTCTTTCACGGTATCGACGACGAAGATCATGTTGGGCAGGCCCGCCATGTCTTTAATGCCGCCAAGTGTCCGCTCCAGCTTGTCGCGGCTACGGGTGCGCTCAAGCAGCTCGCGCTTGGTGCGGGCCGTTTCGGCGCTGCCATTGTCCAGTTCGGCCGTCAGGTCTTTCAGGCGCTTGATGGACTTGGAAATCGTCGTCCAGTTAGTCAGCATGCCGCCGAGCCAACGATCATTGACGTAATACTGGCCGCAGCGTTCTGCATGCTGGGCAACCAGATCGCGCGCTTGGCGCTTGGTGCCAACAAACAGAATGCGACCGCCGCTTGCAGCGGTGTCCCGCATCGCCTGCAGCGCATGGTGCAGCATTGGCACAGACTGTTGTAGATCAATGATGTGGGTGTTGTTACGAACGCCAAAGATGAAAGGCTTCATCTTGGGGTCCCAGCGACGGGTGTGGTGCCCGAAGTGAACGCCAGCTTCAAGAAGCTGACGCATAGTGAACGTCGGCATAGCCATTGGATCGTTACTCCCGATTCCGGTTAGACCTCCGCGGGCCGGACGTCCAGCAAATGCCAGACACCGGATTGAAGGCAGCCTTTAACGCCGCCCTCGGGCATGGCCCGCGTGTGTGATGGAGCGGGGAATACGACTGATTGGGCGAGATTGCAAGGATATTCGCGGCGATTTCCGTAACTGGCCCACGGCAGGTGCGCGCGCCGCATAAGAGAAAATTGTTAGCAAAAAGTTAACAGCATGAAAGATAGCTGGGCCTGTGGATAAAATTGCGGAAAACTATGCTCAATCCTAATGTTTTCAACGAGTCCTGTTTGCGATCCTGCAAGCGTCGCATTTCTGTACACACTGCTTAAGTGATTGAGGTAATGCGTGAAAACAGTTTCTACAATCCTGATACTCTTATGCCAAAGGGTTTGACAAAGCCGATTCAGCGGTCGGCGAGAGCGTGTGTATAGTAAGTCCGCCAAGCCCTTCAAATATATTAAAGAATTATGAATTTCCCCAGGGCTGGCCTGGGGTCCAATTTGGTGCGGCGAGTTCGAATCCGGCAAAATCGAATCCGGGAGCGACGACACAAGCGACAAGGGCCCATGCGCCAAGCGGTCGCGCGGCTTGCGGCCGCCCTGCCGGCACAACGGCCTGCAACACATCACCGCCCAGAATGTTGCCACCGAGTCGCGTCTCTGAGATTTCACCGTCTGGACCCGCTATTTCCAAAAGCAATGGCCCACCGGACTGATGGATCCAGATTTCATCCGCATCAACCCGGTGCCAGTGCGAGCGCGCGCCTTCCGGCAATAGAAAGAGGATCGCGGTCGACGCTGGGCGCGCGCCTTCGGCACCCGGCTGTGCCCGCCAGGTTTCCCGATACCACCCGCCTTCTGGATGCGGCTGCAGCGCGAGCGCCTTAACGAGCGCCCGCGCTTCAGGATTTATGTTGTTTAGCAGCAATTAACCGTCCGGCTGTGTTGCCTTCATGGATGGGCGTTGCATCATCTGATCATAAAGAGCCGCCAGGTTCGGGCGGCCTGTGCGCCAGTCCAGATCGGCATAGCGGAAATTGGCGTAGCCGCAGGCGACAGCCATTGCGATTGTGCCAATGTTGACGGCATCGCCTGCGTCTTTGGCTTGGGCGTCCATCATATCCATGCAGCGCATCATCCGGCCCATCAGCTTGTCGACATCGGCTTGGCTACGCGCGCCATCGGGGCGGAAATCTTCGCCGCGCCGGTTGACGGCAGCGTCCATGAAACCGTCAGCAATGGCTTCAGCCGCCAGCGCCTGCCAGCGGGCTGGGCCGCTTTCGGGGATCATTTTTTGGCCGGAATGGCGCTCATCCAGATACATGCAGATCATATCCGATTCAGCCAGGTTTATGCCTTCAGCCGTCACGAGCGCTGGGATCTTGGAGATTGGATTGACGGCGACTAGCGCCGGATCAAGCGAACGCGGATCCGCACGGACCTGGTCAAGGTCAGCTAGCTGGCCGGTCTCATCAGCGACGACCAGAACTTTGCGCACGAACGGGGAAGCGGGGGAGGAGAAGAATTGCATAGCCATGGAATTGATGTGTCCTGCTCGATTTAGAAGTTGTCTTTGCGCTTGCGGATTTCCGCAAACGCCGCGACGGCATTGTCTGGCTGGCCAACATGGGCTGCAAGGCTTGGGTCGTCAGCGCGGAGGAAGGGGTTGGCTTTGCGATCATCGCCAAGGCGGGCTGGCACCGTCGGCAGGCCCTGGGCCCGTTTGCGGTCAATCTCTGCCGCCTGTGCCTTCAGCTCTGGATTGTTCGGATCGACGGAGAGCGCGAATTTGGCGTTTGATTGCGTGTATTCGTGGCCGCAATAGATCATCGTGTCGTCAGGCAGGGCGCGCAGTTTCTGTAGCGACGTCCAAAACTCTTCCGGCGTCCCTTCGAACATCCGCCCGCAGCCCAGCACAAACAATGTATCGCCAGCAAACAACGCATCGCCGCCGGGGAAATGCACAGAAATGTGGCCCTTGGTGTGGCCTGGCGTTTCAAACACGACGCCTTTCTCGTTGCCAATTGTGATTTCGTCGCCCTCGCTGACGGTTTGGTCCATGCCTGGGATGCGGGCTTTTTCCGAGGTTGGGCCGACCAGTTTGCAGCCATATTTGGCGATCAGCTCAGCATTGCCATCAATGTGGTCGCCATGATGATGGGTGTTGATGATGAGGCTTGGTTTCCAGCCTTTTGCCATCAGTGCTGCATCAACCGGCCCTGCTTCAGCGGGATCAACAACGGCGACAGCGCCGCTTACGGGCTCACGGATCAGATAGACATAATTGTCGCTAAGGGCGGGAACGAGCTCGATTTCGAGCGGCATGGGCTTATCTCCATCAACAGAGTCTTGTGAACGCGCAAGGTAGCACCAGCCCGTCGGCTGAGATAGATGATAGGCCATGCGAACTGAAGTGGATGCGTTGAAGGCGTTTTACGCCTCGCCCCTTGGCGATGTTGCTGCACGGCAGATCAGCCGGCGCGCGGCGGAGCTGTGGCCAAACCTGACGGGCCAAACGGTGATCGGCATCGGCTATCCAACGCCTGTTCTTGAGTCAATTGCTGCTGCCGCTGGCGCAGAACGGGTCGCAGCGTTGATGCCCGGCCCGCAGGGTGCCTGGCGCTGGCCGAAGGACGCCCAGAGCCTGACGACCCTAATCGCCGAAGACGAGCTGCCCCTGGCGGATCGATCTGTAGACCGGGTGTTGCTGCTGCATGCCCTGGAAGACGCCGAGGCATTGCGGCCGCTCTTGCGCGAGATATGGCGTGTGCTGACAGATTCAGGCCGGGTCCTTGCCATCACGGCCAGCAGGCGGGGGCTCTGGTGTCGAACGGATGCGACGCCGTTCGGCCATGGCCGCCCATATACAATGCGCCAGCTGCGAGGCGTCTTGCAGCAGGCGATGTTCGCGCCGGAAGCTGAAGCCCGGGCACTGTATGCGCCGCCTTCGGCCAAGGCGCTGTCGCTGTGGTCGTCTGATGCAGCGGAGCGGTTCGGCCAACGCTGGGCGCCAAGGTTTGGCGGCGTCGTGATGATCGACGCTGCGAAAAGCCTTTATGGTGCCGCACCTGCTGGCGGCGCCAAGGTTCGATCAGGTGCTGTAGTGGCGGAGTCTGGCGGATTGAACCGTTCTGATGCGCCGCCTTTACCCCAAACGCCAGCGCGGGTGTTGGAAGGTGACGAGGGTAAGGACTGAGGCCGTTTTGCATTTTGGCGCGCCCGGTCTAAAACTAGACGCTTCGCGTTTTGACCAATCACCTCTTTTTCTGAGATCCCAGCCATGCCAGAGGCGACGCCGCCGACCCTAGATGCGCTCCGCGTTGAAATCGACAAGATCGACGGGAAGCTGCATGCGCTGCTTCGGGCGCGGGCTGAGGTCGTCAGCCACGTGGCTGCGGCGAAGGCTGCGGCATCCGGTGGCGCGCCAAGCCCTGCGTTCCGGCCAGGGCGCGAAGCCTCAATGATGCGCCGCTTGATCGGCAATCATAAAGGCCCGTTCCCGGAACAATCCCTGGTGCGGATTTGGCGAGAGATCATTTCCGGCATGACCAAGATGCAGGAACAAATCGTCGTGGCCGCATATCGCCCAGAAAAAGGTGATGCTGGTGGATGGGATGCCGCGCGGGACCACTTCGGCACCGCCGCACAGTTCCTGCCCATGCGGCGCGCGCGGGATGTCATCGTCGCCGTCCGGGATGGTCAGGCCCATATTGGCGTTGTGCCTGCACCTGGCCAGGAAGATGGCGAGGAGCCCTGGTGGCCGGCGGTCGCAGCAAATGATCCCGACCTCCCCCGCATCATCCTGAAACTCCCTTTCGCCCGTCCGGCCTCCCAGCCGGTTGAACGGGAATATGTTGCCGTCGCTCTCGCTGGCCCGGAGCCTGAGGTCGCGGACGCAATCTATCTGGCCGTCGAAGCCGCATCCGGCGTGTCGAGAGAGCGCGTGGCGGATGCGTTAAAGGCAGGAGGTGTCGCTTCAAAACCACTGCTGACAGCCATGGCAACGCCGGGCTTATATCTGGCGGAAGTTGAAAGTGGCTGGGCTGGTGCCATTGAAGACACGGGCATCCGTCACGTCACGCCCATCGGCGGCTATCCGATGCCGCTTGATTGCGATTGATCCGCTGTAATTGACTTTGGCCGTTATTCGGCCTTTCTACCCTTCCAAATTGATCTCGCGACCGCTCGCATAAGGGAATTTGCGCGATGGCCAATCCGCCGTTAACACCCCCGATCACGCCGCGCCCTGGAATTATGGACATCGCCGCATATGTCCCCGGCGAGGCGAAGCTTGCTGGACATGCAGAGCCAATGCAGCTCGCCGCCAATGAAAATGCGCTTGGTCCGGCGAAGTCTGCCATGGCGGCATACACAGATGCGGGTGCCAGCCTGCATCGCTACCCAGATGGCGCGGCGACAGTGCTCCGCAACGCCATTGCGGATGCGCACGGGCTTGATGCGGACCGCATTATTTGCGGTGCGGGGTCAGACGAAATCCTGTCCTTCCTGGGTCGCTCCTATGCTGGCCCTGGCGACGAAGTGCTGTATTCGGCCCACGGTTTCCTAATGTACCCGATCATCACGCTAACCGTCGGGGCCACACCTGTCGCAGCGCCGGAAACGGCGGACCTGACAGCAAGCGTCGATGCGCTCCTGGCTGCCGTGACGCCGAAGACGCGCATTCTCTTCCTGGCCAACCCGAATAACCCAACGGGCACGTTGCTGCCGGTGCGTGAGCTGCGCCGCCTCCGGGCAGGTCTTCGGGATGATATTCTGCTCGTGATTGATGCAGCCTATGCCGAATATGTTGACCACCCGGATTATGACGCCGGTGCCGCGCTGGTAGACGAGGGCGAGAATACTGTCATGACGCGGACCTTCTCGAAGATCCACGGGCTGGCCGCGCTCCGCCTTGGTTGGTGCTATTGCCCGGCCAGCGTCGCGGCTGTTTTGAACCGGCTGCGCGGTCCCTTTAATGTGGGTGCACCAAGCATCGCTGCCGGTGTCGCAGCGATTGGGGATACGGGCCATATCGAACGGTCCCGGGCGCATAACGTTGCTGAACGCAAGCGCTTGCAGGACCGGTTGCGCCAGCTTGGGCTGAACACGCCGGAGAGCCACGGAAATTTCATTCTGATCCGGTTTGCGGATGGCGACCAAGCTGAAGCCGCTTTGCAGGCTATGAATGCGGGCGGCGTCATTCCGCGCCGGGTTGCAGGCTATGGCCTGCCGGAAAGCCTGCGAGTGACTGTCGGCACGGCGGAAGAGAATGACGCTGTAGTACAGGCGCTGACCGAATTTGTCGGCGAGGCATGATGTGATGGCGGATTTTGAACCGTTCGATGAGATCGCGATCATCGGCATTGGCCTGCAGGGTGCGTCTATTGCGATTAATGCGCGCGACCGGGGTTTGGCCAAGCGGATCGTCATCGGCGATATCTCTGCCGAGAATTGCGCCCGCGCGCTGGAATTGAACCTTGGTCAGCACGCAACAACGAACTTGGCCGAGGCTGTCGCTAACGCGGATTGCGTGTTTGTGGCCGTGCCTTTGGGCGCATTTGCCGCCGTTGGCGAAGTCATTGGCCCAGCGCTGAAGCTTGGCGCTATCGTTACGGATACGGGGTCCACGAAGAAATCCGTGATCCGGGATTTGGGGCCAAATATTCCATCTGGTGTGCATTTCGTACCGGCACACCCGATCGCCGGGACGGAGCATTCTGGGCCTGACGCTGGGGTCAAAGAGCTGTTCGACGGTCGTTGGTGCATCCTGACACCGCCGCCGGGTGCGAATGAGGCTGCGGTTCAGCGGGTTGGGGATTTCTGGCGCGCTACAGGCTCAATGATCGAAATCATGGAACCGGCGCATCACGACCAGGTTTTGGCGGTCACATCGCACCTGCCACATCTGATCGCCTTCGCCATTGTCGGCACAGCGACGGATATGGAAGATCAGCTCACCCAGGAGGTCATCAAGTTTTCAGCCTCCGGGTTCCGGGATTTCACCCGGATAGCGGCGTCTGATCCTGTGATGTGGCGCGATGTGTTCCTGAACAACCGGGAAGCGCTTTTGGATTGCGCTGCCCGGCTGTCAGAAGATTTGGCACGCCTGCAACGGGCGATCCGCTGGGGCGACGGTGAGGAGATAGAGGCTCTCATCATCCGTGCCCGCGAAATTCGCCGTGCGCTGATTGAAGCCAAGCAGGCCTAATTTACCTGGCCGGTTTCAATCAGATATTTTGCCATGCCGCGCACGTTCAATTCGCGCCAATTGGCGTAGGAGCCCCAGTCTTTGTAGGCGTCCATGGTGACAGAAACCGCCAATTCGTCTGTGGTTTTTCCAGCGCGGAGACCACGCAGCACCTGATCGCGCAGCTGCAGCATGTAGACCCGGGCGTCGGTCGCATCCAGCTTTGTGCCAACATTGCCGTGGGCCGGTGCCATGATGTCGAAGTCCAGGCTTTCGATCGTCTCAATCTGGCTGATCCAGCCGTCGATATCGGAGCGTGGGAAATCGCGATAAGGCAGGCGTTTTGGCGCTGCGGCATCGGTAATGAACGCCACGTTTTCCGGGCGGACGACCACGGCAATCAAGTCTTGGCCATGGCCTTCGCCAAGCCAGGTAAGTTCGAACGTCTTGCCGCCGACACGGATATCCATCTCCTCACTGAAGCGGATGTCTGGTGCCACGCCGTCAATGGCATCAGGCGCGTTTTCCTGCGCGATCACTAAAGCGCCGCCCTTCTGTAAGACAGTACCGCCGGACGCATGGTCTCCATGGCTGTGGCTGTAGATCAGGTGGGTGATGGGCTTGTCGGTGATCTGGCTCAAATTGGCTTTGAGCCATGTTGCAGCTTCCGCATGGATCGGATCGACGACCACAACGCCTGCACTGGTTACGGTGACCAGGGAGAAGTGGAAATTGTTTTGGAAGCGATAAACATCGCCCGAAACTTTGGTGATGGATCGCTTGATGTCCTGGGCTGAAGCGCTGCCAAGACTGACCGCGAGGGCTACCGCCACAATCGCACTTTTCATGAGAATTCTCATCGGTGTTCGTCTCCTGGGGGTTGAAGATGCAGGGGGAGCGTAAACCCGTGTGTCAGCCCCTGACAATCACAGTGGCGTTATTGGAAAATGCATAGGTGCTGCTCCAGATCGTCGCTGCCGCCTGTGCAATGGCATGGTTCCAGCCTATATCTGATGGCTGAAACGCTGCTGAGATTGGGAGAGAACGTTATGGCCCGGAAAGCAACGCCGAAACGCACGACCGAAGATAAGCTGGTGGATGCTGCACTGGCGCTGGCGGCTGAACAGCCCTGGAACCAGATTGGCATGGACGCTATCGCAAGCGCTGCTGGCGTATTGCTGCAGGATGCCTACAACGCTTTTCCGGAGCGTGCTGGCATCGTCACCGCTGTGATCGCGCGCAATGATGCGGCCATGCTGGCTGGCGATGATCCGTCACTGGCGGATGAATCCCGCAGAGACCGGCTGTTTGATGTGATCATGCGCCGCTTAGAAGCCATGCGGATGCATAAGCCCGCGCTCAAATCCATGGCCTGTGGCAGCGCGCGGGACCCGTTGACGCTTCTGGTGGCGGCACCGCGCTTGCTGGGCTCCTGCAAATGGATGCTGCGCGCGGCCGGCATTCCGGCGGAAGGGCTTGCTGGTATTGCCCGCACCCATGCACTCAGCCTGATCTACGCCGCCGCTGTTCGCGCCTGGCTCAAGGATGATTCGCCTGATCTTGCGGACACAATGGCCGCATTGGATAAGGCGCTGAAACGGGCAGGCGCGCTGACCTCCTAAGCCGAATATGCTCTAGCCTCAGTCACCCAGTGCGAAACCCTCGCGGCGGGGGTCCGCGGCACCCTCTAGCTTGCCGTCACCATGAACACGGATGGCGGCGAGGCCGCTGTTGAGATCGCGGATGCGGGTCTTGTGGCCCATTGCAGTCAGCGCCGCAGCCAGCGTTTCGGCACTGGTTCCCGCCTCCAAGTCTGTCGGGCCGTTGCGATTGCTGACATGGCCTGCTGCCAATGCTGTGGCGACCGGCATATCGAAATCAATCATATTGATGATGGCACCTGCCACATAGCCGATAATCCGCGACCCGCCGGGCGATCCGACCAGCAGCGCCGGCGCGCCATCCTTCATCACAATCACCGGCGACATGGTAGAGCGCGGACGCTTCCCGCCCTCAACGCGGTTTGCGACGAGCAAACCCTTGCGGACGGGCGCGCGGGAGAAATCCGTCAATTCGTTATTGAGCAGAAACCCGCCTGCCATTAAGCGGCTGCCAAACCCCGTTTCAATCGTTGTAGTCATAGAAAGCGCTGCCCCCCATTGATCGCGCACAACGATATGACTGGTGCCTTTCTCCGGGGGCTGAATCGGTGCGGCCATGGGGGCTGGCGCGCTCGGCGGCTCACCGGCTTTCGCTTTGCCGCCTGCCTTTGCGGGATCAATCTCGGCACCCCGTTGCTGCAGATATCCAGCGTCAATCAGGCCTTTGGTCGGGACGTCGATAAAGTCTGGATCTGCCAGATAGCGCGCCCGGTCCGCATAAACGCGTTTCATTGCGGCGGCGAAAAGATGCGCCGCCTGGGCACCTGGGCCGATAGCCTTCAGGTCATGCTGCCCCAACATCGTCAGGGCTTGAAGGACACCGACTCCACCGGACGTTGGTGGCGGAAACCCGCAAACATCATAGCCCCGATATGGCGCGCAAATAGCTTGCCTGTCCCTTACGCGATAGGCCTTTAGATCACTGGCGGAGAGCAGGCCTGGATTGCTCGCAGCCTGCACTTTGGCAATGATTTCTTGACCGATAGGGCCATCATAAAACGCTTTTGCGCCATCCTTCGCAATCTGGCGGAGGGTCTGGGCGAAGGCGGGGTTATTCAGCCGGGTGCCGGATGGCTTCGGTTGCCCATCCGCCTGGAAAAAATAGGCCCGCGTTGCCGGAAACCTATCCAGGCCCTTGGCCTGCGCCTTGGCGATAGCGCCAGCAAGGCGGGGTGAGATCGCGAACCCAGTCTCGGCCAATCGGATCGCTGGCTCCAGTAAATCGGCCCAGGGCAGCTTGCCGTAGCGTTGATGCATTTCGGCCAGCAGCGCCAGAGTTCCTGGCGTTCCGACAGCGCGGCCACCAACCACGGCTTCCCAGAACTTCATCGGCTTGCCGCTTGCGTTCAGGAAATAATCCGGGTCTGCCGCAGCAGGTGCCGTCTCACGACCATCCAGCGCAGCCATCTGTTTCGTGGTGGGGTCCCAATAGAGCAGGAATGCGCCGCCGCCGATGCCGGAGGATTGCGGCTCAACCAGGTTCAGCACGAACTGTGCGGCGATGGCCGCATCTGCTGCCGTCCCGCCCGCCCGGAGCGCTTTATAGGCTGCCTCGGTCGCGTGATTGTTCGCCGCGACCGCCATCTGCTTTGTGCCGAGCGTCGGGCGCGCTTGGCCAATCCGCCCGGAAGCTTCTTCTGGCTCTGGCTCGGTCGGGGTTGCAGCAGCTTGCTTTTCGCGCACCGCTTCCACGCGGATTTCGACGGACACTTCATCCTTGATGATGCTGGTGTCTTTCCATTGGCCTTTGCCAAGGCCGAGTGCGATGCGGGACAGGCCGACGGATGCCGTCATCACGGCTGTATCGCCGCTGATTTCCAGCATGAAAGGCAGCGTGACCGGGGCTTCCAGATCTTTGATCTTCAGAATACCGTCAGCTTCAAATTTGCCGTCGCCCAGGTCGCGGAAGGTCGCGGCTTTGTAGGTTGCGGTTGGGAATGCGTCACTCTTGAAGCCATCGCTACCGCGCAGGCCGTCATCCCGGTCCTTATAGGCGGTGTCCAGGCTGGCAGTGTCGATTTCGATGGCGACGCTGCTGGCGGCCAGGTCCGCTGGATCAAAACGGATATCGCCGCTCCAGGTTTTGAATACGCCTTTGACGGGGGCACCCTGCCATTTCGAAATAAAATGCAGGTGGCTCTTTGCGTGATCTATCGCCCAGCGGGGTGGGTCAGCCGCGGCGGTCGTTGAAATATTGGCGAGCGCCAGGATCGCGAAGCAGGTGATTAAGCGCAGCATGTGCCGAGAACTCCCTCTTTACGGTTCAGGCCATTCGCAGGCAGCATAGGCTTCGGACGCGAATGGTGAAACGGCGGAACATCACAAATGAGCGAGCTACTAATCGAGCGCGACGGCCCCGTGTTGCGGATGACCATCAACCGCGAAGAACGGCGGAATTCCATCAATGACGCTGTGGTCGACGGCATGATGGATGGCATCAATCAAGCCATGGTCGCTATGCCGGACGTGCGGGTAATCGTGCTGACGGGCGTTGGTGATAAAGCTTTTTGCGCTGGAGCAGACTTGAAGCGCACCGGAGATGACCGGCCCTTTCAGATCGACCATTCGGACCCTTCACAGAAAATCGGAGACCTGTTCCGTCTCGTCGATCGTTGCCCTTTGCCCATGATCGCACGGGTGAACGGCCACGCCGTCGCGGGTGGGCTAGGCCTGGTGGCGATGTGCGATATGGCGGTCTCCACTGATACAGCGAAGTTCGGGGCACCTGAAACCCGTATTGGCGTTTGGCCTATGATGATCATGACCCAGCTCATGCGCCTCATGCCGAAACGCAAGCTACTGGAACTGATGGTGACAGGCGAGCCAATGACCGCCGATGAAGCGGTGGAAGCTGGCCTCGTGAACCATGTGGTGCCCGCAGCAGAGCTTGACGCCAAAACCGATTGGCTGCTGGATCGTATTCTGAAAAGCAGCCCTGCCGCCGTCCGTCGTGGTTTGTATGTTTACAAAGCCATGCAGGACATGACGATGCATCAAGCCTTGGTGCTGGCTGAAAGTAATGGCGGCCTTATGGGCACATCAGAAGACGCCCAGGAAGGCATTGCCGCATTCAACGAAAAACGTGCGCCCGATTGGTCGGGCATTTAAGGACCTAACGGAGAGAACCATGACTGAGAAACTGAAATTTGAAGTGCGCCCCGACAAAGTGGCGCTGATTACGTTCAACAATCCCGAAAAGCTGAACGCCTTCTCCAACGACATGCTGGATGCTTACTTGGCGCGCCTGCAGGAATGCGGTGAGCGGGACGATGTGCGCGCGGTTGTCGTGACCGGTGCGGGCAAGGGCTTCTGCTCCGGCGGTGATACGGGTGGTATGGGTGCCGGCGAAGTGCCGCGCACGAAGGATGTGAAGTCTGGCCTTTGGGATCGCATTCAGAAAATTCCGCAAGCTGTGGCGGCCCTGGATAAGCCGGTGCTCGCGGCCGTCAACGGTGTCGCCGTGGGTGCAGGCATGGACATGGCGCTGCATGCAGACCTTCGCTATGCGGCGAAATCCGCCCGTTTCGCCGAAACCTATGTGCGCATGGGCCTGGTGCCCGGCAACGGCGCCTGCTGGTTCCTGCCGCGCATTGTTGGCGTGCAAAAGGCGCTGGAGCTGTTGTGGACGTCCAAGTTCCTGAATGCGGATGAAGCCAAGGATATCGGGCTCGTTTGCGATGTGTTCGATGATGACAAGATGCTGGATGAAGTGCTTGCCATCGCCGCCAAAATCGCTGCAGGTGCCCCGATTTCCGTCCGCCTGATCAAGCGCTTGGTGCAGCAGAACCAAACAATGGACCTGCGCTCCAGCCTCGACATGGTGTCCTCACACATGACGCTGGCGCGGCTTTCCGATGACCATGTAGAGGCCATCGCCGCATGGCGCGAAAAACGCACGGGCAATTTCAAGGGTGCTTAAGGCCGCCCAGACATGACTGCTGACCTGATCATCCGCCCCGCAACCCTGGTCGAATACCAAACTGCCGTCGATTGGGCGGCGGCAGAGGGCTGGAACCCGGGGCTGGATGATCTGGCGGCGTTCTTTACGGCAGACCCTAAAGGTTTCCTGATGGGCTGGCGCAATGGTGAGCCCGTCGCCTCCATCGCTGTCGTGCGCTACGGCCCAGAATACGGCTTTCTGGGTTTCTACATCGTCCGTCCAGACCAGCGCGGCACGGGGACGGGCATTGCCATCTGGAACGCTGGTATGGCGCATCTGGGCGATCGGACGGTCGGGCTGGATGGCGTGCCGGACCAACAGGCGAATTATCAAAAGTCGGGCTTCGTGTTAGCGGATGAAACCGTGCGCCATTCTGGGGTCCCGGTCTTGCCGAAAGCGCTGCTTTCCCCCAGCGTGGTTGATCTTACGGCGGATAAACTGGACGCCCTCGTAGACTATGACGCGCGATTTTATCCAGGCCCGCGCACGGATTTTACCCGCGCATGGACTTTGCCGCCCACTGGAAACCGCCGCCGTACACAGCTTGCACTCCGAGATGGCACCATCACCGGCTACGCCACCATCCGCCAATGCCGCGAAGGCTACAAAATCGGTCCGCTGTTTGCGGAATCAGAAGATCTGGCAGAAGCTTTGATCGTCACCCTCTCCGCCGATCTAGACCCAGGTGCCTCCATCGCGTTTGACACACCGGCCCGCAACACCGCGGCCACAGCGCTCGCGTTGCGGCTTGGCCTCAAACCCAGCTTTGGCGCGGCCCGAATGTACAACGGCCCCGAGCCCAATTTGCCACTGCAGGAGACGTTCGGGATCACAACGATGGAGTTGGGGTAGAATTGGGAGTGTGCATGAATAGATTCTAACTATAGTATATATTTTAATATGTAGTTCAAGTACGATAGAGCGTTTTTACCGCTTCGTCTAAATCCGGCCGCGCAATTTTCACTGGAGGGCGTTTCTTGACCAGACCAAAAGGCCAATCGGTGAACCCAAAGTCTCCGAATGATGCGCTTGAAAGCATCACCGCCCCCGCATCCACACCAGCCATCGAGCCTGTTCGGCTTATAGAGGATGAGGCGACTGGCGATAGGTTCTTGCTTTACACCACGGATGCTGGCGCGTCTGTCCAATTGCAATATAGCGGCGACTCACTCTGGATGACGCAGGCTCAGATTGCGGATTTATTCGGTAGAGATACTTCCAGAATATCCCGCCATATAACGAACGTCCTTGAAGAGGGAGAGTTAGACGAAACGACTTCTTTGCGGAAAGCGCAAACAAGTCATGGTCGTCCCGCGACGCTCTATAGCCTGGATATGGTAATCTCAGTTGGCTACCGTGTATCGTCGCGGCAAGGCACGGTATTCCGGCGCTGGGCGACGGATAAGCTCGTGCAGTTTGCAACCAAAGGCTTTGTGGTTGATGCCGAGCGGCTGAAAGAGTCTGAGGCTTCGGACCATTTTCGTGAACTTCGCGAGATTATTCGCGATATTCGGGCATCTGAGGCGAATGTCTACAAGGAGGTGCGGCGCATATGTTCCCTATGCAGTGACTACGCCGCCATTCCCGAACAACGCCGCCGGGCGTTCTTCGCCACCGTGCAGAACAAGCTGCATTATGCGGTCACTCAGATGACAGGCGCGGAACTTCGTATGCAGCGCGCAGACGCCAGTTTGCCGAATATGGGGCTGGCAAGCTGGCCTGGCAGGCAGATAACCCAACGCGATACGCTAACGGCCAAGAATTATCTTGGCGATGCGGAAGTTCGTGACCTCAACCGCTTCACCGGTATGCTCCTCGATTACTTTGAACAAGAAACCGACCTTATGCGGTTGGTCACGATGCTGGATGCCGAGACTAAGCTGGACCAGTTCATACGCAACAACGACCGCCCCCTTCTGCAGGACAAGGGCGGTGTTTCCAAAGCCGACGCCGATGTATACGTGAAATCCGTCTACGACACGTTCGCAAGTGCGCGCCGTGCCGCTATTCAAGCTGCGTCAGATGACGTGGACTAGCCATCGCCCAAACTTCTCCCCAACCCTGCCGCTTGAGGGGCGCCGTTGGGTTCGATAGAAACAATGTGTTTTGTTGGGGTGAATGGGCCAGGGCAGTGTATTGCCGCTGGTGGAGAAGCTGATGGGTGTGTTGCCGGATACCTGGATCCGCGAAATGTCGGAGACCAAAAACATGATCGAGCCGTATCATGACGGCTTGAAACGGGACGGCGTGATTTCTTACGGCTGCTCCTCATATGGCTATGATGCGCGGGTGGCACCGGAATTCCGGGTGTTCACCAATGTGGACTCGGTCACGGTGGATCCCAAAGCGTTCTCTGACCAGAGCTTCGTGGAGCGGGATACGGATGTTTGCATCATCCCGCCAAATTCTTTCGCGCTTGCCCGCACGGTCGAATATTTCCGCATTCCTCGTGATGTGCTGGTGATCTGCCTTGGCAAATCCACCTATGCCCGTTGCGGTATCATCGTGAACGTGACGCCGCTGGAACCCGAATGGGAAGGCCATGTGACGTTGGAATTCTCCAATACCACGCCGCTGCCTGCCAAGGTCTACGCCAATGAAGGTGCGTGCCAGTTTCTGTTCCTGCGCGCGGAGAGTGAATGCGAAACGTCATATGCAGACCGGGCGGGCAAATATATGGGCCAGCGCGGCGTAACGCTGCCGAAGCTTTGAGGAACCGCTGATGGACCGCCTGCGCATCCGGGGCGGCGCTCCGCTCCACGGCGAAATCAAGATCAGCGGCGCCAAGAACGCGGCGCTGCCACTGATGGCTGCTGGCCTCTTATCCGCCGAGGGGCTGACGCTCGAGAACCTGCCTGATCTGGCAGATATCGCGTCCATGGCCGAACTGCTGGAAGGCCTTGGCGCTGCGGTGGACCGGACTACGGGGGCTGCCAAAATTCAGGCGAAGACATTCTCCAGCACCGAAGCGCCCTATGACGTTGTCCGTAAAATGCGTGCATCTGTGCTGGTGTTGGGGCCACTTGTCGCGCGCGCTGGTGAGGCGACGGTGTCACTGCCCGGCGGTTGCGCCATTGGCAATAGGCCAGTCGATCTGCATTTAATGGCACTGGAAGAAATGGGTGCCGAGATCATCTTGGAATCCGGCTACATCCAGGCGAAAGCGCCGAATGGCCTGAAGGGCGGGCGCGTTGCGTTCCCTATGGTTTCCGTCGGTGCCACCGAAAACGCGATGATGGCCGCAAGCTTGGCTGATGGCGAAAGCGTGCTGATCAACGCCGCGCGCGAGCCTGAAATCATAGACCTTGCCAATTGCCTGATCGCCATGGGCGCTAAGATTGAGGGCGTTGGCACGGATACGCTGCGGATCACTGGCGTCACCAGCCTGCACCATGCAACTCATTCCGTCGTCCCGGACAGGATCGAAACTGGCACCTTCGCCATGGCCGCGGCGCTCACCGGCGGTGATGTTGAAATTATCGGCGGACAGCTTGACCTGATCGCCGCCGCTGCCGCGAAGCTGGAAGATGCGGGTGTTGTATTCACAGAAACGGCGCGTGGGTTCCGCGTTGCCCGCGCCAATGGGCCGCTTGAAGGTGTGGATATGATGACGGAGCCGCATCCAGGCTTCCCGACAGACCTGCAAGCCCAGTTCATGGCCGCTATGGCGACGGCCAAGGGCGCATCGATGGTGACAGAAACGATCTTTGAAAACCGCTTCATGCATGTGCCGGAACTGACGCGCATGGGGGCGAATATTAATGTCCATGGCGCCTCCGCGATGATCCGTGGCGTTGAACGCCTGAAGGGCGCGCCCGTGATGGCAACAGATTTGCGGGCATCCGTCAGCCTCGTGCTGGCTGGATTGGCGGCGGAGGGGGAAACTCTGGTCAACCGCATTTACCATCTGGATCGCGGTTATGAACGGGTTGAAGCCAAGCTAAACGCCTGCGGGGCAGAAATCGTGCGGGAGCGCGCCTGATGACCAGCGCCGAACCCAAACCTTTGAAGCTCCTGGCGAAGGACGGCGCGGACCTGACCGTCATGAGCGCCTGCCTGCAGGATGCGCTGTCACCCGTAGGCGATATCACCTGGCTTAAGGGTGAGCAGCGCGTGGTCATCGCCTTCAACCGTTTTATGTGGGAGCAGGGTGGCGAAGAGTCCGGTGGTGAGTTGATCTACTACCGCATCCATTCGGTGCTTTCGATTGCGGGTGTTGAGCGTGTTCGGTCCCGGGGCTTCAGCCTGAATGAGAGCGACCGCATGCTATCCTTCATGAGCCTGCGGCCTGTGGATGGTGGCATCGATCTTATCTTCGCCGAAGACATCCAAATTCGCGTCGAGACCAATGACATCGCCGCCGCCCTTGCGGACCAAGGTGATGCCTGGCCGACCCGTTGGAAGCCCGACCACGACCTTGATAGCATTGCCCCCGATTCAGCAGAATAAGCGAGACCTCCCATGATTGATCTGTCCGGCCAGAAGGCCTTTGTTACCGGCGCTGCATCGGGCATTGGCCGCGCAACCGCCAACACGCTGGCTGAAGCAGGGGCCTATGTCATCGCGTGCGATATCGCTGCCGACAAAGCTGATGCAGTGACGGCGGAACTGGCTGCGCAAAAAGGCGGCGGTGAGTTTGTAGCGCTGGACGTCACTGATCCCGCCGCCATCCTCGCCTGCTGTGATGATGTGACGGGCCGGCACGGTGCTATGAACATTCTGGTGAATGTCGCAGGCTGGGATCGGACGGAGCCGTTTGTTGAGAACTCACCAGAGTTCATCGAAAAGATCGTGCAGCTGAACTATCTGGGCCAAGTCCGCGTGTGTCAGGCCTTTGTGAAGCCGATGATGGAATCCGGTGCCGGTGCGAAGATCGTCAATGTGTCCAGTGACGCAGGCCGCGTCGGCTCCATGGGCGAAACGGTTTATGCGGGTGCCAAGGGCGGTGTCATGGCGTTCTCGAAGTCATTGGCGCGGGAAATGGCGCGGCACAATATTTGTGTGAATGTCGTCTGCCCCGGCCCAACGGACACGCCACTGTTTGAAGGCCAGAGCGAGCGCATCAAGGAAGCCCTGCTCCGCGCCATCCCCTTCCGCCGCCTAGCCACCCCCCAGGATGTCGCCGACGGCATCCTCTACTTCGCCAGCCCCCGCGCCAACTACGTCACCGGCCAGGTCCTAAGCATCTCCGGCGGATTGACGATGAGTGGGTGATGGGATTCCCGCTGGATGCTGTTATGCACAGAACGTGGATTAATTTATTGGCCTTTTTGGGCGCTTTTCATGGTTCTTGTCCCGACTCTGGCGCTCGCAAATAACGGCCTGACCTTTGCCGACTATAACGATCTCCAAACACGCTTGAATGTTAAAATCACCTTCGAGGAAGAGGTTTTCCCCGACTACAGCCGCCGTGTCGACGGTTTGTACAGGGTCGAGGGTGCGACGTTAGGGGAGCGGTTTCGAGGGCAGGCGCTGACCAAAGGGGCGCCCAATTCAAGCCTTGCTGATTTCGACGTTCTTTCGAATACCGCCGCAGCGCCGCTCGTTATTCAGGCGGGCCGGCCGCGGCAAAATTTGAGCTTGCGGAGAAGTCCAAGCCTTGGCGGTATCGGCTTGTTCGGAGAGGCGTGGAAGGGCTTTCCCCGCGGCGATGCAGGCGGTGAGGGCGCTGTTTCCATTTTTTTCGCAGAGCCGCAATTTGGTTTCGGCTTTCGGGTCAAAGCATCAAAAGCAGACGGGTCAGCGTATGGCCTCGGCGTTATTCAGATCGTCTGCTTCAATGCCGGAGGAGCCCGTGTCGGCGATGTCGTTTTTGACCGCCTCCGATGGAACACGCTGCAGGACATCGCCTACGTGCGTTCCAACGGCCAACGCGATATTAAGGGATGTTCCATCACCAACACAGACCCGAAGGGCGTCATATACGACGATTTTATTTTCGCGTATCGGAATTCTTACGTTTAGTCCGCGCTCAATCCAATTGTCTGAGCGCAAACGCCGAACCCAAGGGAATGCTCATTCCGGCTTAGGGTCGTTCTTGCGGCTGCGGACTTCTACGCCTGCCTGTTCTTCAACGTAGCGCATGATGTGGGAGAAATCTTCTTCTACGCCGCCGCGGGCGAGCGCCAGGGACCACCATTGTTTGACCGGCTGGCCAACCCACATGGGTGAGCCAAGCGCTTCGGCTTCTTCGAGGCAGAGGCGGACGTCTTTGTACATAAGCTCCGTGCGGAAACCGTAGTCGAACGTTCGGGTCAGTACAGATTTCGGGAACTTGTCGCGGACGGCGGTATTCGCACCGGAGCCGGCGTTAATCACTTGCACCATGATGTCCGGGTCAAGGCCCGCTTTGGCACCAAGCGCGAACGCTTCTGCGCTGGCGACCATGGCGGTGGCGCTCAACATATTGTTGATGAGCTTCATCATCTGGCCTTGGCCCTGGCCTTCACCGACGAAATAGGCGTTATGGCCAATTGCTTCCAGCACGGGCTTCCAACGGGTCCACTGTGCTTCCGGGCCAGATACCATAACGGCGAGCGTGCCTTTTTCCGCCCCGCCCACACCGCCTGAAACAGGCGAATCCAGCATTTCCAGGCCTTTTTTGTTGAGCATGGCGCCCACATCTTGGGCAACGCGCGGGCCGGTTGTTGAAAGGTCAATAAAGAGCTTTGCCTTGGACCCCTCGGCGACCTCCGCCGCGACGGCCTGTACGACAGCGGGCGTTGGCAGGCTGACCATGATGGTTTCAACTTGATCAGCCAGGGCGCGGGCGCTGGTGGCGGCTTGTGCGCCGGACGCAACCATGGCGTCCAGCGCTGCTGGGTTCGCGTCACAGGCAATTACAGTATGCCCAGCCCCCAGGAGACGGCGCGCCATTGGTGCACCCATTGCGCCAAGCCCAATAAATCCGATTGTTTCGCCCATTTTTTAAGCTCCTAGGGTTCGTAAATTTCTGGTGAGACTGTTGCTAATCAACGCATATCACGGCAGAATTGAAACGTTAATGCATCCGCACCAGCATAAGAGACGCTTATGACGCCTGCCAACACCGGCGCCGAACGTTCTGAAATGGTACAGCCGCTCCTGCGTGATGGGGCGGACGACCCGCGCGTCTCGCCCTTGGCGGCGCGGCGCTTAATCCGTTCCGGCGTTCACACCGGCCACACGGCGGGCATGGCGATGGGCCGATTGCAGGGCAATCTGGCAATCCTACCGAAGGACCTGGCGCTGGAATTCGCGATTTTCTGCCACCGCAATCCAAAGCCATGTCCCGTCGTCGCAATGACGGCCCCGGGGGACCCGATGCTGCCGGATATTGGTGCCGACGTGGACATCCGCACGGATGCGCCGCAATACAATGTATATCGGCATGGTGAGCTAGATGCGCAAGTCACGGATCTGAATGATCTTTGGCAGGATGATTTTGTTGGATTTGTGCTTGGCTGCTCCTTCAGCTTTGAAGATGCGCTGGTCAAGGCTGGCATTGGCCTTAGGCACCATGAGATGGAAGTGACCGTGCCAATGTATGCGACCAACATCGCATGCCGCCCGGTCGGGCCATTCCAAGGCAATACTGTATGTTCCATGCGACCCATGACGCCGAAGGACGCGCTGCGCGCCATTGAGGTCACGTCACGGTTCCCAGCCGCCCACGGCGCGCCACTACACTTTGGCGACCCGGCGGAGATTGGCATTACAGACGTGATGGCGCCCGATTGGGGCGACGCTGTCGATATCAAGCCGGGTGAAATTCCAGTCTTTTGGGCGTGCGGAGTAACGCCGCAATTGGTTCTGCAAACGGCGAAACCGCCGATTTGTATTACGCATACACCTGGGGCCATGCTTATTGGCGACCAGGCTAGTGATGCGGTCAGCATGTGCTGGTCCGCGTGAGGGCGCCTCTCGAGAAGCGCTGTTTAATGCGCACCCAGTTAGATGGGGCGTCACTTTCAACAGGAGGTAAGTTACTATGAAATCCCTTAAATTTGCCCTTGCCGGGGCGCTCGCCGCCGGCTTGGCATTCGGCGCAGGCGCTGCCAGCGCTGACATTAAGCCGAAGAAGTTCACGGTCGTCGGGACCTGGGGCTTCCTGGATCACTGGAAAGAGCGTGAAGGCCCGTTCTGGAACGAGACCCTGCCAAAAGTTACCAATGGCGCATACACCGCCAACGCCAAATCACAGACCGAAGTTGGCCTGTCTGGCTTTGAAATCATGAAGCTTCTGAAGCTTGGCACCTATGATGCCGTTCATGGTGTGACCACGTATGTCGCCCAGGACAGCCCAGCCATTGAAGGCGCTGATCTTGCTGGCGTCATCCAGGACATCGATGTGTATCGTAAAGCGCTCGAATCCTATGAGCCTATCATCAAGCGTGAATTCGCACAGAAGTATAACGCGAAGCTCCTTATGCTCTATGCATGGCCGAGCCAGCAGCTTTGGTGCAACTTGGGTGACCGCTCTAACACGAACGTCTCCCTCGCCGACCTTGCCGGCAAGAAGATCCGCACTTACTCCACGACGCTGGGTGATTTCATCGAAGGCATCAACGGTTCTGCCGTAACGATCGCATTCGCCGAAGTCGTACCTGCTCTGCAAAAGGGCGTCGCGGATTGTGGCATCACCGGCACCATGCCAGCGTATAACGCTAAGTGGTGGCAGGTTGTGACCCATAACGTGCGCGTGCGTCTTGGCTACGCTTCCTCGTTCTTGGCGATGAACAACAAGACCTGGAATGGCCTCGATAAAGAAGGCCAGGCAGCGATCATGGGCCAAATGCAGCCTCTGACCGAAGCTATGTGGGTTGCGACCCGTGCGAATGATGCACGTGGCATGAACTGCAACGCGCAGGGTCCTTGCGACATTGGTGAGCCGGGCAACATGACCCCGATTGAGCCAAATGCAGCAGACAAAGCGAAGCTCAAAGACGTTGCAGAAAACGTCGTTGTGAAGCGTTGGGCTAAGCGCTGCGGCACGCAGACGTGCATCGATGAGTGGAATGCAACAGTCGGCAAGTTGTCCGGTCTGAAGGCGTCCCTCTAAGCGTCTAAGCTAAAGTCTGGAACCGGGCGCTGCGCCTATAGCGGCGCCCGGTTTCCGCTTTTTACGTTATCTTTTCAGTATTTTAGGGCTTTCGGCCATGATGGAAAAGTTTGCGCAAGTCCATAGTGCCTTGCAGTTAGCGTCCCGCTGGCTTGTATGGTTAGGCGGCGTTGCACTTTTGATTTCCGCGATCATTGTGACGGTGGATGTGCTTTGCCGGAAATTCATCGGCGTCACCATGAGCGGCTCTGACGAAATTTCGGGTTATGTGTTCGCGGCCTCGACGACATTGGCATATTCCTATTGTCTTTTGCATCGTTCAAATGTGCGGATTGATGCGCTTTACAATCTCTTGCCCAAGCCCTTCACCGCCACTTTGGACGTAATCGGCCTCTCATTGCTGCTTTACTACATGTGGGTCATGACGAACGCTGCCATCGCTGCGTTCCTGGAAAGCTGGGATTTGAACTCAGTCTCCATCACCACCCTAGAAACGCCCCAGTGGATTCCGCAGTTTTTCTGGATGGCAGGGATCGTGCTGTTCTTCTGCACCCTGGTCTTCGTCACGCTGTATTCGCTGATCGCACTGCTGCAACGGAACTGGGATCTGGTCGCTAAGATCGCTGGCATCCCATCCATCGCGGACGTAATTGAAGAAGAAACCCATGTCGAAGACGTCATGGATGAAGCCGCCGCTGGGCGGGAGGTCTGATCAATGGCTGTATGGATTCTCACAGGCCTGCTTGTTCTGGTTGTTGCAGCCGTCCCCGTTGCTGCGGTTCTCGGTATACTGAGCTTCGTACTCGATGAGATTACGATGGACGGACGGCTGACGTTTGGCATTGGCGAAATTATCTGGGACAAGAGCAAAGAGTTCATCCTGGTTGCCATCCCAATGTTCATCCTGTTGGGTGAAATCATGCTTCGCGCAGGCATTGCACGGCGCATGTATAGCGCGGTTGTGCAATGGGTTTCCTGGCTGCCCGGCGGATTGATGCATGCCAATATCGGCTCTTGCACGATTTTCGCGGCAACATCTGGCTCCAGCGTCGCGACAGCGGCCACCGTCGGTACGGTGGCATATCCTGAAATTGAGAAGCACAAATATAATGAGAGCCTGTTCTTAGGCTCCCTAGCGGCCGGTGGCACGCTGGGCATTTTGGTGCCACCGTCGATCAATCTCATCATTTATGGCTTGCTGACAGATACATCTGTCCCAGAACTCTATCTGGCTGGCATTATCCCAGGTGCCGCACTCGCTTTGTTGTTCATGCTGGTCATCATCGGTGCCTGCCTCTATCGCAGAAGCTGGGGCGGCGATCGCGTCAAGACGAGCTGGGGCGAGCGTGTGCGCACGCTGCCGCATTTGCTGCCGCCAGTTTTGCTGTTTGCAGCCGTTGTCGGCTCAATCTACGGCGGCGTTGCAACACCGACAGAGGCTGCGTCTATTGGCGTTGTGATGGCCTTGTTCATCGCCGCCTATTTCAAGTCGCTGAATGTGCGGATGCTGCTGGAAGCCTTTGAAGGCACCATGCGCACCACGGCGATGATTATGTTGATCGTGTTTTCCGCGATCTTCCTGAACTTCGTGCTGGGCTTCATGGGCATCACCCAGGCGATGCTGAACTTCATCGCTGAACTTGGCCTGACGCCAACAGAAACCATCCTGTTGATCGTGGTGTTCTACCTGATCCTGGGCATGTTCATGGAAACGCTGTCCATGATGCTTACGACGATCCCGGTCGTGTTCCCTATTGTCATGAGCCTAAACGTGGAAGCGTTCTCGGACGTTTGGTTCGGCATCCTGATCACGATCCTTATGGAAGCGGCACTGATTACGCCGCCAATTGGTGTGAACTTGTATGTTGTGCAAGGCATCCGGGCGCGCGGTGGTAAGTTCAACGATGTTGCGATTGGCGCTGTGCCCTTCATGATCGCGATGTTGGTGATGATCGGCATTTTGATCGCCTTCCCAGGTGTCGCCACATATCTGCCTAACCAGTTCTTCTAGGATTGATGGTTCGCAATGGCCGCAGACACATCGGCTGACAAAACGGCATCTGGCCGGTTTTCCGCCTGGCGCGTCTTCAAAGAAGCGCTTGGCGGCAATACCGGATGGAAGCCCTGGCGGCGCAACCCTGAACCCAAGCCCCGCTATGACGTGATTATTGTCGGCGGCGGTGGGCATGGACTGGCGACCGCATATTATCTCGCCAAGCTGCACGGGATCACCAATGTTGCGGTGGTAGAGAAAGGCTGGATCGGTGGTGGCAATGCAGGCCGCAACACCACGATTGTCCGCTCCAATTATCTCTGGGATGAGAGTGCGGCGATCTATGAGCATGGCCTGAAGCTCTGGGAGGGCTTGAGCCAGGACCTCAACGTCAATGTGATGTTCAGCCAGCGCGGTGTGCTGAACCTGGCGCACACCCTGCATGATGTGCGCGAAAGCATCCGCCGGGTGAATGCCAACCAGCTCAACGGTGTTGACGCTGAATGGCTGGACCCTGAGGGCGTGCAGGACTTCTGCCCCTTAATTGATATCTCCACAAAGAAGCGCTGGCCTGTATTGGGTGCGACTCTGCAGCGCCGCGGCGGCACAGCACGTCATGACGCAGTCGTGTGGGGTTATGCCCGGGCGGCGGACAGGCTGGGCGTTGATATCATTGAGAACGCTGAAGTGACGAGCGTACTGCGCGGTGCCGATGGCGCATTCGAAGGCGTTGAGACGACGCGGGGAACCATTCGGGCGGACAAAGGGGCCTTCGTCGCTGCCGGTCATTCCAGCGTGTTGGCAGATATGGCTGGGTTCCGGTTGCCAATCGAAAGCCATCCCCTGCAGGCGCTGGTGTCAGAGCCATTAAAGCCGCTGCTTGATTGTGTGGTGATGTCCAACCAGGTGCATGTCTATGTCAGCCAATCGGACAAGGGGGAGCTGGTCATGGGGGCGGGCATTGATGCACACACCAGCTACACCCAGCGCGGTGCCTTCCACATCATAGAAGACCAGATGGCGTCTGCGATAGAACTCTTCCCGATGTTCAGCCGCCTGCGTGTCATGCGCACCTGGGCCGGTATCGTTGATGTTTGCCCGGATGCATCGCCCATTATCGGCGAAACGCCGGTGCCGAACCTTTATATCAACTGCGGCTGGGGCACGGGTGGCTTCAAGGCAACGCCATCATCTGGCTGGACCTTGGCGCATACCCTCGCCCATGGCGCGCCGCACGCCCTAAACGCGCCATTCGCGCTAGATCGATTTACGACCGGCGCGCTGGTTGATGAACATGGCGCGGCAGCGGTGGCGCACTAACGTTCCTATCCGGCCCGGGCTGCGCGGACAGCATCCTGCATGGCGGATTTGCTGATCGCACCTGGAATGATCTCATCACCAATCACGAAGGCCGGCGTGCCGCGAATGCCAAGCGCCTCAGCCGCTTCATAGGTCTGGCGGATATGGGCGCTGATTTCGTCAGATTTCATCATTTCTGCCACTTTCAGCGGATCGTACCCCGTGGCCGCGGCGAGGCCGAGCAGGGTGGTTTCATCGAACGAACCCCGGTGGCGCATCAACGCTTCGTGCAGAGGGAAATGCATTGACGGATCAATTTTGTTGGCAGCCAATGAAACCCTGGCTGCGGTGACGGAATCTGGCCCAAGGATTGGGAATTCTTTCAGCACGACCCGGATTTTCTTATCTTCGTCAGCCAGCGCCACCACGCCATCCAATGCGCGCTTGCAGTAGCCGCAGCGGTAATCGAAGAACTCAACAACGGTGATGTCAGCGGTGGCTGCGTCTGCGCCAAGCACTGGGTCCGCCGGTTGTTCCGTCAGGACGCTGCTTAGGTTACGGACAGACTCTTTGCGCTTTTGGGCTTCCTTAGCCTGCTCATTCGCCTGGTATTTTTCCAAGGCGGCGACGACGGCTTCGGGGCTGTCAGCTAGAAACTGCGCGACGCCGCCGGAGATTTTACCGTCCAGGTCAGCGGCGGTCTCGACGCCAAGTGCGGTCAGGCGTGCATCTACAGCCTTCTTTACGGCTTTATCGACAGCCGCCGCCACCATGGGTGCCGGATCATCCCGCTGGCTGACGGTGTGGCTCGCTGCGAACCCAATTGCGCCGCCGACAACGGCGCTGACAATGACATGAAGCATCCGCATAACGATGAGCCCTACTTTCCTGGAAAATGTGGCGTTGAGTTTTGCCCGCCAGCGCCCGTTTGCGCAAGCCGGTCTAACGCGTATGTGACGATAGACGCGCCAATGCTTATGATTGGGTAATAGCGAGACATCAAAGTAGGGATGATCATGGTGATGGACAGAAACGTAGCACTGATAACGGGCGGCAGCCGGGGCATAGGGGCTGCAGCGGCAAAACTGCTTGCAGCGGAAGGCTGGGCGGTCGCGATCAACTACCGGGCTGATAAGACAGCCGCGGAGGCCACCGCCAAAGCTGTTGAAGCCGCAGGTGGTGCAGCGATGATTATCCAGGCGGATACAGGCGTTGAAGCCGATGTCATCCGCATGTTCGAGGCGGTGGATGTGGAATGGGGCAGGCTGGATGCGCTGGTGAACAATGCTGGCGTCGTCGGCCCACGCGGCCCGTTCGGCAAAGTGACAGCGGCAGATATCCAGCATGTGCTGTCGGTGAACGTCACGGGCTATATGCTGTGTGCGCAGCAGGCTGTCAGCCGAATGTCCACCAAGGCTGGCGGCAAGGGCGGCGGGATCATCAATGTGTCGTCCGGCAGTGCGCAACAAGGCGGCGGCGGCGAACAGATCCTCTACGCGGCGTCCAAGGGTGCCGTGAACTCGCTGACGATTGGCCTGTCCCAGGAATTTGGGCCGGCAGGCATTCGGGTAAACACGGTCTCGCCGGGTCTTACCGCAACGGATATGCCGCCCCAGGACAAACTTGATAGCGCTGGCCCATCAATCCCGCTTGGCCGCGTTGGTGAGGCGGAGGAAGTCGCGGAGGGGATCGTATGGCTACTATCCGCCAAGGCCTCATACGTTGCCGGGGCATATCTTAGAATATCGGGTGGGCGGCCTTAATCCCTTTCACATATCGTTCGACCAGCGGCATTTTTGCAATGCTTGTGCTATACACGGGCTGCACCTGACGAAACGGATTGTTCATGCCGACCGATGCCCGCCTTCCGCTGCCTACGCCTATTGTCGCCATCTCTGCCTGCGTCAAACAAATCATGGCGCACCAGTTTCACGCGACGAACCAGCGAAACTTGGACGCAGTCGCGGCGCATTCCGGCTGTTTCCCCATCATCATGCCGTCGATTGGCCAGCGCGCAGACCCCAGTGCATTGTTGGACCATATTTCCGGCCTCATGCTGACAGGCAGCCCCTCCAATGTGCATCCCGATAACTATGGGGATGAGTTGGCAGCACCCGAAATCACCGTTGATCCACAGCGGGACGCCACGACGCTGCCAATGATCCGCGCCGCCGTTGAACGGGGCATTCCCGTTTTCGCGATTTGCCGTGGCATGCAGGAATTGAATGTGGCGCTTGGCGGAACACTGCATCAGTTTGTCCATCTACTGCCGGGTAAGGGCGACCACCGGGCCGATCGGTCCAAACCACCGGAACAGCGCGGCGATCTTGCCCATGCCGTGATGCTGTCCGGCAATGGCAAGCTCCGGCAGATTCTAGGCGCTGAGAGCGTGATGGTGAATTCGCTGCATGCCCAAGCGGTTGCCAAGCCCGCACCTGGCTTGATTGTCGAAGCGACGGCGGAGGACGGCTGCATCGAAGGCCTGTCCGCGCCAGATGCGCCGGGCTGGGTGCTTGGCGTGCAATGGCACCCGGAAGCCGTTTTCAAAAAGGATGAGCCGTCTCGCAAGCTGTTTGAAGCATTTGGCGTGGCGGTTCGGGACTATGCATCCCGCCAGGGCCAATTGGCCGTCGCGGCAGAGTAGGTTTGACCGTGACAGAGATTAAACGCGCGCCGTCAGTTTCGGGTGATGTGGCGGAAGATTGGGTTGCCATGGGCCATGGCGATGTTGGCATTCGCTGCTATGGCTGGCGCACGAATACCGGCAAGCGACCGGCCCTGGTTTGGGGCCACGCAAACGGATTCTCAGCGGGTGCCTACACGCCAATTCTGAACGTCCTGGCCGAAAAGCTGGATGTATTCGCCTATGATATGCGCTGCCATGGCGGATCAGAAGATCCAGTGAGTGATCCGGATGGCGACTATGACGCCGTGATGACCACCGATTGCCTGGCGCTGGATTTCCTGGCCGTTGTGGATTCAATCCGCCGGGATACGTTCCGCCAACCACTGCATTTCGCAGGGCACTCCGCCTCCTGCCTGGCTGCACTTAGGTTGGCTGGCGCGTTTGGCCATGCGCCGTTTCATACAATGACAATGTTCGAGCCACCAATGGCACCCACGCCAGATCACGCACTGCACGCCGCGGCTGGCGTATTGGGGGAAGTGCTGTCCAGGCGGGCGACAAAGCGGAAGCGGCATCTGCCGGACCCCGCATCGTTCGCCGCCAGCTTGGCAGAACGTGACGCCTTCGCCCGTTGGCGCCCCGATATGCTGCAAGCATTTGCTGAAGCAACGCTCCGTCCCGATGCTGATCCTGCTAACACGACTAGATGGACGCTCCGCTGCGAGCCGGCTGCTGAAGCTGCCGTATATCGCACCACCATGGACTGCTCGACGTTCAAAGCGCTTAGCGCGTGTACGCGGCCGATTTTGTTTGTGGAAAGCGATCCGACGATCCAGGGTGTTGCACCTAGCTGGGCGACACGGGTGCAGGCTTTGTCGGCTGCACAAGCGCCCAATGGCAGCCTCGCGCGGATTGATCAAACCAGTCACATGATGCCGTTTGAACGGCCAGATGCAGTGTTGGCGCTAATAACAGAATCGATAGCGGTTTCGTGATGAGTGATTCATTGAAACCTTTTGGCTGCGAACCCATTTATCTAGCAAGGTCGACGGCGCTCAAGCGCTGCGGCGGCTCGACAATCCCCCCTCGCCGAGCCGCGGGACCGCATAAGCGGCGCCCGGTCATCCCCCCATGGCCGGGCGCCGTCGCGTTTTCGGCATCCATATCCTGAATTGCTGGAACACCTCTGATGCGCTTGATCACCTGGAATGTGAATTCCGTTCGCCTACGTCTGCCTGCCGTCGCCGCGCTTTTGGCCTCTGCAGCTCCCGATGTGCTGTGCTTGCAGGAGATTAAGGCGGACGACAGCAAGTTCCCGTTTGATGCCTTGCGTGAGATCGGCTTCGAACACATCGAGACCCAGGGGATCAAGGGCTATCACGGTGTTGCAACGCTGGCCCGCCAACCATTGGAAAAGCTGGAACCAATAGCGTTTTGTGGTAAGCAGGATGGGCGCTATATCGGGGTAAAGCTGGAAGACGGTACGGAAATCCATAACTTCTACGTGCCCGCAGGCGGTGATGAGCCGGACCCAGAGGTCAACGACAAATTCCGCCACAAATTGGATTTCTTGGCCGAAATGTCGGAATGGGGTGCGGCGCGCGACCAGGCAACGCCTGCAATCCTGGTTGGGGACCTAAATATCGCGCCGTTGGAAACTGATGTTTGGTCCCACAAGCAATTGCTCAAGGTTGTCAGTCACACGCCGATTGAAGTCGACGCACTGAACCATGTGCAGGAATCTGGCGGATGGCGGGATATTGTGCGGGAAGCAATTCAGCCAGATGTGCCGCTCTATACGTGGTGGAGCTACCGCAGCCGCGATTGGGCCGCCGCCAATAAGGGCCGCCGCCTCGACCATATTTGGGCCACAGCATCTGCTGCAGACCGCATGAAAGCGGCGACGGTCATCAAAGAAGTGCGCGGTTGGGAGAAGCCATCCGACCACGCACCGGTCCTGGCCGAGTTCGCTTAAGGCAGACATCTCGCACCTCGGGCTTTGCAGACGCTGGGAAATGCGGTCTGATTGACGGCGGATGTCCAATTGGGGCTTGCCTATGTCTCTCCAGATATTGAATAGCGATGCCTGTATTGGCGCAGAAGCCGCAGGTGTCGACTTATCGAAGCCCATGGATGCGGCGACGTTTAATGCGCTTGAGGCGGCGTTTAACGAGCGTTCCGTTCTGTGTATTCGCGATCAGGCGCTGACGGCGGACCAATATCTTGCCTTCGCCCGCCGCTTGGGCCGGGTGGATCGTGTGTTCTTGCAGCATTATGCGCACGCAGATCAGCCGGACATCATGCTGGTCTCAAATATCAAGGAAGATGGCCGTGATATCGGCCATGCCGATGCTGGCCGCGTATGGCACACCGATATGTCCTACACGGTCCATCCACCGCGCGCGACGCTGCTATATGTGCTCGAAACCCCCGTCGCTAATGGCCGTAGCCTTGGCGCTACTGCGTTCGCGAGCGCGGAAGCTGCCTTTGCTGGGCTCGATGAGGCGACAAAAGCGCTGATGCAGGGCCAAACCGCTGTGCACCGGGTTTCCGGGCGCCGGAAACGAACAGGGACTGGCGTTGCTGACAATGCGCTTAGGGATAAACAGCCGGATGTGGTTCATCCCGTGGCGCGCGTGCATCCGATAACTGGACGGACGGCGATCTATGTCAGCGAAGGCGAATGCGTCTCAATCTCCGGAATGGATGATGCGGCGGCGGTAGCTTTGGTGAGGCACCTCGCCGCTGAAATTCAGAAGCCGGACTATCGCTATGTGCATGACTGGCGGCAAGGTGATGTCCTGATTTGGGACAATGCTGCGGTCCAACACAAAGCCACATTCGACTACACTTGGCCGGACCATCGCCGCCTGATGTGGCGGATCACAGTTGGCGGAACGGGCTGAAACTCATGCAGACTTTCGATTACATCATCATTGGTGCGGGCTCTGCCGGGTGCGTGCTGGCCAATCGGCTTTCGACTGATCCCAAGAATCAGGTGTTGTTGCTGGAAGCGGGCGGCAAGGACAAAAGTCCGCTGATCCATATTCCTGCAGGTTTCATCAAAACCCTGAACAACCCGGATTACAATTGGGGCTTTCAGACGGAGCCTGAGCCGAATACCAATAACCGCGCCATCCCGATTGCACGGGGCAAGGCACTTGGCGGCTCCTCGTCCATTAACGGCATGGTCTATGTGCGCGGGCAGGCGCGGGACTATGATGACTGGGCGCAAATGGGCAATCGCGGCTGGTCCTGGGATGATGTGCTGCCGCAATTCATTAAGTCCGAAAACCGCGAGGGTGCCACCGATGCAACCCCGTGGCGTGGGCGTGGCGGGGAGCTAAATGTGGCCGATGTCCCGCAGACCTATCCGATGCTGGACAAGGTGCTAGACGCTGCGGAGGAATGCGGTTACCCGCGCAATCCGGACTACAATAGCGGCGATCAGGAAGGCTGGTCCTATTACCAGGTCACCCAGAAAAATGGCCGGCGCTGGTCTACAGCAAAGGCGTTCTTGGAGCCTGCTAAATCCCGCCCCAACCTGCGAATCGAAACGCATGCCTATGCGTCAGCGCTGATGCTGGTCGGCAAACGTGTTACCGGTGTCGCTTATGAGCAGAACGGCGTCGAGAAGCAGGCAACGGCTGGGCGCGAAGTGTTGCTATCCGCTGGTGCGGTTCAGTCCCCGCAGATCCTGGAACTATCGGGCATTGGCCGTGAAGATGTGCTGGGCGACCAGGGCATTCCGGTAAAGCATCGCCTAATGGGCGTTGGCGAAAATTATCGGGACCATTTGCTGGTGCGCATGGTGTGGCGGGTTAAGGGCATACGCACGTTGAATGAGGAAACGCGCGGACTTTCGCTGGCTGGCCAGGTGCTGAAATATGCGTTCACCCGTAAGGGCGCATTGGCGCTACCGGCGGGGTTGCTCAACGGGTTTGTGCGCACCCGGCCAGATCTGGAAGTCCCGGACCTGCAACTGCGCGCGACCCACGCATCGTTCAAAGATGTGCGGAAGCGTATTCTGGATGACTTCCCTGGCATCACCTTTGCGCCAAACCAAAGCCGGCCAGAAAGCCGGGGCTCCATCCACATCAAATCGGCGGATAGGCGTGCGCCGCCCGCCATCCGCCCGAATTTCCTTTCCGATGAGATTGACCGTCAATGCCTGATTGCGGGCATGCGCATCACCCGCCAGATCGCCGCCGCACCAGCGCTGGCCCCTTATATGGCAGAGGAGCTAGCACCTGCAGCCGGGGCGGAGACAGATGACGAACTGCTCGCCGTCGCCCGTGCAAATGGGTCAACCGTATTTCACCCCGTTGGCACGGCGCGGATGGGGCCGGATGGTGATGTGATGGCTGTGGTTGATCCAAGATTACGGGTGCATGGCCTGCGCGGCCTCCGCGTGGTGGACGCATCGATTATGCCGACGCTGGTATCTGGAAACACGAACGCGCCGGTTATCATGATTGCTGAAAAGGCGGCGGCGATGATTTTGGAAGACGCAAAGGCTAGCCTGTAGCTGGCGGCGTGAATGCAGCGCCATTCGCGAGAAATGCCGTAATCTCATCCCCGCTAAATCCAAACTCGCGCAGAATTTCGGTGGTGTGTTCGCCCTTGGCAGGTGCTGGGCGTTGCGTAGTTGAATAGGCCCCATTGCGGCGGATCGGGACGCCGACGGCTTGGGGTACATTGGGCGCTAACGGATCAACCAGCGGGAGGCTGGCTGTCAGGTTCGGGTCTGCGGCGACATCTGCGAAATCATTGATGGGACCGCACAGAATATCGGCCTCCCGCAGCAGGTCCAGCCATGCTGCAACAGGTTTGGAGGCGAAAAGCGGCGTGATCAGATCATCCAGCAGCGCCCGGTTTTCGACACGAACGGCGTTGGTTTGAAAGCGCGGATCGTCCGTTAGGTCCTCCAGGCCCATGGCGCTGCAGAACTTCCGCCAATGGGAATCCCGCAGAATTGCAATTGTGAGATAGCGCCCATCGGCACCCTGGAACGCACCTGCAGGGGCCAGCGTTGCATTCTGGTTGCCTTGGCGCTTCGGGACCTTGCCGGACGCCAGATAGCGCGTGAACCCGCCGCTCATCATTGCCGCCGCTGCCGCCATCAGGCTGATATCCAGGTTCGCCCCGCCTTGGCCGTTCTGCCGACCGTAGAGTGAAAGCAGAATGCCTTGGACGGCGGCGTTAGCAGCGGCCATGTCGATCAGTGGAAAGCCAACCCGGAGCGGCGGTCCGTCCGGCTCGCCAACAAGGCTCATAACACCGCTCATTGCCTGAATGATTGTGTCGCTGGCCGGGGATGCGGCGTAGGGGCCATCCTGACCAAAGCCCGAAATCGTGCAGTAGATCAGCCCGTCATTGATCACTTTCGCATCTTCATACCCAAAGCCCAACTTGGCCATTACGCCGGGGCGATAGTTGGAGATCAGTACATCCGCGCCACGAACCATCTGCGTCAGGATGGCTTTGCCTTGCTGGCTCGTCACATCTAGCCCGATGTCGCGTTTGTTCCGGTTAAGCGCGATGAACTGGGCATTCACCTCCCCGTCTACATGGAAGTGATCATTGGGCCGGGACCAATCACCCGCTGGCCGTTCCACCTTAATGACATTGGCACCCATGTCGGCGAGAGTCATGGCGGCGCAAGGTCCAGCCACGCCCTCTGTCATGTCGATGACAGTGATATCATTCAGGATTGGGGCTGGCGGGTTCTGCATAATCGGCCTCAATTCTCGCCGTTCAAGAATGCTGTGGTTAGGGCAACCACCTGATCGGTGCGGGTTTCTGGCAACATATGCCCACCACCATCCAGTGGCGCATAGCGGGCACCGGGGATGCGTTCGGATATCTCTTGACCGAACCACGCAGGCATCAGCTGATCGTCAGCCCCTGTGATGATGAGCGTGGGGGTCTTGATTGCTGGCGTCAGGGGGCGGCTATCGAACGCGAGGATGGCACCGAGCCGGCCTGCGATCTGGTCTGCATCCTGCGGCTGGGCGTCCGTGACCTGCTGCGCGAATCCGGCGGCATGGGCGCGGCGATAGTCTGGCGGGAACAGCAGGCTGGCATTGAAGTGGGCATAATCTTGCCGCCCAAGCGCCTTGGCGGCGGCAATCCGCAGGTTCTGCATACCTGTCAGGTGCTCGTCGCCGTGGGACCAGGGGGATGCCAGCGTTAGCGTGGTCAACCGATCAGGAAAGGCTGCCGCGAAAGCCATGCCAATACCGCACCCGGTCGAATGGCAGAACAGGCTTGCTTGCGGGATCGCCAATGCATCCAGCAGCCCAGCAACTTCCTTGGCGCGATCTGGCATGGCGATGGCGGTAGGGTCATCAGGGGCTTGGCTTTGTCCCGTGCCGCGCTGATCGTAGCGGATAACCATGCAAGATTGAGCGAGCCCTTCAATGAACGGCCCAACACCGACAGGCCCTGCACTCTGCGGCAAGAGCAGAACAAGCGGTGGTCCTTCACCGCTGATGGAATAGTGAATATTGCCGCCTTCAACGGTCGCCATGGGCATGGGGGCAGCTCCTCTTTGATCCTGTGGCCGGTACTATATGGAAGTCTGCAACGCTTGCGAAAGATGCCCTCTTGCCAGACCTTTGGCGCTGCCTTCATGCTCACCTTTCGCCCAATGCCAGTCTGAAGGAGTTCCAATGGGTTTATCTGATATCCGTGCGCTTACGTTTGATACCGGCGGTACGATTCTAGACTGGCACACCGGCTTTAAAACTATCCTCAGTGAGACTGGGGCCAAGCACGGCTTGGAGCGGAATTGGCATGATCTGGCAAACGCTATCCGCCGCCAGGGGCTCGGCAAAATGCTGAACCTCGGCAAAGACGCGCCGCCAGGACATAATTTTGACGGCGCGCACCGTATGGCACTGGAAGAGGTGATCGCCGAGCATGGCCTGGAAGCGTTCACGGAAGCGGAACGCCATGCCATCGCCTATGAGGCACCCCATAATTTTGACTGCTGGCCAGATTTTCCCGCCGTGCTGCCCAAGCTTCGCGAAAACTTCATGTGCGCGTCGTTCACGATTTTAAGCTTCCGCATCATCATGGATACAGCCCGCCGCAATGGCCTGTCCTGGGACGCTGTATTTTCGTGTGAGGCGATTGGAAAATATAAGGTGATGCCGGAAGCCTACGACACGGTTGCGCACTATCTGCAGTTAGACCCATCCCAAATCTGCATGGTGGCGTGTCATAATTTTGATCTGGACGCGGCCAAGAAGCAGGGTTTCAAAACGGCCTTCGTCAAGCGTCCGCGTGAATGGGGTGATGATGCATCGCCGGATCCCGTATCCAATCCAGCCCATGATATCATCGTCGATGATTTCCCAGCGCTTGCGGCAGCGCTTGGCGTGAAGCTTTAGCGTTGGGTCCTAACCCTAGATTGGGAGAACGATGATGAACCGTGGATTGCTTGCAGTCGGTTTTGATTTCGCGAATGCGCATGCTGACGAATTCCATGATTGGTATGATCTGGAGCACATTCCAGAGCGTGAAGCCGTGCCTGGCTTCGGCGCCTGTGAGCGCTGGATCAGCGTCGATAATCCATGCCATGCCGTGGCGACATATGATCTGGCCGCACCGGATGTTCTGAAAGGCGAGGCTTACAAGGCGATCGCCTATGAGAACCTGAGCGTATGGTCCAAGCGCGTGACGGGCATGTGCGCCCGGCTGCTTCGCTTTGAAGGAGAGCAGACGCTGCCCGGCGGTGCTGAACCGCCGGTGGGTGCCGACGGTCTGCTGGTGAATGCCATGAATGTGGCCCCTGAAATGGAGGCGGATTTCAACGCCTGGTATGACGAGGAACATATCCCCGCACTCGCGGCCGTGCCGGGGTGCCTTTCCGCGCGCCGGTTTGTGGGTGGGGCAGCTATTCCAGAAGGCCGGAAATATGTGGCCCTCTATCATCTTGAATCGCCGCACGTAACCTATTCAGACGCATGGGCCAAAGCGGTTGATACACCGTGGAGCGCCCGCGTTCGCCCGGGTTTCCAGGACCGCTTGCGGATACTCGCCAAACGGTACGAACGGGCGGTTTAGAGCATTGTAGCTATTGCGAGGGCCAGTGAAGCCGTTCAAGATTACGGCTGTAATTCTAGGCAGACAGGTCTTTCGCACCCATGGTTTCTCTCAACGAAGAAACGATTATTCCCGCACTCTTTGCGGAACACGAACGCGCCAACGCTGCCAAGCTTTAGGATGTTCACACGGGTGATCTGATCCCATCCCGCGCTTATCGCCGCCTCTTATATGGTGAGGTCTAACGGCGAGCCACCTGCACGCAACAATTGGAGGAAGAATTCATGTCGATATCAATCAAGCAAGTCGGTCCATGTTTCGCCGGTGAGGTTACAGGCATTGACCTGACCAAGCCGATTTCTGACCAGGACGTGCAGGATATTCACGACGGCATGGACGAATTCGCCGTTCTGGTTTTCCGTGGCCAGGCGTTCACAGATGAAACCCAGGTGGCGTTCACTGAACGGCTTGGTGAGATTGAGCATTCGATTGGCGCCAACTTGCGCAAGCCCCACGAATACCGATTGCCGACAACATTCGCCGATGTATCCAATTTGGATAAAGACAATAAGGTTTACACGCGGGAGGATCGGCGCCGGTTATTTGGCATTGGCAACCGGCTTTGGCATTCAGACAGCTCTTTCAAGCCGCTTCCAGCCAAGTATTCCCTGCTGCACGCCCGCGCGATCCCGTCCAAGGGCGGCAACACGCAATTCGCCGATATGCGCGCCGCCTATGATGACTTGGATGATGAAACCAAAGCCGAGGTCGCTGATCTGGTCTGTAGGCATTCGCAGCTCTATTCCCGCAAATCTGTTGGCTTCGAAGCGTTTGACGCGGAGGAACGGGCCCGCATGGCACCCGTCCGACAAACGCTGGTGCGCCAGCATCCATCAACAGGCCGGAAGTCGCTCTATCTTTCATCCCATGCCGGTGAAATTGAGGGCATGCCGCTTGCAGAAGCGATGCTCCTGCTCAAAGACTTGACCGAACACGCGACCCAGCGCGAATATGTCTATACCCATGTCTGGCAGAAGCACGACCTGGTGATCTGGGATAACCCGCGCACCATGCACCGCGCCCGTCCGTTCCCAGAAGATGAACCCCGCGATATGCGCCGCACCACAATCGTCGGCGATGAACCCACCATTGCGCAGCAGGCGGCCTAAACGGGCGGCATAGCCTGATGTCCGTCCAAAAGAGGAGCATGGCCGATGGCCGTTATTGATTCACAGGTCCACGCCTACGAAGCCAACACAGCCAATCGGCCCTGGCATTCTGTGCCAAACTGGCTGGACCATGTAACGGGTGATGAGATGGTGGCGGCTATGGATGCGGTTGGCGTTGATGGCGCCATTCTGGTCTCCGCCTTCTCACTCTATCAGTGGGACGATAGCTATGCGCGGATCGTGCAGCAGGCGCATCCGGGTAAGTTTGGGCTGGTGAAGCCGTTTGATTCGACGGACCCGAACACAGCCGACGTCATGGCGGAATGGAAATCAGTTCCGGGGACTGTCGGTGTGCGCATTATGCTGGACCGGGGCCCGGACCGGAAAGCAGATGACCCAGGCATTGACCGCATCCTGACCGAAGCGGCGCGCAATGATTTCCCGGTGAATTTCCTTTGTTGGGGGAACATGGATCTCGGCATGGCGATCATTGATCGGCACCCGAACACGCGCTTCGTGATTGACCATCTGGGCATCGTCCAGCCACGCACACCGCCCGCCCCCGATGCGCCGTTTGAAAATCTGCCCAAAGTGTTGGAAATGGCGAAGCGGGATAACGCCGTCATCAAAATCAGTGGCGCGTGCACGCTTTCCAAGGCGGGGTATCCCTACCCCGATATCTGGGACCCGCTCGCCCGCATCTTTGACGCCTGGGGCATCGACCGTTGCCTTTGGGGCACGGATTGGACACGCGCCTACGCTGTCCTGAACTACGAACAGGGTGTGAAGCCTTTCGTAGAAACGGACCGACTGACCGCAGACGAACGCGCCATGCTGATGGGCGGTGCCTGCGCTAAGGCCTATAATTGGTCGCCGTCTTAAACCGTTAGCCAATAGGGCCGGTATCAATCAGGCCCTCTTCAAGCGCCTTGATCTGTAGCGCCATATATTTGGAGTAGACGCGGGCCTGGGTCAGGCTGCCAGCAATGAACCACACACCCTCCTGGGGTGTGCGCTTGAACATATTGGCAAGCTCCCCATCTGCATCCTCACCCCAAATCGGGCCGATTTTATCCGCCATCTCCTGGCCGAGCGCCCGGCGCACCAGCTCGCCCTGGGGGTAGTATCCGGTGGCGAGCACGATCACATCGGCGGGGGCGATGGTGCCGTCCTTCAGCAGCGCGCCTTCTGCGCAATAGCGCTCAATCGTGTCGTCCTGAAGCAGGCCTATCTCGCCTTTGATCATTAATTCTGAACTGCCTGCGTCCAGATTATAGCCACCGCCGCGCCTGCGATATTTCATCTGGTGGCCCGTGCCGTCCTCGCCCACATCAAACTTAAAGCCGATACCTTCAAGGCCTTCGATCATGTCCTTATCCAGCTCCAGCATGCGCTTCACCGCGAGCTGATAGCCTTTGACTGTCATGGGCGGCGTGGCGGACGTGCCGATCAGGTCACAATCCTCAACCGGCAAGCCTTCATCATAAAGCGCATAGTTCAGCTTGGCAGATGGATCGATGGAAACGACCGTGGTTGAGCCACGCTGCACGATTGTCGTGTCGCAGCCAAAGCTGTGCAGGTCGAGCGCGATGTCATTACCGCTGGACCCGGTGCCGATCACCAGCGCCCGCTTGCCCGCATAGGGCGCGCCGCTATCAAACCCTTCGGAATGGATGGTCTCGCCTATGAACGTATCAATGCCCGGAATGTTCGGCTCTAGCGGATAGCTGCTAACGCCATTTGCGAACACGATGTGCCGGGGCCGCATGATACGCTCGCTGCCGTCTTGGGTTTTGAGCGTGGCGACCCAGCATTTCCCGGCTTCATCCCATTCGCCCTTGGTGAACTCTGTACTGGTCCAGTGATTGATTTCCATCACCTGGGCATAGACTTCAAACCAAAGGCCAAGCATGTCTTTTGGAATGTAGTTCGGCCAGGTTGGCGGGAAGGGCAGATAAGGCAGATTGTTCACGTGGATAGAGTTATGCAGCGCCAATGAATGGTAGCGTTTGCGCCAACTATCACCGATGCGCGGCCATTTCTCGACGACCAACGTATCCACCCCAAGCTGGTTGAGGCGCGCGGCGGCTGAAAGACCGGCCTGGGCGCCGCCGACCACCAGCACAGTCGGGTCCCGGTTCTCGTAGGCCTGTGCCTTCTCGCGCACACCATTCCAGTTATCGCCGCCGAAGTTACGGGAATATGCGGCCCCCGATGGGCGGTTTGCGCCGATCTGTTCTTCAAAGCCGGTTAAGGCTTCTAGGGAGGTGGAGACGACCCAGGCTTTATAGGCATCCCCCGGGTCGCCTGCGGGTGCAATACGTAGCACGCCCTCGCAGTGGCCAAACGCCGTGTCGAATGCAAACATCGCTTCGATACAGTCCCGGCCAAGCCGTTTGACCCGGCGGGGTGGCGTGCGGGTTGGGCTGATCTCAAAGTTCTTGGCCTGAACCACCGGCTGGCGCGCAACCATGGCCGCCGCGATATCCTGGGCGCCGACATACGGAACGATGCGCCATGTGAACGCCAACACATCCCGCCAGTTGCCATCGTCCTCAATCAGTGCTGCGACATCTGCCGCATCCCCGCCCGTCAGCGCGCGTTCAAATGCGCCAAGCCAGGCGGTGACAGCCTCCCGCACAAATATCGCGTCCCGCGCTTCGGCGCCTGTAGGGTCCATATAATTCATAACAATTTCCGCTGTAATGCTACGTTTGCCGCAAATTGTATGGGAAATTTCAGCAGTGGGCCATCTGCTGAAATGATGTGGTCAGCCTCAGTCCAAGTCGTGAGCGTTGCGGCGGTGGAGCCAGAAGCCGACAAAGCCTCCCGCAAGCGTTGCAGTGACCGCGCCAATGGCGGCCTTGGAAAGCACCACGCCCATCCAATGAAAGATGCTTACGGTCCATCCAGCCAACCCAGAGACCTCATTCCGGCTGGCCAAGATGGCCGTTTCGGCGACGCCATAGGCAATCGAAAAAGCGAATACTGCCAGAAGCGCAGCATGTGCGCCTTTGCGCCAACCAAGCGGTCGAAATACCGCGCCCAATACGCCGCCAACAAGCGCAGCAAGCGGCAGGACTTCCCGCCATAACCGCAAATTCTCCGCATCGCTCGTGAGCACGTGCGCGGTGCCGGCTATCAAACCAACACTTGCGAACAGTGCCGCGGCTCGTAGGCGCGATGGGCGTGATTTGCTCATAATATCAATCAATATTTCTGAACCCTGGTGTTATCGCGAATCCACCTTATGCGAGTGGATGTCCGGTGCCAAAAGCATATTGCGGTGCCGCGCATATTCGACTTTGTGCATTCCTTTTGATGCTTGCCCGATGCGTTCGTGTTAGGATCAAAACCTAAGGTCAGGACCTTGGGGCAAAAGGAATTGTGACATGACTGACCCCGCTTCGGAGATCATTCTCCATAACTATCCGCAATCACCCGTGGCCAAAAAGGTGCGCGTGGCGTTTGGCATCAAAGGGCTCGCTTGGCGTGACGTTGAGATCCCGCGCATAACGCCAAAACCAATGCTGACGCCGCTGACTGGCGGATACCGGCGCACGCCAGTGATGCAGATTGGGGCGGACATCTATTGCGACAGCCAATGCATCATTCGTGAGCTTGAGCGACGCCATCCAGAGCCCTCGTACATGCCAACACCTGAAGCCGGATTAATGTGGTGCCTTAGTCGTTGGACAGATGGTGCGTTGTTCGATCTGGCAGTGAAGCTGGTGCTGGGCTCAGCCGGCGACACTCTGCCAAAGGATTTTGCTGAGGACCGCGGCCGTCTTTATTTGGGAGAGGATTGGGCTGAAGGCTTGAAACGCGCCAATGCCCAACTCCCCCATCTCGTGGCGCAAATGCGTGCGCCGCTGGCCTGGGTGGACGATCAATTGAAGGATGGGCGCGCGTTTCTGCTGGGGCCAGCGCCGGCTGCTATCGACGCACAGATTTACTATGTCGTTTGGTTCATCCGTGGACGGTGGGAAGGGGGTCCAACTATGTTGTCCGAATTCCCGAACCTTGTTCGCTGGGAGGACACTGTCCGCGCGCTTGGTCATGGTGCCGCCAGTAGTATGAGCCCGGAGGACGCCATCGCCCGTGCCCGGGGCCTGGAGCCGACCGCAGAGACTGGCGTCGCCCCGAACGATCCGCAAGGCCTCGCTGTTGGCGCATCCGTGACCGTGCATCCAGACGTTGATGGCGGTGAACAGCCTGTTGCAGGCACGTTGCGGTTCGCAAATGCAGAAACCATCGTCGTCGAGCGTAATGCGGGGGATATCGGAACCCTGTGCGTGCATTTCCCGCGCGCTGGATACCGGGTCGAACGCACTTAAGCTGCAGACGCCAGATGAATACCGAATAGGCTCTCTAGCAAAGGAAAATGATGTGTCTGATATCGATCCTGCAATTGCAGCTGGCGACAGCGCTTTTATCGAGTTTGTCGCGGCCTGCGAAAAGCTGGTCCAGGCGCGGAACGGGCCGCTGGAAACCAGGGATGCTATTGCGGCGCTGACAAAAGACCTGGCCAGTCAGTGGACAATGTCGGACCCGGATTTTCGGCGCTTGCAGCCGGGTGCGCCCTATTCCTCCTATCAGCTCTACATCAATGCGGCGGAAGACTTGTCGATTGTGATTGATATCTTCGCGCCGGGACAGATTGCGCCTATCCATAACCATTGCTGCTGGGGCGTGTTTGTGTGCCTGGAAGGCGAAGAGCTTGAGCGCCGCTACACGGTTGCTGATGACTTGTCTGGCCGCCCCATCGAAACTGAAGTCGTTCGCAACGGCCCGGGTGAAGTCAGCGTCGCCGCACCGGCCCGCAATGCGTTTCACCAAGTTGAGTGCCTGGGCGATATACCGGCGACCAGCCTGCACATCTACGGTGCGAATATTAAATCAATCCCGCGCAATCGGTGGGATGAAGCCAGTGGTCGATTTGTTGGCTTTCAAAGCGGTGCTGATCCAAACCGCAAACAGGCGCAAGATTATCTAACACCTGCCGGTCTCAGCAGTGCGCTCGCCTAAAAGCCAGCTGCTTTAAGCGCCCAATTCCGAAAACCACGCGAGAAACGATGCGCATCGAAAGCTATTCGGACGACCGACATTTGATCGATTGCGCTGTCCTCGCCCGCGTTGTGCGCACAGGACAGCATCGGAGGATAGAACTCCCCTGCCATATTCTGATCCTCCTTCGATGGGATAAATACTATCCCAGTGGGTGGACCACTACAGTGGGGCTGCTCCAGATTCCGTAACATTCTGATTCGGGCCTTTCTCGGACAAACCCGTACCCAGCATGTCAAAATAATAGACCTTGTGGGTTTTCGCTAACCAAGGTGCGATAGACCGCCATGCCTGCGCAGACCAAGGAAATCCGTGGATCAGAACAATTGGATCCCCTTCCCCCATTGCCCCCCAGGCAATTGACTGCCCTTGATATGAAAAGCGTTCATTTAGGTCCAGCATGGCTTCGGCTTTATATAACCATTGACATATAGCGTATTTGCTATTTAACTATATGAATGACCATAAGAGAAGATCAAGTCAAGGCGCTGGCGAACGAAACCCGGATCGAGGTTCTGCGTTTGCTCGACGACCCATCCGCGCATTTTTCTATGCAGGAATCCGCAGACCCAGTTGCAGTTGGCGTGTGCGTGCTGCTGCTGGCCGAACATTTCAGTGTCAGCCAGCCGACCATGAGCCGCCATATTGAACTGTTGAAACGTGCCGGATTTATCATCGCAAAGCGCCAGCAAAAATGGACCTACTGCTCCAGAAATGAGGCTGCACTGACGGACTATGCTGCGTGGCTCAAATCATCCTTGAACATCAAGTCGATCTGAGAGCCATCATTCGAGCGGCGGCCAGCCTATGCATGGAATCCGTCCAAAACAGCGTCGCATGATCCCCGTGATTGCTTTGGTGGGCGTGATGCATGAGATTGTGAGATCACTTTTGAGGGGGAATCCTGCATGATTATCTATGGATTGAGGACCTGTCCGGTTTGCCAAAGGGCGCAAAAGGCATTGGAGGCAGAAGGCAAGCAGGTCAGTTTTCGGGATGTCCGGGCTGAACCTTTGAGTGAGGCTGAATTGGCTGAACTATATGCGGAGTTCGGCAATCGACTGGTGGACCGGAAGACGAATGACTACCGGTCGCTGAATATCTGGCTGCAGAATGCGGAAGCAGAGGCGCAGATTGCCGCCCAGCCCAAGGTCATGGCGCGCCCGATCATTCGCGACGAGGAGACCCTGTATTTAGGCTGGGACGTGGAAGTAGAAAAAGCACTGCTTGCCTGAACTGCCTATCCATAGGCTAAGCTATCGCCAGAAACCTTGAAACATTGGAGGTGCAGGTGATGGCTTTGCAGACCACAGCGACGGCGACCGTGCGCCGTACATACCCATTTTCAGTACGCCGACTATCTGATGTCGCCGGTGCAGAGATTTCTGGCGTGGATTTACGGGATCCCATCTCAGCAGGGATGCGGGACGCGATTATGGCCGCGCTGGAAGAATTCCACGTCATCACTTTCCGCGACCAGACCCTGACGAAGGACGAACAGCAAGCCTTCACGCTGAATTTCGGTGAAATCGAAGGCCATGTTGGTCGCCTAAAGAGCGGTGAAAAGTATCCTATCGTCCATACGGTCACCAATCTTGATGAGAAGACCGGCCTGCCGACTGAAACGCCCACGACCCACGGCAATTATTTCTGGCATACGGATAAATCGTACCATGATGTGCCGTCTCTATTGACGATGCTGCATGCGATCCGGACACCGCCTGAGGGCGGCGATACGCTGTTTGCAAATATGCTGATGGCCTATGACGCTTTGCCTGATGCTGAAAAACAAGCTTTGGATGGCATGCGGGCCATCCATTCCTGGGAAGCGAACCGCTTGAACACTGGGAACACGCCTGCCAGCGACGAACAGAAGCGAGAGCGTCCGCCGGTTAGCCACCCCATTGTCCGCACTCACGAAAATGGCCGAAAATCCCTATATCTGGGCGTCCACATTAGCCATGTAGAAGGCATGGACTATGACGCAGGGCGCGCCATGTTGGCGGACCTGCTGGAGCGCGCCACGGCGCTGCCATTTGTGTATCGGCACCCATGGAAGGTTGGCGACCTAACACTTTGGGATAACCGCGTCCTCGTGCATCGCGCCGACCGAAATTATGAAATGACCGCCCACGCCCGTGTCCTGCACCGCACGGTCGTTCGCGGCGTCGTACCCGTTTAGCCAGGACACCTGGTAGCAGGGGATATTTTTCCGACAAGTGCGGGAGCCATCATGGACAAGCTCACCGTGCTCACCGCGCACCGCATTCCAACAATGGATGCAGGCCGGCCAACCGCTGATGCTGTCGCCTCGCACTTTGCTCCGGTTCTCTCATTGGCAAAGCCGCAGCTGAATTTGCCAAGGTCTTTGGCCGGAATATAATTTTGGCCATTTCGGTCCAAGCGGCGTCAGCGCGGGAAGCATCTCAGTGGACTGCCAGCGTTCTTGGAGCCTGTCACGCTCACGCCCTGAACAGCCAAGTATATGCGCCATGGAAGCTGCTTAGGTATGTGATCCATGACACAAATCTACCTCTCGGGTGCTCGCTTCAGATCGCGACCTTACTTCCAAAACATGTCAATGAAACCAATAGAGTAGCCTTCTATTCCAGTAGACGGTTCAGTCCTTTTCGGCATGGTTATAACCGTACTGAATAACCACTATTCGGGCGGGCAGATATCCAGTTGAAGACCCCTCCCTTATTCATAATACGAATTCTGAATTGTCTTATGGGAGTACTCGTTATGAACCCGCTGCAGGCCTCTCGCCGCTTCTCCACCCGTCTGCTCACCTCTGTTTCAGCATTGTGTTTGATGATGGGGCAGGCGATTCCAGCCATGGCGGAAGGTGCGCTGCCATCCGGTGGGCGCGTTGCGGCAGGTAAGGCGCAGATTGGGAATGCTGCGTCTGGCAGGTCGCTATCGGTGCTGTGCGGGACGATGGTGGCGTTGAATTGACTGGGCGCTATGGCGCTCGGTTCGACGCTACGCAGTTCTCCGGAGGTGCGGCGCAAGCTGTGAATGTGAGCACCGGTGATCGCTTCGGCGCTGCGGTCGCCCTGGATGGCGGGCGCATCATTGTCGGGGCACCGGGCGATGATGGCACGACGAACCAAGTTGCGAACGCTGGGCGGCTGTACTTCTTCCGCACGGATGAGGCTTTCCGGGGTGCTCCATTATCCGGTGCTGAAGGCCAGTTGCGCTCTGGCGAAAATATCACGATCT
>Ga0181601_10000112_pt1 | contig 59263 bp, 52 predicted proteins | sample 041ome_8_FD_133020 | JGI IMG/M metagenome (GOLD analysis project Ga0181601, IMG submission 133020) | Coastal salt marsh microbial communities from the Groves Creek Marsh, Skidaway Island, Georgia - 041407BS metaG (megahit assembly) | ecosystem: Environmental > Aquatic > Marine > Intertidal zone... | reverse complement strand
GTAAGCACTATACCAGAGGAACAACGATTAGTTATTACCACACACGATGCACTCAGTTATTTTGCTCGGGATTATGGATTACGAGTTAAGACACTGCAAGGGGCTTCCACTGTCAGTGAGTTTGGTCTGCGCGAGATTACAGATCTGGTTGATTTTATCGTTGAAGCTAAAGTCCCTGCGATTTTCCTTGAAAATATTGTGAGTCCACAAGCCATGGAGAGTGTTCAAAAGGGTTGTGCGTCAAAAGGGTTTGAGGTGAAAATTGGACCCGAATTATTAAGCGACAGTCTAGGGAGCGAAGAAGATCAGAACACGTACTTTAAAATGCTCATCTTTAATGCTAAGACCATTGCGCAATATCTAAATTAATTGGATGTACTACTCAAATACCTCAGTTTAGAAGACCCAAACGTTCGTTATGTGGTCATCGCTATTGTGCTTCTTGGAGGCATGAGCGGTACAGTTGGTAGCTTTAATTTTCTAAGGAAGAAAACCCTAGTAGGAGAGACTGTTGCACACAGCATGTTGCCTGGTGTGTTAATTGCGTTTCTTTTAAGCGGTGTGAAAAATCCTGCAGTGATGATTTTGGGAGCCGCCATCAGTGGGTGGATGAGTATATGGGTTGTTGACTATATCACACAACAAAGTAAGATCAAAGGCGATAGTGCCCTTGCAATCGTGTTGTCAAGTTTCTTTGGTTTAGGAATTGTCTTACTCACTATGATCCAATCAAGGTATGTTGGGAATCAAAGTGGGCTAGATCACTACATATTTGGGAACGCCGCTGCAATGACACCGGCGGATAGCATTGCTTTTGCAATCGTTAGTCTAGTAGTTCTTGGATTAATCATAGCAAGCTATTGGAGTATCAAAGCCATTATTTTTAATTCTGATTATGCCCAGAGCATTGGTATTAGTAGAAAGAAGATAGATACTCTTATAAGTATCATTACCATACTTACCATTAGTGTTGGTATTAAGGCTGTTGGTATTGTTATGATGAGCGCACTTTTGATCATACCACCGACAGCAGCTCGCTTTTGGACTGATCGATTCGTTCCGATGCTTATTATCAGCGGTGTTTTCGGTTCATTAGGAGGTTGGATAGGGGCGTTTGTGAGCTATTCCCAGACCAATATGCCTACAGGTCCCTGGACAATAGTAAGCGTAAGTATTATAGCTTTCATTTCGATGTTGTTCGCACCGCGCAAGGGTATTGTTTATCAGCGGTGGAATAAACTATTGCTTCGCAGAAGAATTAACGAAGAAAACCTTCTTAAGGCCGCGGTTCAAAATGAAGTGCGCGGTAAAGGCAAGTTGTTTACTCGTGAATCTATTAATCAACGACAGTTTTTTCAACTAAACCTTTGGAACAGAACAGTTGGCCGCTTAAGCAGCAAAGGACTTATTCGTCCCGTTCATGGGGGATTTACCTTGAGTACAGCAGGTAGAAGCTATGGCGCAGACATTGACCGCCGTCATAAGATTTGGGAGGTATACCTTCAGCGTCGAATGCAAATGAGCGTTCATTTGGTTCACGATGAAGCGGAAACCATGGAACACTTCTTAACCCCAGAGATTGAAGAAGAGATTCTACGTGAGTTAGGGCTGTGTTCGAGGTTCAATCCGCTATTAGAGATTCATGAAATTATTCCAGATCCAGATCTATTGTAATATGGATGCGATTTGGATTATCATTACCGGTTTTTTGGTGGCCTCCTCTACGGGAATGCTAGGGAATCTCTTGTTGTTGCGTAAAATGAGCATGATGGGTGATGCCCTTTCTCATGCGGTGCTGCCGGGAATAGTTATTGCCTATTTAATCAGCGGGTCTCGTGCATCGCTCCCTTTGTTATTGGGAGCAATCATCATGGGGGTTTTAACTACGTTTTTGATTCAATTCTTTTCTTCTAAGGGTAAAATGCAGGGCGATGCTGCAATGGGTACGGTATTCACCTTCTTGTTTGCGGTAGGTGTTATTTTGGTTACTAAATACGCAGGACAGGCAGATATTGACGCCGATTGTGTGCTTCACGGCGAGCTCGCTTTTGTACCCTTGCAACAGACCACTCTATTTGGTTTTCGCGCTCCGAGTGCTGTATGGACATTGTCTGTGCTTTTTATTTTTACCCAAGCGGTTTTTTGGCTAGGCTACAAAGGGTGGGTTCTCACCAGTTTCAATCCGGAATACGCAAAAAGCGTGGGTATAAGAACAACCCTCTGGCACTATGCATTAATGGCCGCTACCTCGGTGGCTACCGTGGTGAGCTTTGAAAGTGTAGGCGCTATTCTGGTCATAGCATTTTTAGTAGTTCCTGCGGCAACAGCATACTTGCTCACAAAAGACCTGAGGTTTATGGTACTTTTTATTGTACTTCAGGGGTTATTGAGCGCTGTAGGAGGGTACTTTGTATCTGATCTACTGGAGGCCTCTATCAGCGGATCGATGGCGGTGGTAAGCTTCTTGTTGTTTGTACTCTCTTTTATTCTACAAAAGAAAAGAGGGCTAAAGTCCCCACTTTAACCCTCACTCGCTTAACACAAAAACACATACGATAACTATATCGTCAAATACGTTAGTGCAAAGCACGTGCCAAAAAATAAACCGAAGGGTTAAATAATGTTAAGAAATCAACAACAGCGGGTTGTGGCACTACCAGGTTGCGTCCGGATAAGTGCGTGCCAAGCTTTGCATTTCACCTAGAATGAAGCCGAGCTGTGCGCTGTGAATGCCGTAACGACCTCCGGTTTGCATCCAAAGTTCAGGTGAAGGCATGATGAGGGTTGCCATTTTTAATACTTCTGCCACCTTCTTTATCCATTGCTCTTTGAACGAGACAAACGAGGGCAGCTCGTCTTTAAGAATTTCAAACACGGGGTGGTCTTCAAACAACTCACCGCTCCACATCCATAAATCGTCAACGCTTTTTTGAACCTTGTTGTGGCTCTCTTCAGTTCCGTCTCCTAAGCGCACAACCCATTCTGCGCTCCATTGTGCTTGGTAGGAGATTTCCTTAATAGCCTTCTCCGCGATTCCCCTAAGGGCTTCGTTTTTGCAGCCCCTTAGCGCATCGTATAAGTAAAAGTTAAAGGTGTCAATGAAAAAGCTGCGTACCACAGAATCGCCCCAATGACCATTAGGTTGTTCAACGAGCAATGCGTTTTTGAATTGCAAATGATCGCGGAAGTACGCGAGGGTATCCTCTGTAGTAGTACCCCCTTCAAGTCGAGCCAATTCTTGGTAGAGCAATCGAGCCCGACCGATATGGTCTAATGCGGTATTAATGATGGCAATATCTTGTTCTAAGACAGGACCGTTTGAACACCACTTGCTAAGCTGCTGCCCCAGGATGAGAGAATCATCTGCTAAAAAGTATAAGTATTCTTTGAGCGCTTCGTCTTTTGTAAAGTCGCGCTTGACGCCATTTAACCAACCTCCTGCCATGGCTTACATGTGTTCGACATCATCAGGGATGTCGTAGAAGGTGGGGTGACGGTATACTTTATCGTCCGAAGGAGTAAACAAAGGGTCTTTTTCGTCGGGCGAACTTGCGGTTATTTCTTCTGAAGGAACAACCCAGATACTAATACCCTCCGAGCGCCTTGTGTAGACATCTCGTGCATTTTTTATAGCCATTTCGGCATCAGCAGCATGAAGACTTCCTACGTGTTTGTGGGATAGTCCATTCTTACTCCTGAGAAAAACTTCCCAAAGTTTCCAGTTAGATTCACTCATAGCGGTAGCGGTTAATTATTATGCGGCCGAAGCATCGTTAGAGGCACGATTTGCTTGCTTCTTAGCATAAGCGTTTGCCGCTTCACGAACCCAAGTACCTTCTTTGTGTGCCTTTACATGATGTGCAATACGCTCTTTGTTGCAAGGGCCATTGCCCTTGATAACCTCATAAAATTCAGCCCAGTTAATTTCACCGAAATCATAGTGGCCACGTTCTCCGTTCCACTTTAAGTCGGCGTCAGGAATAGTAAGGCCTAGATACTCTGCCTGCGGAACTGTTTTATCCACGAACTCCTGACGAAGGGTATCGTTGCTCTTGCGTTTGATTTTCCACTTCATGCTTTGCTCAGAATTTGGGCTATTGTCGTCAGAAGGACCAAACATCATGAGTGAAGGCCACCACCAACGGTTCAAACTTTCTTGAGCCATTGCTTTTTGTTCTGGTGTTCCTTGGGCCAATTTCATCACGACCTCATATCCTTGTCTTTGGTGGAAGCTTTCTTCCTTACAAATCTTCACCATGGCACGCGCATAAGGACCGTAAGAGGTTCTTGTTAGCATTACTTGGTTTTGGATGGCTGCGCCATCAACCAACCAACCAATGGTGCCCATATCTGCCCATGATGGTGTAGGGTAATTGAAAATAGAGCTGTATTTAGCCTTGCCACTCTGTAGGTCGGCAATCATCTTTTCTCTTGGCTCACCCAAGGTTTCGGCCGCAGAGTACAAGTAAAGTCCGTGGCCCGCCTCATCTTGAACCTTTGCCAGCAAGATCAGCTTGGCACGAAGCGATGGTGCACGAGTAATCCAATTGGCCTCAGGCTGCATACCAATGATTTCACTGTGTGCGTGCTGAGAGATTTGGCGGATAAGGGTTTTGCGGTACTTTTCAGGCATCCAGTCCTTAGGCTCGACCCTGTTTTCAGCGTCGACGTAAGCCTGGAATTTGTCCTCTAAAGAAACGTTGGTTCCCATATTCTGTGTATTTGGTTGCTTACAAAGTTAAAACACAACACGCTATCTTCTGTTATGGTTTAAAATTCGGGTTTACCTTTACCCTCCAAATTACGAAGCATGCTGAAGTTTTTTAAGAAAAAGAAAGAGGACAAGCCGTCATTGATGGCGGACACGAGCAAATCGACCGACACTTCTTTCTACCCACTAACCATCTCAGAAGTACGCAGAGAAACAGAAGAGGCAGTGAGTATTGCTTTTGATGTTCCTACAGAGCACCAGGAGAAGTTTACTTTCTTACCGGGCCAATACCTGACCCTAAAAACAACTATTGCAAATGAAGAGGTGCGTAGATCGTACTCAATCTGTGCCGCGCCCAGCGACGGAGAGCTTCGTGTAGCTGTAAAAGAAATTGAAGGAGGAAAGTTTTCTGCCCACGCCAACAGACACCTAGAGGCAGGAATGACCATTGAGTCGATGCCGCCTATGGGTAATTTCAAGTGGCAGCCCACCGGAGAACCATCACACGTAGTTGGATGGGCAGCAGGGTCCGGAATTACTCCGATTATGTCTATTGCCAAAACTGTTTTAGAGAGCGATTCAAACAGCACGTTTACACTGTTCTATGGAAACAAAAACAGCAACAGCATCATCTTCAAAGACGCATTCGAAGATTTGAAGAACACCTACGTTGATCGCCTAGAGGTTCACCACATTCTTAGCCGTGAGGATCAAGGCAGTGACGTTACTAAGGGCCGTATCGATGGGGAAAAAGTGAAAGCATTCAACGAGAAGTTCTTTGAGGTAGGCGCAACAACAGCACACTTTTTGTGTGGTCCATTAGGAATGATAGAAAGCGTTACAGAGACCCTAGAGTCTTTAGGCACACCTAAGGAGAAAATTCATTTTGAGCTGTTTAATACGACAGCGGCAGGAGCTGCCAAGAAAGAGGTGTCTTCTTCTGCTTCTGGTGCCTCTGCTGTTACAGTAATCTTGGACGGAGAGGAGACTCATTTTGAGGCTACGGGCAAAGAATTCATTCTAGACGCAGCACTAGATGCTGGAGCAGATGTTCCGTATGCTTGTAAAGGCGCGGTTTGTTGTACTTGTCGCGCTAAGGTTCTGGAAGGCTCTGCGGAAATGGTTATGAACTATGCGCTGGTAGACGATGAGGTGAAGGACGGGTATATTTTGACCTGTCAGGCACACGCGACTAGCGACAAGGTAGTGGTAAGTTTCGATGAGTAAAAGCAGCCCAAGAAAGAACGGCGTGAGCGATGAGCCCGGACCGTCGTCTCATGAAAAGAAGCCGAAAAACGCCAAGGACTACAATATTGGCAAAGGCGCCAAAAAGCGCATGAACAAGGCAAAAAAATACGGTACTGGAGGCCGTAAAAGGAAATAAAAAAGCCCGGCTCACAAGCCGGGCTTTTTGTTTACTTCGTCCAAGCATTGTTGGTAACGTCTATATCTAGGAGACGTTGACTAGGGTCAATTCTGACTTCTATAACTTCCTTTCCTTTGGATGGGATTTTGAATTCGTAGCTGGGATGTGTCCACGCCCAAGGAGCAAGCACGTCGTACTTGGGATCCTTTTTCGCGCCATACATGCTTACTAGCGGAATGTTATAGTACTCTACTAAGCCGCCGGCATAAACCACTTCTATATCAAGCGGCATCGGGAACCTACCTTTTCGCTCGAAGAGTACTGTGGTGCCATTCATTACCGGGTTCACTTCTGATATGCTGTAATCGACAGATTTTACTTGATCCTTGTAATAGCTTAAGTACCAATCCAGCTCTAGGTCACTTTCGCGCTCCATGATACGCAGGAAGTCATAGGGGGTTGGGTGCTTGAATTGCCAAGCGTTCCAGTAGCGCTTCATACCACGGGCAAAAGCCTCTTCTCCAATGATGTATTCGAGCTGATTCAAGAACAAAGCACCCGCGCTGTAGCTGTTGATGCCATAGACCATATTGTAGTTAAAGTGGTCCGCTGGGGTGCTTAGCGGTTCTCTCAAACCAGAGGTGTCGAGGTAAACGTAGCTTCGGTAGGCGCGCAGGTGTGGGTTTTCCGCATTGTGCTCAAACAGCACGTTCATACACTCCTCTTCTGCATAGGATGTGAACCCTTCATCCATCCACGGATGAGCCGCTTCGTTGGTGGCGAGTACACCATAGTACCAGTTGTGCGTTGCTTCGTGCACAAAGAGCCCCGTGAAGCCCTCAAATTTATCACCGCCGCCCAAAATCATGGTACACATCGGGTATTCCATACCGCCGTCACCGCCTTGGATGATGGAGAATTGAGGATAAGGGTATCGCCCAAAATGGGCAGCCATGAAGTCAAAGTAGCGTTGTAAATAATCCGTTTTTAGTAGTTCCCAATTCGCTGCGTTGGCCGTTTCAGGATCAAATAACAAGTGGACTACTGGACCGTTCTGAATGTCTATCTGTTGATGAACATAATCAGGGTCTGCCGCAAAGGCAAAGTCGTGAACACGCTCCGCCTTAAAGTGCCAGCGGCGCTTTTTGTTTTTTCGAACGCGCACCTTTTCAACACCGCCATAGCCAAAACCCACTTCATCAGGATTCTGAAGCACACCAGTTCCACCGATGAGGTAGTCTCGATGTGCATCAATGGTTACGTCGAAATTTCCCCACACACCGTAAAATTCGCGACCAACGTATTGATCAGGGTGCCAGCCGTCCTCGTCATACTCAGCAAGCTTAGGGTACCATTGAGTCATGGTAAAATCGATGCCTTCTTTATTATCGCGCCCAGAACGACGAATTTGCTTTGGCACTTGAGCCTTCCAGGCCAATTCAAACGTGGTTGAGCTGCCAGGAAGCATCGGCTCAGCAAGTTCAGCTTTAAGCACTGTTCCACTCACCGACCAAGACATCTCTATGCCGTTTTGGGTGAACAGTTGAATGTTTTGATAGCCAATTTCATCCTCGCCCAATCCATAAATGCGGTCTTGAACGCGGCGGTCAGGATCCTTGATAGTGCGGCTGCGTACATCCATCATACTTTCCGGTTGGAATGCGTTGAAGTATAGGTGGAAATATGCTTTGCGCAAGGTATCCGGACTATTGTTCGTGTAAGTGATAGTGCTTGTTCCATCGTACTGGTGCGACGCCACATCAAGGTCGATGTGCATCTTATAGTCGACGGCCTGTTGCCAATATTGGGCTTGTGCGCCTAATGCGCTAAAAATGAAAAGAAGTGAAAGGAGCTTTCTCATTTGTTGTGGATTACATGAAGTGGTCTAATCGGCCATTGTCTAATAGACGCGGCCCTTTTTCGGTCAATTGAAGGGTACAGACCTCGTTGTAGGCGTCGTGTTCTAAGAACAAATGGTAGCCCTTTTCGGCGGCCTCGGTAAATATTCTTCTGCGCTCGTCCAGAGTAATCAATGGACGGGTATCGTATCCCATAACATAGGGAAGTGGGACGTGTCCGGTCGACGGCAATAGGTCAGCCATAAACACGATGGTCTTGCCTTTATATTCTAGGATAGGACACATTTGAGCATCGGTATGCCCGTTGACCACGAAAGCATCAAAGCCTAAGCCGGTATTTATTCTATGGGCGTTTTCTGCGGCCTCAATGAATTTAAGTTGGCCACTTTCCTCGAGCGGTAGGATATTTTCTTTTAAAAAGCTGGCCTTTTCGCGTGCATTTGGTTCGGTTGCCCATTTCCAGTGGCGCTGGTTGGTCCAATACGCGGCGTTTTGAAACGCGGGCTCGTAGCCCGTACGGCCCCTGTTCCATTGCACCGCACCGCCCACGTGGTCAAAGTGTAGGTGGGTTAAGAATACGTCGGTAATATCATTTCGATTGAATCCATGGCTAGCTAATGAAGCATCAAGGCTGTGGTCTCCGTGCAAATAATAATGGCTGAAGAACTTCTCGCTCTGCTTGTCGCCGATACCTGTGTCAATTAATATGAGTCGGTTGCCGTCTTCGATAAGGAGCGAGCGCATTGCCCAGGTACAAAGGTTTTTCTCATCAGCGGGGTTGGTTCTTTCCCACAACCCCTTAGGAACGACGCCAAACATTGCGCCGCCGTCAAGCTTGAAATTTCCAGTGTGTATTGGGTAGATGGTCATCTTGGACAGGATTTTTCCCGAAGGTACAAAAGGGGTGGTGTAAATGGCCACCCTATTTGTCCTAAACATTATAACTGATTGTGCGTTAATAAATTGTCTTAAAACCGCCGTGCCGTAAGACAAACAACATTAGCCTAACAGGTGACTTTTCACACGCTTCACGTGAATGAAAACCACGATGTTAGCGCCACTAACAAAACCGTATTCTCATGATGAGCGCTAAAAATTTAGCAAAGCAAATTCAGCAATTTGAAGCTCCGGCCCCTATATCCTGGAAGCACTATTTAATAGATGGTGAAATGCATACTTGGAACGGCGATATGGAACAAGTGTACAGTCCTATGGGGCCCATAAAAGATGATGGCACTACCCAGAAACAATACTTAGGAGAGGCTCCTACGCTTGACGAAGCGGCGGGCTTGAAAGCGTTGGATGCAGCGAAAAAAGCATACAACAACGGCCGTGGATACTGGCCAACGGCTAGCGCATCAGAGCGCATCGGCTCCATGGAGAAGTTCTTGGAGATTATGAAGACCAAGCGCGAGGAGGTTAGCACGCTATTGATGTGGGAGATTGCTAAAAACAAGAGCTCAGCGTACAAAGAGTTCGACCGCACGGTGGACTACATTGAAGACACTATAGAAGAATTTAAAGAGCTCAACCGTCGAGGCTCAAAGGTTGCTCGCAAGGGTGCTATTATTTCTCAGGTAAGACGCGGACCACTGGGCGTAGTGCTCTGTTTGGGCCCCTACAATTATCCCTTGAACGAGACCTTCTGTTTGCTCATTCCGTCAGTTTTAATGGGAAATACAGTGGTGTTTAAGCCAGCAAAATATGGCGTTTTGTTGTTGACCCCACTACTCGAGGCGTTCAAAGAAGCGTTCCCTCCAGGCGTAGTAAACATCTTATTTGGTCGCGGTCGTACGTTGGCGGGGCCGATTATGAAGACTGGCGACGTTGATGTGCTTGCCCTCATAGGAAACTCAAAAAGTTCAAACGCGTTGGTTGCTCAACATCCGAAGCCAAACAGGTTGCGCCAGGTGCTCGGCCTTGAGGCGAAGAATCCGGGCATCGTCTTCGATGATGCGAATATTGACCTTGCGGTCAAGCAGTGTGTTAACGGCGCCTTGTCATACAACGGGCAACGTTGTACCGCGTTGAAGCTGATTTTTGTGCACAAGAGCATTAGCGGCGAGTTCATGAAGAAGTTTAGTAAGGCTGTTGACGGGTTAAAATTGGACCATCCAGAAACAGACGCCATGTTGACGCCACTACCAGAACGCAACAAGGTTGAGCAAATGCAGGCGTATGTGGATGACGCTGTTGCTAAAGGCGCAAAGGTGATGAACGTAAATGCCGGAGCCGTAAGCGACACCACATTCTTCCCAACAGTGTTGTTCCCGGTAAACAGTTCTATGGACATTTTCCACGAGGAGCAGTTTGGACCGGTTGTTCCGATTGTAGAATATGAAGATCTTGAAGAGGTAATGGATTCGATTTCACAATCGGATTACGGCCAGCAGTGCAGCCTTTTCAGCGAGAACGAAGCGACCATTGCTTATGCCGTGGACAACATGGTAAACCAAGTGTGTCGTGTGAATATTAACGCAGCGTGTCAACGTGGACCTGACTATCTACCGTTCACTGGCCGCAAGGATAGTGCGGTGGCCACTTTAAGTGTTCACGACGCTTTACGTAGTTTCTCTATTCGCACAGTGGTTGCGTCAGGAGACGATCAAAAGAAACTAGTAGGAAGTGTCATTTCTAGCGGCGAAAGCAAATGGATGACGACGGATTATTTGTTGTAAGCGATGATCTAAATCGTGTAAAAACCCTCGAATACAGGCTCCGGGGGTTTTTTTATTTCTATCAGGTTGTGATTTGGAATTTAGGTGGATTGCCTTCGCTGCGCTCAGGCGGACCGCTGGGTCACCTAAGGTCAGTAAGAACGCCCCGGTCCTTTGCTGCCGCAAACCCCTTGGTTTTTTTACTTGTCCCAATACTCGAGCAAGCTCGGCATTGTTCCAATTAAAAAGCCCCAGCTCGCATCGCGAGCCGGGGCTTTTCTTCTTCTGAGGTTCCGAGCGGACTCGAACCGCTGTAGCTGGTTTTGCAGACCAGTGCCTAGCCACTCGGCCACGGAACCTTAGAGAGGCCAAAAATAGCAGAAAATATTTAACGGCCTCGAGTTTATTTTGTCTCTATCGTTCTGCTGTAAAAGTCAGCGCGACACGCTCTACATCTCCATTGATGGGAGGGTTGAGCTTAGCGACGTTCACCCATGCTTTTTGAACCTCGGGGTGTTCGTTCATGATGCGATCAACCATGCGCTGGCACACCACCTCGAGGAGCTTCGTACGAACGGCCATTTCTTCTTTTGCGATGGCATTTAGCGCAACGTAATCGACAGTATCCACGAGCTCGTCAGAAGCCACTGAGGCGCTGAGGTCGGCCCATACGCTGATGTTTACTTCGTAGTGGGAGCCTATGACAGCTTCCTCTTGCATACAACCATGGTTTGTGTAAATGCGGATTCCGTGAACGTCAATTTGGTGCAATGCGGTCATTATCCTAAAACTTCTACCGCTTTAGTAATGCGAGAAAGGACTTCTTGTTTACCGAGGACCTCACAAATCGTGAACATTGATGGACCCATGCCTTTGCCGGTTACAGCAAGGCGGAAGGATGGACCTACTTGTCCAAAGCCCAATTCTTTTTCTGCCAAATAGTCTTTGAACGCAGTTTCAATATTGGCTTCAGTGAAATCGGTCAGTGCGTCAAAGCGGGCAGAAAGGTCCTGCATCATGCCAGCACTATCGTCTTTCCACTTTTTGTTGCGAGTTTTCTCGTCGTACTCGGTTGGAGTTTCGAATAGGAATCGGCCCTCGGCAAGCAGATCTTGTGGGAAGGTTGCGCGCTCACTCATCATCGTTGCAATCTTGCCTAGGTGCGCTTCGTTGTATGAAAGGCCTTCTTTATCTAGCTCCTTTTTAAGCTCAGCGGCCAATTCGTCTTCGCTCAATGCACGTAGGTACAGTTGGTTGAACCACTTGCCCTTTTCGAAGTCAAATTTTGCGCCAGATTTAGAAACCTTGCTCAGGTCAAAGGCGTCAACCAAACCTTGAAGGTCAAAGACTTCTTGCTCGGTTCCCGGGTTCCACCCTAGCAAGGCGAGCATGTTGATGAAAGAGCCTGGGAAGAAGCCAAATTCGCGGTAACCGCTAGCTGTTTCGCCTGTATCAGGGTTATTCCAATCGATAGGGAATACAGGAAAGCCAAGGCGATCGCCGTCGCGCTTGCTCAATTTTCCTGGCCCGTCTGGTTTCAACAAAAGCGGAAGGTGAGCGAATATTGGGCGCTCCCAACCGAAAGCTTCATAAAGCATAACGTGGAGCGGTGCAGAAGGCAACCACTCTTCACCGCGGATCACGTGAGTGATGCCCATCAAATGATCGTCAACGATATTGGCCAAATGGTAGGTCGGCATACCGTCAGCTTTGAAAAGGACCTTGTCGTCCATGTTGTTGGTGTTCACGCTCACCCAACCGCGGATAGTGTCCTCGAAACGAACTTCGTGGTCGCGCGGCAGTTTTATGCGTACAACGTATGGCTCTCCAGCTTCGATTTTAGCTTCAACCTCTTCTTTTGGAAGGGTTAAAGAGTTCTTCATGTTGCCACGTGTGATGTAGTTGTATTGCCAGTTTGCAGCACCTGCATCCTTGGCCATTTGACGCATAGTGTCCAGCTCTTCCGAGGTGTCGAAGGCGATGTATGCCTTGTCATATGCGAGCAGCTGGTCTACATATTCGCGATACATTGGTTTGCGTTCACTCTGGCGGTACGGGCCGTTTCCTCTGTCTTCGCCGCCAATTCCTTCGTCAGGGCTAATGCCACACCAGGCCAAAGCCTCAATGATATATTGCTCGGCACCCGGCACAAACCTTGTTTGATCCGTGTCTTCAACACGCAACAAAAAATCGCCGCCGTGCTTCTTGGCGAACAGGTAGTTGTATAATGCAGTGCGCACCCCACCAATATGAAGGGGTCCAGTAGGAGACGGTGCGAAACGAACGCGTACGTTTGAACTCATTATTCTGTCATTTGAATTGGTGCAAATGTACAATCGCTTAAACCATTAGGAAACACTAACTTTGTTTAATAAACACATCCTAAATATGTACCCAGAAGATATGATTGCGCCAATGCGCGCAGAGCTTGCAAATAGTGGATATGCTGAAACAAAAACACCCGAAGAAGTAACCGCTGCGATTACCGCAGAAGGAACCACTTTGGTCGTTGTAAACTCTGTATGTGGCTGTGCTGCCGGTTCAGCACGTCCTGCAGCAATGGCCGCGGCTAAATCTGAAGTCAAGCCAGACCGTATGATTACGGTATTTGCCGGTAATGACAAAGCGGCAGTAGACGAGGCGAGAAAGCACATGCTTCCGTTTCCGCCATCTTCTCCAGCAATGGCGTTGTTCAAAGACGGTGAACTTGTTCATATGATTGAGCGTCACCACATTGAAGGCCGCACAGCACAGATGATCGCTGGGAATTTGCTCGGCGCATTTGAAGAATACTGCAAGTAACTTCAACCACCTATCATGGAAAAAAGTAAAAACATTGAGACCCTTGCCATTCATGGCGGGCAGCACCCCGACCCAACCACCGGGGCAGTAATGCCGCCCATCTACCAGACCTCAACCTACGTTCAGGAATATCCTGGTAAGCACAAGGGCTTTGAATACAGCCGCAGCCAAAACCCTACACGTTTTGCCTTAGAGAGAGCTATTGCTTCACTTGAAGGTGGTGAATACGGTGCGGCATTTGGATCCGGACTAGCGGCCATTGATTGTCTATTGAAATTCTTGAAGCCGGGCGACGAAATCGTAGCCTGTAATGACCTCTACGGCGGCACATACCGCCTGTTTACCAAGGTTTTTTCTGATTACGGCTTAAAGTTCACTTTTGTAGACATGTCCGAAGAAAGTTGGGCAGAGGCTTTAGGCGCCAACACCAAAATGGTTTGGATGGAAACCCCAACCAATCCAATGCTGAATGTGTTGGACATTGAGGCCGTTTCGAAGAAAGCGAAGGCGGCCGGAGCAATGATGGTGGTGGACAATACGTTTGCCACGCCGTATTTGCAGCGACCTTTAGATTTGGGCGCAGATGTGGTCATGCACAGCGGAACAAAGTACCTCGGCGGCCACAGTGATGTGGTATTAGGCCTGTTGGCTACAGCGGACAAGGACATTGCCGAAAAGATGTATTTCATCCAGAACGCATCAGGCGCCATTCTTGGGCCGATGGACAGTTTTATAGCCCTGCGGGGCATTAAAACGCTGCACGTTCGCATGGACAGACATTGTGAAAATGGAGCGGCTGTAGCACATTTTTTGGACGCACACCCGGCAGTAGGTCAAGTTTTTTGGCCAGGACTTGAGGGACACAACGGTCACGAGGTGGCCAAGCGTCAAATGAAGAAGTTCGGCGGCATGGTGAGCTTTACCGTGAAGGACGAAGGCTTTGAAAAAACAGCAGAGGTTGTAAGTGCATTGAAAGTATTTACCTTGGCAGAAAGCTTGGGCGGTGTAGAGTCTTTGGCGGGTCACCCGGCGTCGATGACACACGCTTCCATACCAAAAGAAGAAAGAGAAAAAGTGGGAGTAACGGATAATTTAATCCGACTCTCTGTGGGCATAGAGCACGTGGACGACCTGTTGGCCGACCTCGAGCAAGCCCTCGACAAATAAGTAGTTATGAATAATAAGTTTGCGGTAATCGGCTTGGGCGTATTTGGCTCGGCCATTGCTAGAAAATTATCCGAGCGTGGCGCCGATGTAATGGCGATAGACGAAAGTGAAGAGCGCGTTCAAATGATTGCCCAAGACGTGGCCTTTGCGGTACAGCTTGATGCAACAAATTCGGCAGCACTTGAGTCTCAGAACCTGAAAGAAGTAGATGCCGCCGTAGTGAGTATAGGCTCTAGTTTCCAAGAAATGCTGCTGTGTGTTTTCCAGCTTAAAGAGATTGGTGTAAAGAAAATTATCGCCCGTGCTCAGGGGCCGGTTCAACGTAAAATCTTGGACAAAATGGGCGTTGACGAAATCTTAAGCCCAGAGCTTGAGGTGGCGAATAACGTCGCGGAGCAGCTGACCAATCCAGGCGTTAAAATGTGTGTTGAACTGCCGGACAACTACGAGATTATTGAAGTTGAGGCACCGTCTAAAATCATTGGACGCACGTTAGAAGACATTGGTCTTCGTAAAAAGTACAACCTCAACATGGTAACTGTTTTGAAAAAGACCACCAGCGGAGAGGGCGACGAGGAAAAGACAGAACACCATATTTACGGTGTACCTGAGCCGGACAGCATCATTGCGGAAGGCGACACGCTTGTACTTTTTGGCTTGAACAACGACGTCAACAGGTTTATTGAGATTAACGCATAGTGTCTGCACTCAGGCATATCATTATTACCGGCGTTAGTTCCGGCATCGGCTTAGCAATTGCTCGCGAAGCGTTGGCAAAGGGCTTTGTCGTTCAAGGGGTAGGCCGTAATTCGCCAAACGAGTTAAAGGGTCAACAAAATTGGACCTTCACCCCATGTGATTTAACAGATTTGGCTGCAGTAGACCGCCTCGAATTTCAGGCAGGAGAACATACCGTTCTTGTCAACAATGCCGGAACACTAGGACCGGTTGCCCAGAGCGAGAATGCCACCGCTGAAGAAATCAACGCTTGTATGCTATTGAACGTAACCGCTCCAATGCGCCTTACCGCGCGTTTCCTCAAGGAGGTCGAGGGAGAGAGGCAAGTGTATTTTACAGGCTCAGGCGCTGCCCAATATTCCATTGCAGGTTGGTCGGCATATTGCGCTTCCAAGGCAGCCATTCACATGTATGCTGAGGTCGCGGCACAAGAGTATCCTGATGTGGCCATCCATGCCTTTAAGCCGGGGAAAGTGGACACCCCTATGCAGGCACAGATTCGAACAACTGCAACAAAAGACTTTCCTTCTGTCGCACATTTTATTGAAGAATATGAATCGGGCAATCTAGTCGATCCGAACACCGTAGCAGAACGCTTGTTGTATGTGATTGAAGCCCAGGAGAAGCCAAGTATTGTTTTCCCTATTTCACAAATAAACCCTTTATTATGAAGAAATTGGCCCTAATGTTAAGCGCTCTGTTTTTAGCAGTAGCATGTACCAACGAACCAACACCATCAACACAATTTATTCGCCAAGATATTTTAGGTGAATGGACGTTAAGTCAAGTAGCATACAGCGGTGAAATGCCCAACCCGCTCAACCCTTCTGTCTTGGTGCAGTTTTCAGGAATGGGCACACAGCTTATTGGCTCAGTGAATATTTATGAAATGCCAGATACCGGCAATATCGACATTGCCTTTGTGGCCGATTTGAGTTCCATCCAAGTTCCGGTTTCCTTGAAAAGTTCTGGTTCATGGACGCTCACCAACAACGACAGCACCTTAGTTTTGGATAACGACAGCGTGAGCTTCAACTTTGTGATGGTTAGCGGACTGCCGACCCAACAAGTTTGGACAACGTCGTTCATGCAGGTTCCAGCGGATAGTAGCTACTGGGCAGATATTGATTTAGAATTGACCTTGATTAAATAAGAAAGGCTACCAGCAATGGCGAGAGTATTAACAGGCATCCAGAGTTCTGGAAGACAACATTTAGGAAACATCTTGGGCGCCATCCGTCCGGCGATTGAAATGAGCAAAGACCCAAAGAACGAGGCCTTTTTGTTCATTGCCGACCTGCACAGCTTGACCACTGTGAAGGACGCTGATGTTCGTAAGGAAAACTTGTTGGCCACTGCGGCCGCTTGGTTGGCCTGTGGGCTGGATCCTGAAAAAGTAGTCTTCTACGCACAGAGTCATTTGCCGGAATGTACAGAGCTGACTTGGTACTTGAACTGTTTTACGCCCTATCCGATGCTGGCCAATGCACACAGCTTTAAGGACAAGAGCGACAATCTTAGCGACGTGAACGCGGGCTTGTTTGACTACCCTGTGCTTATGGCTTCGGACATCTTGTTGTACGACGCACATGTCGTTCCTGTGGGGAAGGACCAAAAACAGCACCTAGAGATCACGCGCGATTTGGCTTCGAGTTTCAACCATAAATACGGCGAGACCTTTGTGTTGCCGGAAGCGAAGATTTCAGAATCTGTGATGACCATCCCAGGTACCGACGGTCGCAAGATGAGCAAGAGCTATGGAAATGTTGTAGACGTCTTCTTGCCTAAGAAGCAGTTGAAGAAGCAAATCATGGGCATTCAGACCGATTCTACACCGCTTGAAGACCCTAAAGATCCAAAGACGTGTAATGTTTTTGCGCTTTTCAAGCTCTTGGGAACAGAAGAGCAGATCGCAGAATTAGCGGCTAAATACCGCGGCGGGAACTATGGCTACGGACATGCAAAAACAGCACTGTTAGAGCTCATCCTGGAAGAATTTGGCGAGGCCCGTGAGAAGTTTGACCACTACATGGCCAATCCGGATGAGGTCATGGCCGCTTTGCAGGTGGGTGCAGAGAAAGCACGGCCAGTAGCGCAAGCCACCTTATCGAGAGTACGCGAAAAGCTAGGCTTTTAATTCCAGTTAAACTGAATTTGTTGTTTCTGACCTGCAGCTTCAACCTGAAGAATGTAGTTGCCTGCAGCCGCCTTCAAATTGCCTAGGTTAAGTAGATTTTTGCCTACTTCCACTTTTTGAGAACCTTTAGCAATCACTTTTCCTTGGGGGCTAATAACCCTGTAGTTGGCGGTGCCGTTTTCTGCTGCCTTAAATTGTGCCATGAGGCGATCCTTTGAAGGGTTTGGTGCAACCAAGAGTCCTAGAGTAGATTCTGGCAATTCTTCATTTAAGCGTAATCCACTGTTGCGCACTAATCCAACCCTGTAAATGGCGGAGCTTGCCGAACTTTGATTGGTCATGCCGCCAAAAAACACATTGGCCGCTGGCGACGAGATGCCGCCGTAAATGTATCCTGTCCACGTGGTGTCTGTACCAATAGAGTCGGCCTGCAGTATGTGGTGGTTTTGCACTAATTCCTTGTCTAAAAAGAACTCTGCACCGGCACCCAAAAGCCCAGGCATAGTAGTACTAGACTTCGTTTCAGAATAGGCTCCGGCACGTTTTTCAACGACACCTATAGTGTTTACGAACGGAACATTGTTGTCCTGCATCATGGTCCCGTTTGAATAATAATACTGTGCAATTCCTCCAAAGAATACCGTATACATAGCACTCTGATCTTGACCGTAGAGCGATAAAGACGGACAATGGTAGTGGTTGAGGTACTGGCTAAAGTTCGGTACGGAGTTGAGGCTAGTGTCGTGAATTTCTACAGCGTTTAGGTAGGGAAGATCGGCGGTTTTTTGGAAGACTCCAGACCAAATGTTGAAGTAGAAGTCCGAACCGTCCGTCATGTAAGTTACATTGTAGTCCCGACGGTGCAACTCGTCAGTATCTTCGACAGGGTCCAATTTTGAAACGGTCAAATTAGGGAACGCTCCGCTGACGGTAAAAGGTAAAATTTCCTCCGTGTAGCTTTGGGTATAGGTGTTGTGTCCCATAGGGTTGTATTGACCGTCGAATCGATGGCCGCCAACCAACCAAAACGTACCGTTTAGGCGCATAAGTTTCCCTCCGGTTACCGCAAAGTCTTCATCTGTAAACACGGCAAAATCTGTGGTGTCCAGTGTGCCGTTGGATTTGATCGAAGCAATGGCAGAAGGCACATCTACAACAGTCAACATGGGGTGGGTAATATGAACGGACTCAGCGGACAAGCCGTAGCCCCCGACAATATATAGGTAGTCGCCAACCTGCGTAAAATTTGCGTTTGTTCCACTCAATTGAGCCACTAATGTGTCATTGTTGAGTCCGCTTAACGGCGCCCAATGAACAGTGGACGAATCTGGATTTATAACAACAGCATTCAAATGGTGCCCTGCCGCATCAAATGCCTGCCAAGGTTGACGCTGGTGCAGCCCATCCGTTCTACCGCCAAGGATCAGCCAATCTCCGTTATGTTCGGCCTTGCTGTAGGATTGAAGCCCAGGTGCTCCGGGAATATTTACCGCGTCTAAAACGATGTCAAAAGGAAAGGTGCTTTGAGCATTCACGAAGGTTGACAAGAAGACGAATACGAGTGTAATATTTTTCATCGTGAGTTTAGGTGGACAGATAACGTATTCAAAACTATCAAGCGACCTCGGATAACTATGTGACATATATTACATTAGCGCCGTGAAAACACTCGGAAGCTATATTCACCACCTCTGGTATTACGTTTGTGCGCTGGTATCCATCCTATTGTTGTTACCGCTGCTTTTGGCCTTTGCACGTCCCGGAGCGAAATACGAGGCCTTCTTTCGTGTGGGTAAATTATGGTCCCGAATCTACTTGCTCTTAATGGGCATTATTCCGCGCCCAAATAAGTATGATTTAAAGCACAAGGGGCCGTATGTATTGGCAGCGAATCACGCATCAGATTTGGATATTCCAATGACCTTTTTGGCAGCGCCGTCTCCAGCGGTATTTATGGGTAAGGCGGAGCTCTTGAAGCTGCCTTTATTTGGTTATTTCTTCAAGCAAACCTCTATTCCCGTGGATCGTAGTTCATTCGCTGGTCGCAAGCAGGCGATGCGCGATGCAGACCAGCGCATTAAGGACGGGTACAGCGTCGTGATTTATCCTGAGGGCGGAATTCCGCCGCAAAAGCATTTGGTTGGGCCCTTCAAAGCCGGAGCGTTTAAGCTGGCTGTAGACAACAACGTGCCCGTAGTCTTGATGAGCATTTATCAAAACAAGTTTCGCTTAGGCGACTGGGGTGAGAAGTCATCGTTGGGCTTTGTGGACTCCAAGGTTTTGGGAGAGTTTTGGCCCGATTTAGAATCGGACAATCCAGTACAAGAACTAAGTGATCGTTGTTACCTCGCGCTGGCTAAAGATTTGAAAAATTGGGGCCACGAGGGGAAAGTTGCCTTACCTTTGGACTAAAGAAAGAAGCATGAGCATCAGTCTAGAACAAATCAAACATTTGGCACATTTGAGCCGCCTCGAATTCAGCGAAGAAAAGCTAAAGGAGATGCAGGGCGACATGGGCAAGATTCTTGAGTTTGTTGCACAGATCGACGCCTTAGACCTTGAAGGCGTAGAGCCTTTGACACAGATGAGCGAGAGCACGGATGTGATGCGTGAGGATAAAGCAAAAGGCATGCTGCCAAAGGAAGAGGCGCTGAAAAACGCTCCAGATGCAAATTCTGATTACTTCCGCGTTCCAAAATTCGGAAAGAAGGTTTAGAACCTTTTTCTTTAAGGGCTTGTTTGAAAACAAAAGCCTCTACAATGAACATATCAGTAATTCAAGGAAGCCCGCGTTCCGGGTCCAATTCTGCTAAGATTGCACAATTCCTATGCGACGCACTCAATGCCAAAGACGGCGTGAATGCTACGGTAATCTCCTTGCGTGAATTAGATTTCCCAAATTTTGATACCGGTCGCGAGATCCCTCAGATCGAAATGCTCCGCGTTGCGTTAAATGACGCTGATGGATTGCTCTTTGTCTTCCCAGAATACAATGGTGGAATGCCCGGCGCCATGAAGAACGCCCTAGATTACTTCCGTCCAGAATATGACCTAAAGCCAATGGCAGCCGTAACAGTGAGTTCAGGCCCCTTTGGTGGGTTAAACGCATGGCACGCCTTCCATTCTTGGGCGCTGTACGTGGGCGGTATTTTACTGCCGAACAACCTAAAAGTGAGTGGCGCCGGAAACCTCTTTGACGAGAGCGGCAACTCTTCTGAAGAGCACTTCAATCTGAATTACCCAAAATTCTTGGACCAATTCCAGTGGCTCGTCGCAAATATTAAAGGCTAAATGTCTTTTGCGGGAGCGCTTCATAGATGCCGCAGCTGGTTTTCTGACCAAGGTTGGAAGCCCTTCCCGTTTCAATTGCAAGCATGGAGCACTTACCTCGACGGCGGGTGTGGCCTAGTCAATGCCCCAACAGGTAGCGGTAAAACCTATTCGTTGCTGTTGCCGGCCATCGCCGAGGGCGTAGAGCGCATGAAGACGGATCCTAAATCGTGCGATGGCGTTCAACTTATTTGGATCACGCCAATCCGTGCACTAGCGAAGGAGATTCATCAGAGCGCAGAGCGTGCGGTTCAGGCCTTAGGCGCAGAATGGGAGGTGGGTGTACGAACTGGAGACAGTACGCAGAAAGTCAAGCAGGCGCAAAAGAAGAAGCTCCCCCAGATATTAATCACTACGCCTGAAAGTATCCATGTAATGCTCAGCAACAAGGGCTATGCGAAGCTCTTTAAGAATCTGCGCGCTGTCGTTATTGATGAATGGCACGAGCTGATGGGCAGCAAAAGAGCGGTGCAGTGTGAATTGTTCCTCTCAAAATTTAGAGCGCTTCAGCCAGAATTGCGCACGTGGGGCATTAGTGCCACCATCAGCAATATGGAGGAGAGCATGGAGATCCTTATGGGCGCCGAACCGAGCGCGGAGCCGCAGATCATTAAAGCCAATATTGAAAAGTCATTGGTCATTGAGTCTGTGTTGCCCGAGGAGGTGGAGACCTTGCCGTGGGCTGGGCACTTGGGTATACGATTGCTAGATCAGGTGGTGCCGCTCATCCACGAGAATCAAAGTACGTTGATATTCACCAACACTCGTGCGCAGGCTGAGATTTGGTTCCAGCAGATTTTGGCTGCGGATCCATCGTTGGCGGGTATATTGGCGATGCACCACAGTGCTATTTCGAAAGAGGTGCGCGCTTGGGTGGAAGAGGCCTTGTACGACGGCCGGCTGAAGGCAGTCGTCTGTACCTCTTCTTTGGACTTAGGGGTCGATTTTAGGCCGGTAGACTGCGTTGTGCAAATAGGATCGCCCAAGGGGGTCAGTAGGTTCGTGCAACGTGCGGGTCGATCGGGCCACCGGCCGGGGGCGACTTCAAAGATTCACTTTGTGCCCACGCACAGTTTGGAGCTATTGGAATGCGCGGCACTCAGGAAGGCGGTCGACGAGAAGGCCAACGAGGACAGAATGCCCTATTTAAGGAGCTTGGACGTGTTGATCCAATACATGGTCACCCTTGCGGTGAGCGACGGCTTTAGAAGCGGAGAATTGCTAGCTGAGGTTCGTGGAACGACCAGCTTTGCTTCGGTGAGTGATGAGGAATGGAATTGGTGCTTGGACTTTATTGTTCGCGGCGGGGAGAGCCTCGAGAGTTACGACGACTTTCACAAGGTCGTTGTCGAGGAAGGGCTGTACAAAGTCATTTCGCGAAAGGTCAGCATGCGCCACAAGTTCAACATCGGCACCATTGTAAGCTCTACGATGGTCAAGGTGAAGCTTCAGAAAGGCAAATTCCTAGGCCAAGTTGAAGAATATTTTATCTCTAAACTCATTCCTGGCGACGCCTTTTGGTTTGCCGGAAGGTGCTTGGAGCTCGTTCGGTTCAAAGGGGTGGAGGCCACTGTCAGGCTCTCCAAGCAGAAGAAAGGACAAGTCCCTTCGTACATGGGCGGACGCATGCCGCTCAGTGCTGAGCTGGGCTATTTTTTGAGGGAAAAACTGGAGGAATCGGCCACGCGAGATTCCTTTGAAGACCCAGAGCTTGCCCTTGTGCAACCTATCATTTCCTTGCAGAAGGAGCGGTCTGCTGTGCCTACTAGGAACCAATTCCTCATCGAGTACCTCGAGGACAAAGAGGGCCACCACCTGTTTGTATATCCCTTCGAAGGGAGACTGGTGCACGAAGGGTTGGCCTCCTTGCTTTCCTACCGCCTCGGTCATTTCGGGAAGCAGACCTTTAGCATTGCCATGAACGATTACGGCTTCGAGCTCTTTAGCGATCAGCCCATACCCATAGAAGACGGTCTGGACAGCGATATATTCTCTCTAGAACACCTTCGAGAGGATTTGGTGAGCGGTCTCAATGAAAGCGAGATGATGCAACGCCGATTCCGAGACATCGCCCAGATTTCGGGCCTCGTATTCACGGGATATCCAGGCAAAAACATCACCACCAAACAGCTCATCAATAGCACCAAGCTGATGTATGAGGTCTTCCGAGACTATGACCCGGACAACCTCCTGCTTCGCCAAGCGTATGAGGAGGTGCACGAGTTCCAGTTGGAGGAGGCGCGCATGCGTGCCGCCCTCGAGCGCATTGCCAACCAGGAGACCGTCTTCAATCACATCGACAAGCCTACCCCCTTAGCATTCCCAATTCTCGTGGACCGATTGCGCGAGACCATGGGCAACGAGAGCCTTGCTGAGCGCATCAAGCGCATGCAGCTCGATTTTGGGTAAAGAGGCCCAAAAAATTTTGGGCATAAAAAACCCCCGCGCCACAAGCGCGGGGGTAGTCATTAATTTTTTTAACCCCTACTGAAAGCTTTGCGCAATGGCAGCATAGCGCTGGTAGAAGCTTTGCTGATTCTCCTGATCGTGCATCTGTATGTTGCGCAATAGCATACCATAAAACTGGAGATCAGTGTTCCACTCGTTTCTCATGCGCTTACGGTCTTCGCGATTTAATCCTTCGTAGTAGGTCAATTCGCTATCGAGGAAGTCTGCAAAGTCATTGGTCAACTGACGTGCTTTGTCCGTTGCTCCGGCGCGGTAGTACGAATCAATAATTCCGAAGAGGAAGTAGTTGTAACCGAACTTCTCGGCCGGCATTTTTTCCATCGCGAAGTCGAGCACTTCGACTGCTTTAGCATTCTGACCTTCCTTCGTTAATTCGTTCGCTAGGCGGCCGAAAATCGTACGGAGGTTGTAGCTCAAACGACGGTTCGTTTCGTCTAGATATACGTCAGGAAGCTCCATGTTTCCGTAGGCAAACTTGTTCATCAAGTTATCGTACATGATATCTGTATCCACTTTACCGTAGTCGATGCCCTGCGTGTTGCTTGGTGTATAAACAGGTACAAAGCGGTAGGCCATACCCTCTAGGCGGAAGTAGTTGTTCAGCCAAAAGTAAGCCTTAGGGCTGTTTCCAACGGTAATTGAGAAGTAGATAGGACGTTCCCAGTTGTTGTTTGCGATGAGATCAATCACCATCAAATCACGCTTGGTAATTACGTTTGATTTCCAATCCCAGTCGATGTAGTCCACAACGCTCGCGCTATCTTTCACATCAACTACACCGTTGGCAAATACAGCCTCCTTGTCGATGTTGATGCGCAACTTCTTCTGAGGGTACAATGGCAATTCTTTGTTGCCTGAAGTTTTGAACTTCACTTGAGCATCATCGCGTTTGGTGAACTGAACGAAGTCTTTCACGTCCCAACGCCCTTTCACGCCAAGGTCACGGTAGTAAAGAACATCGCGGGTTCCTTGAACGTATTGGTTCCAGTCAAAGCTGAATGGCACTGACTCTCCATCGTAAGCTGCGCGACGCTGCTGATCGATGTACCAATCGGTATTCAGAAGACTCAAATTGACAACGCGGACATCGGTTCTGTAGCCTTCCACTTCTTGGACGTACCACAATGGGAACGTATCATTATCACCATTGGTGAAGAGAATTGCATTTGGCTCACAGCTGTCGAGATATGCCTTAGCAATGTCGCGTGCCGTATATCTGTTGCTACGGTTGTGATCGTCCCAGTTTTCTGCTGCCATACGAACAGGCACGGCAAGCATGGTTATACCCACAACGAGGTAAGAAGCCACCATTGGGCTCATCTTAGTACGCAGGGTGTCCCACAAACCAAGGGCTCCAATACCAATCCAGATGGCGTAGGCATAGAAGGAACCAACGAAGGCGTAATCACGTTCGCGCGGCTCGTAAGGCTTGTGGTTGGTGTAAACTACAATGGCTAAACCTGTGAGCAGGAAGAAGAGCGTGACAGCCCAGGCATCCTTGTTGTTTTTCTTGTATTGGTAGTATAGACCAAAGATTCCTAGCAGGAACGGCAGCATGAAGTAGGTGTTGCGCGCTGGGTTGTTTTTCCAAGACTCTGGCAAGTTGTCTTGCCCACCTAATCGGACGCCATCGATAAACGGTATACCCGTAATCCAGTTTCCTTTGGTTAATTCTCCTCTGTGTTGTGCATCGTTTTGTCGACCCGAGAAGTTCCACATGAAGTAGCGGAAGTACATGGTACCCACTTGGTATTGGAAGAAGAACTTCAAGTGCTGTGCAAACGAGATCGGCGCATCTGGGTTTTTAATGCCCATAATGTTGATGTAGTTCTGCTTGTACTGTGGGTCGTCGTTCCAGATTCTCGGGAAGAAGCCCATGTATTTAGGGTCGTAATTTGGCTTGCTGGCCTTCTTGTCGTCGGTCATCAAGTATTTGGCGTCAATTTTAAGGTTGCCCCCGTTTTCCGCCACATATGCTTCAGCCTCACTACGAAGCTTGAACGCAGTCACCTGCTTAGGGCCTTTCATAACCGCGAATCCCTTTTGGTATACAGGCTTGCCATCATCAAACGGCTCCGTGCGGTCGTAAGGCGCGTTGAACGACTTACCATAAAGAATTGGCCAATCACCGTATTGCTCACGGTTGTAGTAGGCCAAGAGTGACATCGCGTCTTCTGGGTTGTTTTCGTCGATTGGCGTGTTCGCATTCGAACGGATGGCCAAGATGATGAACGTTGAATATCCCATTAGAATCAACATCACAGCTAAAACCGCTTGTTGAGCCAACGGCTTTTCTTTGCGAGCTGTCCAAAGCACACCGAAGACAACAGCACCCACCAAGATGAGCGTAGCAGCTACTGTACCTGAGTGGAACGGTAGACCGAAGTTGTTTACGAAAGTGATCTCTAAGGTGCTAAACAGTCGAAGTACGATAGGAATGATAAAGGCAAACACGAGACCCAAAACAGCGATACTTACACCGTTAGCGACGATGAAGCCGTTGCGCGTTGGGTTTGGATATTTTTTGAAGTAGTAAATCATTCCAATAGCAGGAATGGTCAAGAAAACAAGGATGTGAACACCTACTGAAAGCCCTACCAAATAAGCGATAAGCAGCAACCACTTGTTGGCATTAGGGTCGGTATCCACCGCTTGCTCCCATTTGAGCACTGCCCAGAAGGCTACTGCGGTAAAGAATGAGCTCATGGCATACACCTCGCCTTCTACTGCAGAGAACCAGAAGCTGTCTGAGAACGTGTAAGCCAACGCGCCTATAGCACCCGCACCGAGTACTGCGATGATGCCCGCATTGTCTAGGTTTTCTCTTCCGCCCAACAGCTTAGCTGAAAGTGCTGTGATGGTCCAAAAGAGGAACAAAATGCTGAACGAGCTCGAAAGTGCACTCAACGCATTTACCATCAAGGCTTGGTTCTCTGGCGAACCAGCGAATTGGCCAAAGAGGTTACCCATCAACTGGAAGAAAGGCGCACCTGGAGGGTGACCCACCTGAAGCTTGACGGATGTTGCAATGTATTCCCCACAATCCCAGAAGCTGGTTGTAGGCTCGATAGTCATGAAATAAGTAATCGTTGCGATGGCAAATACCGCCCACCCAGCGATTGTATTGAGCTTATTGTAATTCACGTATTCTGCTTGTTTAGCGGGATTATGGGCATCCCGTATTCAGTAATTGCCCCGAAAATAAGAAAAACACAGCCCCGTAGCCCTGAAATCATTGTTAAACCACAAAATTTTCCTTGGTTGTTTTTCGCATTTTGCCATTTGGACTATATTTGCCGTCCCTAAAAGGGGATGATTGCCCGATAGTGTAATGGCAACACACCGGTTTTTGGTACCGTTATTCTAGGTTCGAGTCCTAGTCGGGTAACTTAAGAAGAGTTGTAACGCGTTGATTTTCAACAAGTTGCAACTCTTTTTTCTTGGTTAAAACCAAAAAGGTTCCAGATAGTGTATCAAAATCAATTTTTCAAACTTGGAGCCTACAAGGGGACAAAAATAGTGTTTCACATTAAATAAAACACTGATAAACAGTATGTTATATAAAATATTCAAGTCCTAGTCGGAAAGTAGGTTTTTGAAAATCGGATTATTTAAACGGCCTCAAGGTCACTTGTGCTTTGGCAAAGATTTGAGAAGTAGTGTTTCCGTTGTATGCCGTTGAGGATCCTATGTAAACAATGGTAAATGGAGAGGGCTGATATTGCAATAGCGGCTGCACGAGGTAGCTGTTGTTAAATTGGTTCCACTGCGAAATGAGTCGAGCCTGAACGAATCTATTTGCATTATAGCGAATAACGCTGCGCCATATCCAGCCGCTGTATATTTTTCCGCTGCCATCTGTTTCATACAAAGAGCTGTAATTTCCATTAAAACCAGCTTGAAGTTTCCCGGCAAATTGAAGATTTAGATTGATGCCAGAATTTAGCCCACGGCCAATCCGGGGTGTTCCCGTATTGTAGGCAGCGAATTCACCTGGATTGATATACATATTAAGTCGAATGGCTTGATCAGGGCTCCAGCCTATCCAGTTCCACGTGCGCGTCATGTCGCGCAACACGGTGCCCTCAAACTCTTCCATAATTCCATGCATGATCCCTCCTCCGAGAGAAAGGTTCTTTGCAAATTGAAAATTGTATTCGGTATTAACAGATTGATTTTTCCACAAGCCCTGTGGCGTGACATTACCATTGCCACCGACGAAGATTTGGTAAAACTTTAAATACCTTCCATTAGGTCGGCCAATGTAGCGCTGACCACCTCCAAAATCATTACGGTTATTTATAGGTACGAAACCCATATCTGCTCGGAAGGCTTGAGATGTTGAGTTCCAATTAAATTCGGTAATCCAGTTGCGTTTGGTCCTTTGTAGTGATTGTGAAAAAGCATATCCGCCGAAGGTTTCCCCATCAGTGGCTGCAGTATATTTTCCAAAGGTTGCTGTACTCGTGATCCAATTCGTATCGGGCTCTACGGTATAACTCCAGGCATATTCTCCGTTGAAGCGCCAACTTTTGCCAATATTTTCTCTCACCGTAATGGCGTTTAAATGACCACTTCCCCCTCCGTCGTATAGCCTGTTTGTGCTTAGCACGCCAAAGTTTTCTCCGTCTTTTCGAGGTATGCTAAAGCGAACTACGGACGCATAGCTTTGACCCGCCGTGCCAACGATATCTCGATTTTCTCCCGGCACCAAATAAGGCGAATTCAGATCATACCCAGCAAGTGCATAGGTTCTTAGTGCTTTTCCTTGTCCTAAATACTTCATCATCCCGGCAGGATTAGCTATAGTACGGGAATAGAAAAGATTCATACTTGTTGCCGTTAGATCGGCGCCCTCATTGAAAAAAGGGCGACGTTCAGGATAGAATAAGCTTGTTGCAGAGTTGACGTCTACCTGAGCAGCGTCGCTCTCTACAGTTGAAAAGTCTGGGTTTACCGCAACTTCAATCGAGTTCTGAGAATTTAAGCCATAAAAGGCACTTAACCCTATTTTGCCTTGTGGTGTGCCCATTTTTTGACCTTCAAAAGGCACTCCGCCTAACACATAAGGTAAAATATCACGGCGTGCGGAACTTCGAATATTGTCGAGAAGTAAGAAGTCATTGAATTGGCAATCAAAACAAGGATTATTGAAATTTCGATTCATGCTCACCGCGCGGTGAACCTGCGCCCCCACATAGTACTCTCTAAAAAATCCAATGCGCCAGCGCTGCTGTTCTTTGTTTTCGAATTGAAGCGAACTGAATGGAATTCGCATCTCCATAAACCAACTATTCCCTTGAATTTTAGCCGCAGTTTGGTAAGTGATATTGTAGCCTACATCATACATTTCATCACTTTCAATAGTTGGATTGTTATTGCGTAAATCGATCTGAACGCCATAGGCATTGGATGCAATAAAAATGGTGTTACGCATGTCTCCGAAAAGGTCCATGGTTACCCCTACAAAGTCATCGCCCCATGCCTCGTCACGTGGTTGCACGTTCGCTCTTAAGTGTGTGCTATCGACCAAAGGACATTCAAAACCTATAATCAGTGCTTCTTCGTCGCGCATGACCCAAGCTTTTGTCAAAACTGGTGGTGTACCGTTTGGGTCTGGATCCATTTCATTGAAGAGCTCAAACGGCAGAGCCGTTGCATATTCGAAGTTTTCGAGCGTGCCATCTACTATGAAGCCTTCCGGGGCATTAGGAACAGTTAGTTCGCGAAGTGGGTTGAGTTCTTGTGCATGGACCAATTGAACCAAGAAAATCAGGGCGCTTAAATAAAGACATTTCATAGTTCAGAGGGTTATAGGATAGAACTAAGGTCCGAAAACATGTGCCTTCGGACCTTCATTGATCTGTTAAAGTTTAGACATTCAATTAGAACGCGTAACCTACAGTCAAAGAACCTACGTATACATCTTCGTTAAAGGCATTCTCTTGGAAGAAGGTACGCGCATCTAAGCGGCCCGTTACCTTCCAGCTTTTTAATCCTAGTTGAGCTTGTAATCCATAGCGGAATAAGTGTGTGTTGTAGTTGCTGTTGGTAACCACTTGAAGTCGATCCCCTTCTGAATCTGACCCAAGGGCAAGGTTTTGACTTGTTAATCGAACACCTGCATAACCTCCGAAGCCAACACTAAGGCTCTTATCCACTTTTCCTCGAGGGCTGAAATCTAGCTCAAGCATTGCAGGAATCTCAACATATACTTGGTCGAATCGGTTTCTGCGAACATCTGTCATTCCTGTAATTGGCACAATCTCAGTAGTTGAAGGACCCGTAGGTTGCTCCACTTTAGAAATGGTGTTGTTATTGTTAAAGCTGAAACCTAAAATTTCAAAAGCAACTCCAGAACTCAGTAGCAATGGGCTGGCTGCGCCGCCTATTTTTCTTTTATTGTTAAACACGGCGCGGGTATTGATGCTTTCCCAGTGGTTGAGAACATCCTCAGTCATGGTCGCCTCACCCTGCATGGTGCGAAACGAATTTGCTCCCATGTGAAACTCAAAGCTGTCGAACTTTGTCTTGTTGGACTTTTTCTTCTTTTTAGGTGCTTCTGGAATTTCCGGCGCTTCTTGATCAAAGTCCAATTTGATATCTAAATCGCTAGCCACTCCGTCTTCGATGCTCTTTTCTAGCTCCTCTGCGCGATCTTCCCATTTCTTCCCGAACTCTTCGCCCCAAGCTTCCATTCTTAAGCCAAACTCTTCGCCCCAGGCTTCCATGCTTTCACCGAAACTTTCCATTTTCGCTTCAAAGCTTTTCTCTAGTTCTTCAATGCGCGCACCACCTTCTTCTTCAGTAAGTGTACCGGCCTCTACCAAGGCTTCAATTTCTGCAATCTGAGCAGCCAATTTTGTAGCCTCAGTCGTACTCATCGTTACTATCTCCGTGATGGCTTCGATCAATCCACTCTCTGGATCAACTCCTTCAATCTCCACTTTTACCTCATTGGTATCTCTCGGATTAGAGTTGTAAAAGGCGGCCAATTCGGCGCTGTCTTTATCACATAGTTCCTCGGGGCAATCATTAATCTCTACACTTTCGTAGGATAGATTAGGCAGTGCTTCAACAAAAGTCAGTTCATCTGTGCTGTTTGCGCTCATGCTCAATCCAAGGGCTAGGTAAGCCAGGCCAAGCATTGCGGTGGTTACATTCTTTTTCATTTGTTATTTTTTTTAGGGGTTGTTGATTTATTAACTATTGCCATACTGTTGTAACGGCTCTTTGCTACTTCCCAATTCACGGTGCCTTGACCGACCAAACGGGCAATATTTACTCCTATCAAGCGCGCAGCAGCACCTGTAGTTTTTACAAGTAATGTAGATTCATTTGGAGTGCTTACCTCGGCGAGATTATCCGTAACCTGAGCATCTTTGAAGTCGATGATGACCTTAACGGGTTCTTGGATCCATTCTGCTTGAACGCGATCAAAAGGAAGGAAATCTGCTTCTACGGCCAATTCTAATTCTTCCTCCTCGATTGCATTTTCCCAAGCAGGCGAGAGCTTGCGGCGTTTTGCCGGTGTAGCCTCTGATGCGTTGTTTTTAGGACGTACTATGGGAGTAGGTTCCTCTACGGCCAACTCATAGAAATCTACTAGGTTAGGAGACGGAGCAGAAATTTCTTCTGTTTGAGTTGGTTCCGTACGAGGATTGTAAGGGGTCGGAGAACTAAACGGGAGCAATAACAATGCCAAGGCTATTGAAGCAACTGCAGTGCTCGCCCATCCCCACATAGGAACGACCCGCGTGGCTTTCTTGCCTTGCTCTGCATCAAGGGCCGCCTCAATATTCTCCCACACTGCAGGAGAAGGTAGTGAGGTATAATCCTCGAGGCCTTGCTTGAATTTGTTGTCTAGATCGTTCATAATTAACGCTTCTTTCTTTCTTGTGTCACTTGTGCTTGGAGAACCTTTCGGGCCTTACTCAGTTGGCTTTTGCTGGTGCCCTCGCTGATGCCTAGCATGTCGGCTATTTCGTGGTGCTTATATCCCTCTATGGCATAAAGGTTAAAGACCGTTCGGTAGCCTTCTGGAAGGGCGTGGATCAAGAAGGCCAAATATTCGGCCTCGTCCAGTCCTCCAGGTTGGTCGGGAACTTCAACTTCCCAATCTTGGGCGAAGGGACTATTTCGAGCTCTTAAAAAATCTAAGCAGGCCCTTACAGTGATCTTCTTCATCCATCCCTCAAAACTTCCCTCTCTTTTGTAATCGGAGAGTTTGGTAAAGATCTTCAGGAAGGCATTTCCAAGTGCTTCTTCAGCTTCTTCTCGTCTGTTCAAATAACGTCTGCAGATCCCCATTAACACCGGCGACATGCGCTGGTATAGCTCCTTTTGGGCTTTTCTATTGCCCTTTCTGCAAGCTTCGAGCAACGGCTCCATGGTTAGTTGGGTTTCTGTATACAAGACGAGTCTTTTTAGGTCGATGGTTGCCTAGGGATAGAAAAAAATTAAGTTTTCTTTCTTTCAAGTTAGCAACAATTAACGTTGAGCTAAGTAGGGACTGGGATAAAGGCCGTATTTTTACTTAAGATTATTATGGCAAGAAAACACAACAGGAGGGCGAAAAAGCGTTCTCAAAGCGTAGATGTTAAAGCCTACGCGCAAAGTTTGGAACAGGTGTTCCGAAAATTCCCTACTCGCAAATTTAACTATAAGCAACTCGCAGCACAACTCGGCTACAAACCAGCAATGGTGAAAGCCAAGATTGAGATGGCCTTGAGCGACATGGAGCGCGCAGGCAAGATTATTATGGTCGACCGCGGGAGGTACAAATTGAAATACAACGCCATCTACACCGAAGGAGTCGTAGATATGGCGAGCAACGGGAATGCCTATGTGGTAAGCCCAGATACAGAAAGAGACATTCTCATACGTTCAGCAAACCTGAATAAGGCACTAAATGGCGATAAAGTCCGCGTGAGTTTATTTGCTCGTCGGGGCGGAAAGAAACTCGAAGGCGAGATCGTCGAAATTGTCGAACGCAAAACAACCGATTTTGTGGGCACTGTTGAAATGGGCAAAAACTTCGGGTTTTTAGTACCGTCCTCAAGAAAAATGCTGGTCGACATTTTTATCCCTAAAGAAAAGCTGAACGGTGTAGAGCATGGTCAGAAAGCGATTGCCCGCATTGTGGATTGGCCCGAGAAGGCCAGCTCTCCCTTTGGCGAGATTATTAAGGTGCTCGGGAATGCTGGCGAACACAATACCGAGATTCATGCAGTTCTTGCAGAGTTTGGATTGCCTTATGAGTTCCCCGAAGAGGTAGAACAAGAAGCCAATACGCTAGACACTTCTATTAAGGAGGAAGAGATTGCACAAAACCGCCGCGACTTTAGAGGCGTTCCAACCTTCACCATTGACCCGGCCGATGCCAAAGATTTTGACGATGCGTTGAGTCTACAGCAGTTGGAAAACGGAAACTGGGAGGTCGGCGTACACATTGCAGATGTGAGTCATTATGTAACACCGGGGTCAATTTTAGACGACGAGGCCGTCGAACGCGCCACCAGTGTTTACTTGGTGGACCGTGTGGTGCCAATGTTACCAGAAATTCTATCCAACGGTGCCTGTTCATTGCGTCCTAACGAGGACAAATACACGTTCTCAGCTGTTTTCGAAATGGACGAAGAGGCGAACATTTTGAAGCAATGGTTTGGACGTACAGCTATTCATTCCGATCGAAGATTTGCCTACGAAGAGGCGCAAGAAATCATCGAAGATGTCCATCCTGAAGGCGATAAGGCAGATTTCTACACGGAGATTCGACTGCTCGATAAGTTGGCGAAGATCATGCGAGAGAAGCGCATGAATTCGGGAGCGTTGAGCTTCGATAAAAAGGAAGTCAAGTTCCGCTTAGATGAAGATAATAAACCGCAGGGGGTCTACTTCAAAGTGGGCAAGGACGCCAATAAGCTTATTGAAGAATTCATGCTGTTGGCGAATCGCAGTGTAGCAGCCTTTATTGGACGTTCTAAGAGCGGAGAGCCATCGACAAACACCTTTGTATATAGGATCCACGACGATCCGGATCCAACAAAGCTACAAGACCTGAGCACTTTTGTGAGACAGTTTGGACACGAGGTGAGGCTGAACAGCAAAAAAGCGGTAACCAATAGTTTGAACAAGATGTTGTCCAAGGTGAAAAACACTCCGGAGGCGAACATGATTGAGACGCTCACCATTCGAACGATGAGCAAGGCGAAGTATACGACCCAGAATATTGGACATTACGGGTTGGCCTTTGAATATTACACGCACTTTACTTCACCTATCCGTAGGTATCCTGATGTTATGGCGCACCGCTTGCTTCAACATTATTTAGACGGTGGAAAATCACCGCACTTTGGGCCTTACGAAGAGCTGTGTGACCACAGCTCAGAACGTGAGAAGGCGGCAAGTGATGCGGAGCGTGCGTCCATCAAATACATGCAAGCCGTATTCCTAGAGCAACATGTGGGGGAGACCTTTATGGGAGTGATCTCTGGTGTTACGGAGTGGGGCGTCTATGTAGAATTGGCCGATAATTATTGTGAAGGGATGATTCGTATTAATGCATTCCGCGACGATTATTACACCTTTGATAGCAAGAATTATTGCATTGAAGGAGAAAGCTCGGGGCGCATTTATCAGTTGGGTGATCCTATGACCATTCGCGTTAAGAATGTTGATCTCGAACGCAAACAGATTGATTTTGAGCCGTATTACGTAGAATAATGCTACATTAAAGGCAACAAAACTTGCTTACAATGTCCGCCACAAAATCCTCAAAACCGGCTGAATTGGCTGCTATATTTATAGGGTTATTAGCCATCGCTGCATCGGCATATTTTATCTTCGCCGCCGATGCGAATACTTATCGCTTGACCAACATGGTGATCGCTTTGGCGTTTGTGGTTTTTGTAGTTTACAACTTCATCAATGTTCGAAACCTTAGAGGAGAGGTGGATGAGCTAAGTCAGAATAACGATAGACTTTCAGGAGAATTGGCCTCAACACAGCAATCTTTAACTGAAGCTAAAGCAGACGTTGAGGTGATTAAGGGCGACCTAATTCAAACACAATCGGAATTGCAAAAACGGGAAGAAGAAATCAAGAAACTTAAAGCATAATGAAAAAAACATTTTTAATCCTTGTATTGCCGTTAGGACTATTTGCGCAACAACCGCACAATGCCATTCATTTTGACGGAACCGATGACTATATTAGTACTTCGGGAGGTACTATTACCGGCAACAATGCGCGTACAGTTGAAGCCTGGGTACGTACGGACGCCAATTGTATACCAGGAGCAAGTAGTGGAGGCAAACAACAAGTGGTTGTCGATATGGGAACCTTCACTAATGGCGCTAGATATACGCTAAACCTCTTGTGGGCAAATTCTGTACGAATTGAGGTTGGCGGAAGCGGACTGAGCGGAACAACGGCAATAAACGACTCAGCATGGCATCACATTGCAGCTGTCTATGACCCATCTTCAGCCAACAAGAAGCATAGGGTTTACATTGACGGGATTCTTGAAGCTTCAGGCAATATTACGACTTCTGTAAACACGGGTTCCGGTGCAGTCGTCATAGGAAGAAGAGTTGATGGCGTGAATCCCTTCGAGGGTGATATTGACGAGGTACGTATCTGGGACGTGGCTTTAACAGATGGGGACATTTTTGCACATTTCAACAACGAGATTTGCGGTAGTCCTACAAACTTAAAGGGGTACTATACCTTCAATCAAGGGAATGCAAATAGCGGAAACTCCTCGAACACCACGTTAAGCGATCAGGCCGGGACAAACAACGGTACATTGAACAACTTCAGCTTGAGCGGGACATCATCAAATTGGACCATAGGCGAGGATATGAACCCTAATTACTACGACACCGTTGCTATGAATGTTTGTAATGGTATGTGGTCGCCAGACAGTACGGTATTTTGGGACAGTACAGCAATTTACAGACATACGTTTACCGATATGAATGGATGTGATAGTGTGATATCCTATGACCTTGCGGTCAATGAAGTGGACACTTCTATAAGCGTTACTCTTTCCACGCCACCAACTATTAGTTCTAATGCACAGGGCGCAACGTATCAATGGGTGAATTGTAGCGATTCTTCGGCAGTAGCAGGCGCAACGCAGTCCTTTTTCGTGCCTACTTCTAATGGTGATTATGCGGTGATAGTAACGGCGAACGGCTGTTCACTTTGGTCCCAGTGTGTGAGCGTACAGGGAATAGGTATTGAAGAATTTACTTGCGTGCTGCTTTACCCCAACCCAACTTCAGGCATACTGCAGATACCATCTAACTGGAGGGGTGAACATGTTGAGGTAAGTAACCTTGCAGGTCAATCGATTCTTTCAACGACCGTAGAGGATAAGCTGGATGTTGGCCAAGCACCAACAGGTGTTTACGTGATTCGTTGTGGCGCACAATACGCGCGCATTATCAAAGAGTAGGGTTATTTCTTCCCAAAGAATGCTTTCAACTTTTCGAGGTCGGCATCCGTCGTTTCTCTAGATTCTTCTTTCGCTGCTTTGGCCTTTGGCGAGCCCACTTTACGAACCGGTTCAGCGAGTTGCGCTTTCTGTTCAGGGGTCAATTCTTCTTTCTTTTTCCCGCTAGATTTTTTAGCAGGCGCTTGCTTCAAAGGAGTGCCTTTGCTTGCTTCTTCAAGCTTCTCTTTGGTGCTTTTTGCCTTAGGCATAGATTTCCGTTTTCGGGCGTTTTTACTCGATTTTGAAGCATTTTTGCTCGGTTTTGGATTGTTTTTGGCTGTTTTTGCCTCTTTTTTGGCTTTTTTCTTCTCAGCGGTTTCCTCCGCTTTGGTCTTTGGGGCAGCCTCTTTTACAGCCTCTTCTTTTTGAGGTTCTTGAACACCGCCACGAGCCTTGCCCTTCACGGTTCCTTGGTCGCCGTGAAGACTTTCGGCAGGGATGAATTTATCTCGAGTCACCCAAGTGCTCAATGCACCAATGGAAAGCAAGTATTGGTCCTTTTTGATTTCTATAATCTCTCCAGGTTGACGCGAGCCGATCAGCTTTACACGGTCACCCACTTTTGCAGGAGCCGAGATGAGCTTTTTAATCTTGCGCTCTTTCTGCTTCTGGTACTTTGATTTCTTTTGGTCACGTTCGTCTTGTGTCTGTGAGGCGCGCTCACCGACATATACTTTGAAGCGACCAAAGACTTGGTCTTTGCCTTTTTTCGTGCGCTGCTCGGAATACTCATTGACTAAATTCTGGAACTTCTTCCCCCAGGTAATCATGGCATTTTGCTGCTCATTCATCGCGCTTTGACGACGTACTTTGTCTTCCAGCTGGTGAATCTTGCGGTCCTGCTTATCCTTGAGTTTCTCAAGTTCTTCAAGACGCTCGGCCAATTTTTCACGCTGTCTAGTCAGCTCATTTTTCTCTTTCTGAATACCTACGAGCAATCGGTCTACAGCCACGGTACTTTCATCCAGTACGTCCCGCGCCTGATCAATCAAGGCAGAGCTAACCCCCACCTTTTGTGCGACCTCATAGGTATAGGAAGACCCAGGAACACCCTGGTTCAAGACGTATTCAGGGGTAAGGTCAGTAGAGTTGAATTGCATCGATCCGTTATCCACCCTTGGCAACTCGCTCGCCAGCGCTTTAATGCTATTGTAGTGGGTGGTCATTACCCCGTAGGTCTTGCTGCTGTTGAGTTCTTTTAGGAATATCTGTGCCATGGATGAACCTAGATCAGGGTCTGAACCCGAACCAAACTCATCGATGAGGACCAGTGTTTTGTTGTAGGCGGCGTTCAAGAAGTAGTTCATCTTGCTAAGCTTGGAACTGTAGGTAGAAAGCTCATTTTCGATGCTCTGTGAATCGCCAATATCGGCCATCAAACCATTGAACCACCCCATGGTACTGTCTGGGTGAACGGTAACTAGCAGTCCGCTCTGGAGCATCAACTGAAGCAATCCAACGGTCTTTAACGTGATGGATTTCCCTCCAGCGTTTGGCCCGGAGATGACCAAGATGCGGTTGTGTGTATCCAGTCGAAGATCGAGCGGCACGACACCCTTGCCTTTCTGTTTGTTGAACTCGCGAAGAACAGGGTTGATTGCCTTGATCAGATGAACGTGTGGCTTGTCGAGAAGTTGCGGTAGGCAGGCCTCCTCGTCAAGGGCGTGAAGTGTCTTTGCATTGACAAAGTCAATTTGATAAAGAGCGGTGCTGTAGTCGCGCAGCTCATCTCTGTACCCGGCAACGAAGGCGGTTAGCAGGCGCAGGATGCGTGTCACTTCACGTTTCTCCTCGTCTTCTAGTACGGAGATTTCATTATTGATCTCAAGGGTTTCAGAGGGCTCCACATAAAAGATGGTAGCCTTGGAAGAAGACCCGTGAAAAATTCCATTGACTTGGCCTTTGAAGGCGCCTTCTACGGCGAGAACGCGCTTGTTATCGTGCACGCTTTCTTGGGTATCGGCAAGGATGCCTGAGCCCGAGTATTTTTTAACGGCGCGGTAGAAGATGCGGTCGGCCGCGGCACGTTTTTTAGCTAGGTTGGCGCGAATTTTTCCCAAGGCCGGCGAAGCCGAAGTTTTCACTACACCGCGTCTGTCGAGGACACGATCGATCTCGTCTGGAACGGTCTTGTTTTTCTCGAGGTGGGCGAGTTTGTCTTGGATGGAGGGGGTGCGGTCTGCGTGTGTTTTGAAGAAGGTGTAGACTCGGTTGAAGCTCTCGATCATGTTTTTGATGATGAGAAAGTCTTCGCCTTCGAGGGTGGCTCCTTGGATTTTTAATCGGACCAAGAAGGGCTTGATATCTTCTGCGGCTGGAGCAGGAACGGGGAATTCGCTGAGGTAAAGCCCAAGTATTTCGTGGACCTCTTGAAGGTCGCGCGTGGCTACTTTGAAGTCACTCGAAGGCTTGAGATCATAGATGCGCTGGCGGGCACGTTCTGTAACGGCGCGTTTGGCCACGGCCTTTTTTACAAGGTCGAACTCTATGCTTTCAAATAAATCTTCCGGGTAGGTATTCAAATCGTCTCTTGGGGACCGATGTTATCCGCGGTACACCTCTTCTTCGCTAGTAACACGGGCAGGCCCTTCATGTTTACGCAATCCACCAGCAATTACAAAGGCAAGTGCGGTCACTGCAACGGTAATGATTACATCAACAGTGGTCCAAAACACGCCTACAGGCACGTCGTAAAGGTCGTTTTGTACATCGCCCCATATCCAGAGTGCGAGCAAGACAACAGCTCCGGTGTAAGGCTTGATACCGGCACGGGTGCGCCAAGAAGGCACCTTGGTGGCGCGCACATACCAATAAACAGCCAAGGCCGATCCAAAGGAATGAGCGATAAGCATGCTGTAGATGGCGAAGGGATTGGCGGCCATATAGCTTTCCATAATCTTTGAGCGACCGGCCCAATCGGCAGCCATAAGATCTTCCATGGGTAGTGCGTCTAGGAAGAGTGAAAAGAGTTGATGAAGGCCCGATGTGACGAGCACAGCAATAACAACTCCAGCGATGGTGATGCCGATAGAGCGCAGGGCGTAAAGGAATTTATTCATGGCGGTGAATTTTAGTTGAACCAGCGTTCTACCACATCAAGGGAGAGTGCTGCTACGTCTAATTTATTTTTTTTGCGGTAACCGTTGAGCTTTTGGTGCAAGGCAGCAGGTTTGTTGTCGCGTAAGGCATCAATGGTGTGATATCCGGCCTGTGATATGTGGTGTGACCACTCTTCAGGAACGCCAATTGCTTGGAATTCTTCAGGATCTGCAACCGTTTCAAATTTCTCAGGACGCATTTGCGGGAAGAACAACACCTCTTGGATGCTATCCTGGTTGGTCAACATCATCGTGAGGCGGTCGATACCAATACCCAAACCTGAGGTTGGCGGCATACCGTATTCAAGGGCGCGAACGAAGTCTTGGTCGATAAACATCGCCTCATCGTCTCCCTTTTCTGACAGTTTCAATTGGTCCTCAAAACGCTCGAGCTGATCTATAGGATCGTTGAGCTCTGAGTAGGCGTTCGCAACTTCTTTACCATTGACCATGAGCTCAAAACGCTCCGTGAGCTCTGGGTTGTCGCGGTGCTTCTTGCACAATGGCGACATTTCCACTGGGTAGTCCGTGATGTAGGTCGGCTGGATGTAGTGCTTCTCGCACTTCTCGCCGAAGATCTCGTCAATGAGTTTTCCTTTACCCATGGTTTCGTCTACTTCGAGGCCGATTGATTTCGCTGCTTCGCGCACCTCGTCTTCCGTCTTACCGTTCAAGTCTAAACCGGTGTGCTCCTTAATTGCTTCTAGGATAGGTACTCGAGCGTACGGCGCTTTGAAGCTAACGGTATTCTCACCAATAGTTGCATCTGTGGTGCCATTAACAGCCATGGCCACTTCTTCGAGCATGTTCTCCACAAAGCGCATCATCCAGTGATAGTCTTTGTACGCCACGTAGATCTCCATTACGGTGAACTCTGGGTTGTGCGTTTTGTCCATCCCTTCATTGCGGAAGTCTTTGGCAAATTCATACACCCCTTCAAAGCCACCTACGATGAGGCGTTTGAGGTAGAGCTCGTTGGCAATACGCAAGTACAATGGCACGTCAAGCGCGTTGTGGTGCGTGATGAATGGTCGAGCTGCGGCGCCACCAGGGATGGGCTGCAAAATTGGCGTTTCCACCTCCATGTATCCGGCATCGTCAAAAATGCGGCGCATGGTGCTCATGATTCTATTTCTCTTGCGGAAAATCTCCTTTACACCCGGGTTCACGACGAGGTCAACGTAGCGCTGACGGTAACGAATTTCCGGGTCGGTAAGTTGATCGTATACGTTTCCATCGGCATCTTTCTTCACAACAGGAAGCGGGCGCAAGCTCTTTGAAAGCACGACCAATTCCTTCACATGCAAGCTCATTTCCCCTGTCTGCGTGGTGAACATGTGGCCTTCTACACCGATGAAATCACCGATATCTAGGAGCTTTTTGAAAACGTCGTTGTACATGGTTTTATCCTCACCAGGACAGATCTCGTCGCGATTCACGTAGATCTGCATCTCGCCTGTAGAGTCCGCCAAGACTGCGAACGAAGCCTTACCCATGATGCGTTTAGTCATCAATCGGCCCGCGATGCGCACCTTTTCAAAGCCTTCAGCGCCCTCAGTGTAAGTGGCGGCCAATTCATTGGCTTTGTGTGAAACAACGTATTCGGCGGCCGGGTACGGATCAATCCCCAAGGCTTTTAATTTGCCTAAGGATTCGCGTCTAAGTACCTCCTGTTCAGATAATAGTCTTGCCATGATGCTAGATGAATATTAAGACCGCAAAGATAATTGCCTTTTAGTAGCTTAGCAGTATGACTCGCAGCCGATTTTATGCACTTTTCCTCACCCTCTTCTTTGCAGGGGCGAGCTATGCACAACCTTATTGGCAAAAAGACACTCGTTTAGCAACCTTCAGCGGCACCGCGAATCTCGATGGATTTGTGAGCGGGGTGACCAATGCAGGGTTTAATGCAGCGGCAGGCACAGCGCTTTTCCTCGATGCAAAATGGGCTGTCGGCTTCGGCGGCAAATACCGTTGGGCACCATTGTCACAGAGCATGGAGGCTTCGGTACGACTTCAGAATTTGGTGTACGGCGCATCCAACACCCCGCATTCGTTGTTGCTCGACCTTCACGCAACTTTTGGCAACAATATGAATACCACGCTTAGCGGAGACATGTTTGGCCGTCAGACAACAGCTTTCGGCGTTGGCGCACAATACACGTATTGGCTCACCTCAAGCGTCGGAATTTACCTTTGGCCTCAGATGAACCGAACGAACAGCGGTCCTAGCGGGTTATGGGATTGGCAAATGATTGCACCCGTAGGGTTGCAAGTAAGTTGGCAATAGAACAAATAGTATGAGAAAGGTCCAATTCCAAGATATCGGCCGCGTTTCCTATGGCACAGCCTGGGACTTTCAGACGGAGCTCTTTACGGAGACGGTGGATTTAAAATTGGCCAATAGAAAACACCCAGAAACCGCTCAGGAAACCACAGATCATTTTCTGTTTGTAGAGCATCCTCCAGTCTTCACTTTGGGGAAGAGTGGAAAAATGGAACACCTTCTCGTGGACCAGGAGCAGCTCGAAAAAGACGGTTTTGAATTCTTTCCCGTCAACCGCGGCGGCGACATCACCTACCATGGTCCCGGTCAAATCGTAGGCTATCCCATCATCGATCTCGACCATTACTTTACGGACATTCACAAGTACCTGCGATACCTTGAAGAAGTCATCATTGCTACACTTGCAGATTACGGCCTGAAAGCCGGTCGCAGCGACGGCGAGACAGGTGTATGGCTGGACGAAGGCACTCCCTTTGCACGAAAAATGTGTGCTATGGGTGTCAAAGCATCTCGATGGACGACCATGCACGGCTTCGCCTTGAACGTCAACGCAGACCTGAGCCACTTTGATTATATCGTACCTTGTGGCATCTCGGATAAAAAAGTCACTTCATTGCACGTAGAATTGGGTCGAGAAGTAGACCCCCAAGAGGTCAAAGACAAGATTAAATTTTACTTTCAAAAGCAGTTTGACTGCCAATTTATACCCACTAGACATCCCTTTAAATGAAAATCTTAAAAAGAATAGTTGCCGTAATTGTTGTACTCCTTGTAGCGGTAAAATTATCTCCGTACGAATACTTGATTAAGGGCGTGAAGAACACCTATCTCAAAGGCTACACATCTGCCCATCTGTACGACCGTGAATACTTCGACCAACGCGAAATCCCGGTGATGCTGCCTAAAAAATTAGCGGTGTCCGATTCCGTTTCGTTGTCCATCGACGACGAGCTTAGAGGTCCTCTGGAGCGCGTAGGCACCAAAGGAATGTTGGTGCTTCAGAACGACGAGATTGTCTACGAAGAATACTGGGACCAGCACGATACCGCTGTGGTATCGAACAGTTTTTCGACGGCAAAATCGGTCATTACCCTTCTTACGCAGATTGCTGTTCAAGACGGCTACATTGGTTCTTGGGACGATCTAGTGACTGATTACATCCCGGAATATGAAATCCCGGAAGGCGTTACTACGCCTACACTTCGCCATCTCAGCACGATGACTGCGGGCCTTCAGTTTGACGAGGACTACAAGGATCCATTCAACAAAACGGCCAAACTTTACTACAGCAATGATGTGGTGGCTACTGCGTTGAGCATCCCTCCAGGGAAATTTGAAACAGGTACCCAATGGGAGTACCAAAGTGCCTGTACCCAACTGCTCACGATTGCACTTTCGCGCGCCATCGGAGAGAGCGTTTCTTCGTTTGCCAACCGCGAGCTTTTTGCCAAAGTGGGTTTTGAAGTGCCAACGACTTGGCACCTCGATCGTGCTGGCGGTTTTGAACTTGGATATTGTTGTTTGAATGCTGCTGTGCGCGACTTTGCCAAGCTCGGGATGCTCGTAAACAACCACGGATACATTGATTCAAATTCAGTGATAGACTCTGCCTTTATCGCGGAAGCCCAAGTAGGCTACAAGAGCCCGTACTACGGCCATAGCTTTTGGATCTATCCAGACGTTGAAGCACGTAATTATTCGTTCCGAGGCCTTGGCGGCCAGCTGATCATTATCCTGCCGGATTACGACATGGTCATCATGCGCGTAGGAGAGAAAGCAGGCGATCGCTACGAGAGTGATTTCAGGTCCATTGGCCGCGAACTCATCAAACAAGCCGAACGCTGGCAAGCCAATTAAAACGCTTCTATGCCTTCACCGCTGGTCAACATACAAGGCTTAAACATCTCCTTCGGCATAACCGAGGTACTCAGCGATTTTAACTTACAAATCGAGAAGGGGGAGATCGTTTCAGTCGTTGGCGAGAGCGGCTCGGGGAAATCGGTCAGCGCCCTGATGAGCATGGGCTTGCTGAGCCCCAAAGCCTCCATAACTAGCGCCCACGCTGAGGTACTGGGCCGAAGTATTTCTGAACTTTCTCAATGCGATTGGCAACACTTGCGCGGCAAGGAGATCGCCATGGTATTTCAAGATCCAATGACCGCTTTGCATCCTTCGATGCGCATAGGAAAGCAACTCGAGGAGGTATTGGAAGTACATACCAACCTTGGTGCAGCGCAGCGTCAGGACAAAGTTCTTCGCGCATTGGAAGAGGTAAACATTCCTCAGCCCGAGCTGAGTGCTAAGAAATACCCGCACGAGATGAGCGGAGGGCAGCGCCAGCGTGTCGTCATTGCCATGGCCATGCTATTGGAACCCAAACTCATTATTGCAGACGAGCCCACCACAGCTTTAGACAAGGCGGTGGAAGCCACCGTTCTTGAACTGCTGAGTACGTTGGTGAAAGACAAGGGCTGCGCATTGTGGTTTATCTCCCACGATCTTGAAGTCGTCTCTGAATTCTCCGATCGTGTCGTGGTCCTCTACAAGGGCAAAACGGTAGAGCAAGGCGCGGCAAAAGAAGTGTTCAATACGCCCAAGCATCCCTATACAAAGGGCCTACTTGCCTGCCGCCCACCGAAGAGTGGCCGTCCTTATCCATTGCCGGTTTTATCCGATTTTCTTGACGGCGCCGGCGCCCCAAAAGCGACCGATCTTGCTGCTCCAAAAACGGATACCAAGGCCTTACATATTGAAGGTCTAAATATTGGATACACGTTGCGTAAAGGCTGGAAGAAATCGATAAAATGGGTCGTTCAAGACCTAGACGTAACACTTAATTCGGGAGAAACATTAGGCCTCATAGGCCCCTCAGGTAGCGGGAAGAGCAGCATTGGTCGGGCAGTAGTTGACCTCGTTCCGTCGACCTTTTCCATTCGAAATTTTGAAGGCAATGAAGGCCGGGTCCAATTTATTTTCCAAGACCCTTCATCCGCCTTAAACCGCAGCCATACTATAGGTCGCATCCTCGACCAGGTACTTTCCCACCACGCGCCAGAGCTCTCCGCTGTGGGGCGCAAGGAAAAAGCATCCGCCCTGTTGCAAGAAGTCGGCATGCACCCTTCCGACCTCAGCAAAAAGCCCAAGGACTTTTCCGGCGGCCAGCGTCAACGCATCGGCATCGCAAGGGCCTTGGCGGCGGACCCAACGGTGTTGATATGCGATGAAAGTGTCAGCGCCCTAGACGTGAGCGTTCAAGCCCAGGTACTCAACCTGCTGAACGGCATTAAAAAGAATCGGGGCCTGAGTATGATTTTCATATCTCACGACCCCGATGTTATTCGGTACATGTGCGACCGCATTCAGCAGCTCACACCTCTTTTTTAATTATCCCGCTTTTCGAAATCTTCCTCACTGCGTTTGTTGTAGGCTTGGATGCCCAAAACAACACAAGCGATAAGGATAAAGGCCCACACAGCGATATTGATAGCTAATGCCACAGGCATTATTTGAGTTTTACAGCTGTGCCGTACGCGAGCATTTCTGCAGCGCCCTGCATGACCATGGACGTGCCAAAGCGAACGTTGATGACCGCATCAGCGCCTAGTCGCTCTGCATCTTGCAACATGCGTAGCATCGCTTGTTCACGGCTTTGGGCCTGGAGTTTAGTGTATTCCTCTATTTCGCCTCCGACGATGTTCTTAAGGCCGGCGAAAATGTCTCGACCAATGTTTCTGGCGCGAACGGTGGAGCCGCGAGCAATGCCTAAGACTTCAGAAATTTCTTTCCCTGGAACAGTGGAGGTGGTTGTGGTAATCATGATGAATGTTTTTGGTCCAACTAAGCTAGTTAATTGATCCCAAAACACGCTTCATAAATCCATTTAAAGCATCTTTTTTGGCCGTGCCTTGTGCGATTTCTTTCTGCACTTCTAGCGCTCCGTAGAGGTTAGAGATGAGTTCGCCAATGACTTCCATTTCCTCGTCTTTCAACGTCGGTACATCTGCTAGAGATTCTAAAACCTCAATGGTCTCATGGATGTAATCCACATCGTTCTTCTCGACAAAGTCAACCAAATGCTTGATAAAGGGGATTTTCATAGGTTTTTTATTTTGCTTCAAAAGTAATAGCTTCTATGTATTAGCTCAAGGCCTTTTCATAGATATTGGCAATCACGTAATTGATTTTTAAGGCATCGAATAGCCCAACCAACTATCCGATTAAGGATAAATAGAGGAAAGTCCCGGTCATAAGTCGGGGGGTAGTGCAAACAAAGTTGACGTAACTTTATACCCTATGCTGAAACGATTATAGAAACCATAAAGTTGAGATGAGAGCTTTTGCTATTACTGCCTTTACCGCGATGTCCTTATTTGTTCAAGGACAGATTTTGAACATTACTCCTGCATTCCCGTCACAGAACGACACAATCACGGTCATCTACGACGCTACAGAAGGAAACGGTGCACTCACGGGCTATACCCCTGTGTATGCACACGCGGGGCTCATTACAAACCAAAGCACCTCGCCAACAGATTGGAAGCACGTTCAGGGAAACTGGGGAACTGCGGACCCAAACGTCTTAATGACTTCTTTGGGAAACAACCTCCACAAATTAGAATACCATATTCCGACCTTCTATGGTTTTGGAAGTAATGTAACGGTTCAAAAACTAGCATTTGTATTTCGCAATGCCAACGGAACTGTTGTGGGTCGTGCGGCAGACGGTTCAGATATTTTCTACGATGTTTATCCCGCAAATGCTGGGCTAATAGCCCAATTTATGAAGCCAGAAAGCACGCTTTTGATTGCTCCTACTGATTCTCTCGAGACCGTAGTGGCTGCTTCTAGGTTTTGTGATTTAAAAGTCTACGACAACGGTACCTTGGTCTTCCAAGATTCGTCGAAACAAGAAACATTCTACCTGAGCGATACCATGCCGGGTATGCACACTGTTATTCTTGAAGCAACCGACAGTTCAACAACAGTCTATGATACTATTCAATACGCTGTCGAGCCGCCTCTGCAGGTCGCATCCCTTCCGGGCGGCATGGAAATGGGGCTGAACGAGCTGAACGACACGACCGTATTTTTTAAGTTGTATGCTCCGGGCAAGAGCCGTGTTTATGTGCTCACTTCTTTGAACGACTATTTGCCAGAGCCTAAAAATGCAATGACTAGAACCCCTGGGGGCGCTTGGTGGTTCAAGGAGCTCACCGTGCCGGCAGGCCAGCCGTTTACCTACCAGTACTTGTTTGACGGTCAGCTTCGCGTAGCGGATCCTTTCTCGACCCTAATCTTAGACCCTTGGAACGACGGATATATTTCTTCGTCTACCTACCCGAACTTGCCGGCTTATCCGGCAGGAAAGACCACGGGTAATGTTTCCTTGTATGAGACCGCGAAGACGCCTTACCAATGGAAGAACACCAGCTTTCAAGCGCCGCCGCAAGAGGAATTGGTCATCTACGAATTGCTCATCCGCGACTTTGTGACTGCCCGCAACTACCAGACGGTCATTGATACCCTAGACTACATTGCCCGCTTGGGCGTGAACGCCATTGAATTGATGCCAAATTCTGAGTTTGAAGGCAACTCTTCGTGGGGCTACAACCCTTCATTCCACATGGCAGTTGATAAGTACTATGGTACGCCGGATAAGTTCAAAGAGTTTGTAGACAGCTGTCACTCTAGAGGCATTGCTGTGATTACAGACCAAGTATTCAATCACGCTTACGGGCAAAACCCAATTGCTCAAATGTGGTGGGACGGCGCGAACAATAGACCAGCCGCCAACAACCCGTACATGAATCAGAATTGCCCGCACCCGCCAAACTGCTGGGGGAACGATTTTGACCACTATGTGCAACCGACAAGGGATTACATGGACCGTATCAATACGTACTGGATCGAAGAATTCAAAATTGACGGTATCAGATTTGATTTCACCAAAGGCTTTACGAACAATTCTAATGCAGACAACTACTCTGCACCCCGTATTGCGGCGCTCAAACGCTTAGCAGACACACTCAGAGGTGTTGATCAAGATTTTTATGTCATCCTTGAGCACTGGGGCCCCAACAATGAAGAGAAAGAGCTGAGTGATTATGGTATGATGCTTTGGGGAAACGCTGCACATCAATACTATGAGGCGGCTATGGGCTATACCAACAATAGCGACTTCAAATGGGGCATCTACAAGGAGCGTGGTTGGAGCGATAAGCATTTGATTACTTACACCGAAAGCCACGACGAGGAGCGCGCTTCCTATAAAATCAAAACCTATGGAAATTCTAATGGTAATTACGACACTAAAACGCTTGCAACATTAGCCGATCGAAAAATTCTTACCCATGCATTTTTGTATACCATTCCGGGTCCAAAAATGATGTATATGTTTGAAGAATTGGCCTATGACATCTCTATCGACAATCCTTGTCGAATTTGTGAAAAACCTATTCTCTGGAACTACTACGAAAATTCCCACCGTCAGAAAGTATATTTCTACACTGCGTCATTGATAGACATGAGACAGTCTTATGGAGTTTTTAATACGGACAACTTTACTTATGCGCTCAACGGTGGGGCAAAGCGTATCAACCTATCGGTTACCGATACTAACGCAACTGTGGTAGGGAACTTCCGTGTAACCCCTGGTGATGTTTATCCTAACTTCCAGCACACAGGAACGTGGTACGACTACTTTACAGGTGACAGTATAGTGGTCACCAATGCAACGGCACCTTTGACCTACCAACCGGGCGAGTGGCACGTGTACACCGATGTTAAGCTCAACAAAGCGGCGTTTATCGGTGATGAGGAACTCGAATTAGCACCAAATAACGTGGCAGTTTATCCGAACCCAACAAGCGGACGCGTGGAGCTTCTCGTTGATGTTGCAGAAGGCACAGAAGTACGCTACGAACTCTACGACATTACAGGCAGATCAGTACACCACGGCACATTCAATGCGGCGTTGTACGGCATCGAAGAACTCGACCTTCATCACTTGCCGTCGGGTGCCTATGTGCTGAAAATCCAGGTGGGTTCTAACGTTTATAACGAACGTCTGTTGATCGAATAAGAGTTTTAGCCAAGCAGGTGAACACCTTCTTTGTCCTGGGTGAGTACGCCCTTATGTTCAAGGTTCTTGAGCAATCGGCTGACCACCTCTCTTGAGGTGCCCAGTTCGGAGGCCATTTTCACTTTTGATAACGACACACCCTTGCGGTTGTTGAGCAGACAGCGCTTTTCGATGTACGCAAGCAAACGCGCTTCTAATTGGTTGAAAATCGCATTATCGACCAAGCTGAGCAGCTCTTCAAACCTGCGGCGGAAGTTTCCTAACTCATAGATGCGCCATTCGCTGAAAGCTTCCGTAATAGGGGTCAATTCAACCAAGGGAATGTGCAAGATCTTCGCCGATGATTCGGCTTCTACAGTGATGGGCATATTGCCGTTGGGCAACTGAGAAAAGGCGGCACACGGGCAGATTTCTCCTGGGGTCAAAAAGTACAACAGCAACTCTTTACTTGGATCGTCGTCGGCAATTCGCATCACACGCGCACTACCCTCAAGTATGATGGGCATAAAGTCCGCATGAAGACCGTAATCAAGGACGAGGTCGCCCTTCTCATACTCCACTACTTCTCCAAGTTCTGTGAGGTGCTCTTTGAGCGCCGGTGATAGGATATTAAACCCTTCGTGATCGAAATAAGATAAGGCCATGGCTTCAGTGTGTAATTGGACCATCAAAATAAGAACATTTCTCCATGTCCTAATTACCTAAAGAAAAAAAGGAGTGTTAGCCGATTAGCTGTGCATAAATGGCCTCTGCACGTCGCAATAATTCTGGGTTTGCGCCCTTAACCTCCTTCGGTGTTTTGGCGAATTTAGACAGGGCATCCGTCGATATTGGCACTTCGAGCACCTGCTCAATGTGTGTGAGTGTTCCTTTGGGGTCCGCCAGAAATTCTTCGTAGCTCAACATAGTGATTTGATCAGATTGAGGAACATTTTCGTAGTAATTGACCCAACGTTCAAGCCAATAATTGATGTCGTTAGTACTCCCCTTATGGTGGCCCTTTCCACCAAGGATGAACGGTCTTTGACCGATACCAAATTCGTGGTGGCCCAGCCAGTCCATATACTCTTTGATGAATGGATCCCCTTTCTGCTGGGCTGAGAACTGTTCGTGTTGCTTCATCAAACTGTAGGCGTGTTGGAGGGGACTTCTTACGAGAAGAAAAACGGCGAGATCTGGGTTGTGCTCCACTAGCGAAGGCAAGCGCAGTATAGCGTTGTTGTTTTTCGCTAAATAGAGGTTTAGACCGGCTATACTGTTTTGGTACCTGCGGTACAAGGCGTTTTCTTCTTGAGACAGCTCGTGTCCATAGAGCCCGTCCGCTTTGATATAAGCATCGTTTTTCATCACTTTGAAGAAGTACTCCTCCAAGGCTTCAACACTGGATAGCCCCACCTTGATACCATCGCCATGGGCACGTTCTTTATCTTCGGTAGCCTTTGGCTTGTATATTTTGCTCCACAGTCGAGGCGCAAGCAGCACCGGCATATTACTGTAGTCTAGCGAGGCGAATGAACCGCGCTCGGCAAGAGATTTTGTCAATGCAGTGGTCCCTGCTCTAGCAAGCCCTGTAACAAGCACTCTGGTGTATTTGCCTTCGGCGCCTGATTCTGTACCAACGCCTTTAATTTGCAGCCCAAGAAGCTTTTTGCCCAAGAAGTAATTGTCCAGGACCAAGCGATGAAAAAGCTGGGAGAGGTCGGAATAGGCACTACCGTTATCCTTGGTAAAGAAGAAGGGCACAATCGATCCTACACTGAGCAGTACAAGAGTCCAATTCGAAGAGAACTCCTCGCGCAGCAACCAATGAGGCAGTTCCCAGCCCAACCCAAAGACCGTAATTACTACGATAACGAGGCTTGCCACCAATCGAGCCAAAACTCTGGTAGTCTTGCTTGAAGCGGCATTCATGGCGCTAATTTTTTCGGGATCGTCACTTGGGGCAAAGAGAACATTTAAAAGGCGAACGCTCGAAGTCGCTGTTTCGAAGAACAGATCCTTCATCCACAATACAGCTTGACCCAACAGAAGGCCAGCCAATACGGCGATGCAATACGCAGCGATACGGTTTCCTTGAACAGCCAACATTGCATCGCTCAATGGTTCATTCAATGCAATCACGGCAGCTCTAGCAACCAATGCCAAGACGAGAAAGACATTCAAAGGAGTAAAAGAGAAGCTAGGAGTTCTTTTTTCTTGCGCTTCTGCAGCTTTTGAGTTGCGTTTGTTTCGAACTATGAGTACGAGAGAACCTAGAACTAGACCTCCGATAGCTATGCTTACCCATAAGGGCATTCCCTGAAGCGCAGTCTTGTACTTGCCACTGCTTTCCGCTCCCAACCACGAAGGATTGAACGTGGTAATAATCAAAAGTGCCGCAAATACAGTGGCATAAAACTCCCATGAGAAAAAGCCGGAAGAGTTCTGTGATTGCGTCGACGATACTGCAACTTTAGGCGCCTTCACTAGGCTGTACCAAAGGCGGTAGCCAAAAGAGAACACGATGAGCAAAAGTATGAGCACAATCAATACTGCTGCACCTACTCCAAGCCCTGGACCGATATATAGAAATGTGTTGTACAACGACCTCTAGTTTGAGCCTGCAAAATAGTGGACTTCTGTGGAATACCGCGCTTACTACCAGCTAGAAATCTCCCCGTCCATCCAGCCGAGGCGCTGCTCGAGGTAATACCGCAAGAAATCCACCTCTCCTTCGAAGTCTATAGTGCGATTTTCAGCCCGCCAGAGGTCATAGTTGCGCTCAGCGGCCCCAGTGCTTAAGAGTCTGTCTTCGGTATCATTGACGAGCCCAAAAATGGCCGCATTAGAAAGAGGACCACTTCGATAGGTTGACCACCGGTTCTTTACTAGGGTTCGGAATTGTGGATCATCCAACAAGCGGTCCCACCAAAACGGTACCATCCAAGCATCTTCTTCAACATAGTCGTTGTAGTTGGCAATCCAATCCTCCCATGGCACGCGACCTTGACGTCCGTAGCCTATGTTGAGGTCCCATATGGGCCCAAAGCGCAACTTTTCGCCTCGCGGTTTATGCAAAAAAGTACTGATGCGGTAGGCATCAATGTTGCCTGCGAGTTCATTCATAATGAATCCATCGGCGAATGAGGTCAGGTCGATGTAGTCGGTATAGGTACGTGTTGCTGAGGTTAGGTCGTCATTGAGCAGAGCGGTTTCAAAATCGAACACATATTCTTCAATGTAATTCCGCATTTCACCGTTCAGGCCGTTAGGCTTTGGGTGCTCAAATAAGAAATAGGTTTCTCTGTATTGTTGGTCGTGGTACGGCGGACGGAAGGGCTCGACATCCATCAACTCTCCTTCGATGTCGTATTCGCTTCTAAAGCTCATATACCCGGTATAATTCGCGTCATCGCCCCAATTATTGTCGTAGTAACTTAATTCCCTACCAGACGGGGCATAAGAGGCTGTTTTATCAATCTTGAGTACATATCCGCCGGTAATTCCCGGTTCATTTTTTCCGCTCGGTGTGCCAACGTCGATGCGCATCCGATGTGCTTTCGGCTTCTCCATGAGCACATAGACACCTCGGTATACGCCGTTGAGAGTGAGCTCTACCCAGCGGCAACGCGCAGCATACATGCCCAAGCTACGTGCGAGCTCATAACCAATGTAGTGGTGCATAAGCGTTGGGTCAAAGGCGTAGAGTTCATCCGGGCCATTAGATCGAACCACATGTCCCATAAGGATCCAGTCGCTTCCGGCCGGCATCCCTAAAAGTGCTTTTGGTGTACCGTCGCCGTTGGCAGAGCGTATTTCAAAACCATAAGATTTCTTGTCGCTTAATCGGTACGAGGTGCTGCCGCGGTATTCCACTCCCATATTTCCGCCTACTACTTTGCGGTTGTCCACTTCAATGGAAAACGAACCGTCTATTTTATCGTCAGGCCGAATCTGTCCATCAACGTCTAAATACACCATAGGCAATTGCCCAGACGTGTATTCATGGGTGCAGGAACAAAACCCCAGGGCCACTAGTATTGACAAATACAAAGGAAGTCGTCTAAGCATGGAATTAAAATACATTGGATTTATTAAACCTATATTCGCTTTAGACAACAAAGTTTCTGAATGACTGAAATTCTATACATCTCGTCCTCTTTATTTGTCAAATTCGCGCTTTTGGTAGTGTACAATCTGGTCCAATTGGCCATCGTCAGCCGCCACAACAGAATCACGCGCACGAATGTGAGTAGCTTTTTCATCATCGCGGTAGTTGTGTTCTTCCTTTCTTATGTCTTGAGCACGTTCGAAATGCAGATCGGTTTAGCCATCGGAATGTTTGCCATATTTGGGATCATCCGTTACCGAACTGAGCCGCTTCGTCCTCAGGAAATGACCTATCTCTTCGCCTCTTTAGGCGTTGCGGTAATTAACGCTTTAAGCTCTGATAGTATTTCTATCATTGAATTGGCCCTTATAAACGCAACAGTTTTAGGATGTATCTATATACTCGAGCGCTTCTTGTTGGACAAACCGAGCGAGACTAAACGCACGACCAAGAAGGTGACACTGGTTGTACCTTCGGAAAACCTTTCCGAGCAGGTCGTTCAGGAGCGTGTAAATGAATTTGCACAAAACATGAGTGTGGTCGCTATAAAACACCATATTTCGAAGATTGACCACGCTGAAGAGAAGGCACAAATTATCGTGGTGTATGAAGGGTAAGAATTTTTTCATCATTGGGTTTGTCCTAGTTTTATTTGGAGCCACTGCGCAAACTGTTACAGACAATCGTATTTGGACGAAGTTGACGTATAGACACGAGCCCTCAAAAGCCCTTGATATAGACCTCAGCGGACTGTATCGTAGTGTCGGAGGAGATGAAGGCATGGACCGTTGGATCACAGAAGTACAGGTAACCAAGAAGCAGAGCAAAATACTTTGCTATTCAGCCGAGTTTCGTCACTATGCCATCTTTGACGATGTGGGCGCGACGCAGGGCACCAATCAGCGTATTCGCTTCAGGTTGAACGCAACTAAAGGTTACAATTTGGGTCGAGACGAGATCTCCATGCGCTACGGAATCCAGCACCGCACGGTACTCTCAGGAGGGGGCTCGGACCGCACGGATGTGCGTGTTCGCGGGGCGTATACCAAAAACATTAAAGACTGGAAATGGGACCCAACAATCTACTCCGAATACTTGGGGTCAGTAAACGGAAACTTAAGTCGGAGGCTAAGAATAGGTGCGGAAAGCAGCAATAAAATGCTTGGTGGCAAGGTGAGCTTTGGGTATTTCTACCAGCATAATTTCTCACTGTCTTCGCCACACTACCACACCATGACGGTAGGTTACAGACTGTAGATTATTCCGCCCAATAGCGGCTCATCTCTTCTCTTTCGGCTTGAGTCAATTTTAACAGCGTCGCACTTTGATAAAAGTTATAACCTTGCTCTTTGAGGTAGGTCATCATGCGCTGCTTAATGAACTGGTCCGTGTTGGTTTTAAATGCAGTCATTACCTGTTTTTTACTACTGCAAAGATACGAATTTATGAGCGCCAGCTCTCTATTCGATGATTTACAAGACGCTGTTTATCAACGAGTTATTAACCAATTAGGGCAGCTAAATCTTGTCCAACACGAGCTCCAATTGCCACGCCCATTCCTCCAAGGCGTATTCCGGCAACCATGTGGTCGTCGATCCGTTTAATCACGGGCTGTTTGCTAGAACCAAAGGCCATGACTCCTGACCACAGGTAGTCGATTTCAACAGCAACTCCAGGAGCTATAAGTGAGGCCACATCTTCTTTAAGAGCTTTTTCGATAGCGGAATTGATTCCAGGTACAAGGGTGGTTTCACCCGGCTTGTCAAGATGTCGCCCTCCGCCTAATAATAGCCTTCCATCAATAGTCCTAAAGTAGTTGTATCCGTCGTGGTAATGGAAAGACCCTTCCCAATGAAAGGCAGGATGCGGCTTGCTTACCAAGACTAATCCACGTCCAGGTTCAAGATCTTCTTCGGCGAGAAACTTTCGACTGTAGGCATTCGTACAAAGGGCAACTTGACGGGCGAAAAACGCCACAGAACCATCCGCTGTTTGGATGTAGACGGTCTTTCCTTTGCAGGTACTTTCGATCTTTTCAACAGTACTTTGGGTGAATGTGAGCACCCCGGCTTGTGCCACTTTCTGCTGCAAGGCGGCCATCATTTTTCCTGTATCTACGGTGCCCTCGAGAGCGTTTTTGATCAAATGAGTGACTTTGGTCGAAAACCCATAACCTTCGGACGGCTTAACGGAGTATGGCCGTGACCCAAGATGTGCCTCAAGTAGGTCGTTAAAAAAGTCAACCCGCTCTTGTTTGGGAGGCTCGAAGCACATCTCGTATCCACCAACTTCGCGATAATCAATGGCTTCATCCCCCAGTGCTTCTCGAAGTTGTTTAAGGCCGTTGTAGCGCTTCATAACCAATGCTGCAGTGGCTTCCTCACCAATGGATGCAACATCGTGCTCGAGCTCTGCTATAGAACCGAAGCAAGCGAACCCAGCATTCTTTGTCGAAGCTCCGCTAGGGAAGAGTCCACGTTCAAGTATGGCAACGCGGTGTTCAGGATTCTTTTGGGCATAAAACAAGGCGGTAAAGTGTCCTACAATACCGCCTCCCACGACCACGAAATCAAAGTGGCGTAAAGTTGTCTTTTCCCAATAGCTGAGCACTAGTCTTTTTTAACCGTGATAACTCGAACTTTAGCTTCAGCACCCTCTGTACCTAAGCTATCAATAGTTACTGTAATTTCTCCATCATCACCTTTGATGACTTCGACATCCATGTTCTTCAATACCTCTCCTCCGAAGTCGCCCATCAAATTATGAACGTCTCCTTCGTCTGTGATGAACATGGCTTTCTTCATAACGTGTCCTTCGCCCATCATCATGTGTGGCAACCCTTTAGGTCCGTGGTGACCGGTAGTGCGGCCTAACAAGAATCCGAGAATTCCGAAAATCACGGCAATCAGGGTAAATGCAAACCAGTTTTCATTCAAGCTTTTCATAGCGGTTGTCTTTTAAGAGCTCTAAGGTACAAACTCGTCGAAATTTAACGACCGTAGCTTCTCTCGGAGGAGGCGTGGCTTTAAGCAATTAAAATTCAGTAACTTACAAGTGAACAAAACTGAAACGTTATGAAAAAACTACTATTGACGGCGCTAGCCGTGGGGGTAACGAACATGGCATTCTTTGCCCTGGGCGGCCCACTTTATTACAATGCAGCCGTAGAGGCGCAGAAGTCTTCTTTTCCAGATGCGGTTAAGGGCTATCCTGAGGCATCTTTTGCACTAATCATGATTGTGGCATTGAGCGTGCTTTTTGCACTTGCTTTGGAACACTTTAAGGCAGATTCACTCCGTAAGGGCATTCAATACGGAGCCTCAATCATGGGCGGCCTTTTCTTGGTTATGAACATGCAGATGCTTGGCATGTACAACTTGATTGACTTGAATTTTGCAATCACTGACACAATTATTAGTGCAGTGATGGGTGGCATCATGGGCGCCGTTGCGGTAACGGTAATGCGCAGAATGGCCTAAAATTCGCTTTTATTTGGGCGAAGTATAGACGCATCCTTCGGGATGCGTTTTTAATTAACGATATTATAAATCAACCTCTAAGCCAAATTCAGCGAAGTGAAACCCGAGCGCCTCCGCTTCTTTTCGACCTTCAAAATTGGCCTCTCGTGCAGGGTTGCTGTGGTTAAGGTGAATAAAGTAGACTTTCTTCCTGTCGGCCTCGGGCAAGTGCTTAAGTAGCGCAATACTTTCAAAGATGAACGGGTGGGGCACCTCCGACATTGGTCTCGGAATCTCGCCATCTGCGAAAAAGGTGCCGTCTATAAAAGCGTAATCCACTTTGGGGATAAGGCCGAGGATATTCTCCTCCCATTCGGTCCATTTGTCGATATCAGGAATGTACAGGGCAGTTTTGTTCTGACCTTTGATGTAATACCCTACCGTCTCTGAGTATTCATCGCGGTGCGGAACTAAGACAGGCTCAACTGTTACCCCGTTGTCTAATGTTCGAGACACACCGTTTTCTAAGCCGTTGAGCACGATATTTTGAAGCTTTAAGAGCTGGTTCCAAGGTCCGTTTTTAGCGAGGAACTCAAGCATTCTTGGCATGGCATATACAGGTACCTTACTGGTGTTTGCAGCTTCCCTACCGAAATGCAGGAGTCCGGTGTAATGCCCTACATGTGCATGGGTTAAGAAAATGGAAAAGCGATCTGTGCCAGACCGATTTAAAAGCTCTGTGAGCTGAGGAACTATATCAGGTGTAGCATCGAAGAGAAGGGCTCGTGTTGAATCTATAACGCCCAGACAGGCCACATAGTCGTTTGGTTTTGGGTGGGCGCAACATTCCTTTTCACACAGCAGTTGAGGTGAGCCTGCATCTTGAAGCGTGCCCAGGACCACTAGTTTTTGTCCGTTTAAGCCGATTGAAAAAAGCAAAGCAGCAAAAAGCAAGTATGGGCTGGTGATTTTCATGGGACTCAAGGTACAAAGTATCAGGAACGGAATACAAAAGCGAGGTGATATGCATAACTCTTCCTTTTCGCTTGGCCTTTAATCAGTGCGCTTGGATACCTTTTAGTGAAGAGCTCTTTTTATGCGCTACACTATGATTATAAATATGTTAAAACATATTTTTTCTAAATTGATTAAAAGACATTTAATATGAAATAATAAAGACTAAATTGATCTTTATTATAGTTACGCAGGAATACTATAGAGCTCCAAAACAAATCTTTAAAACACTGATAAATAAGTTTATACAACACAAACTTATCCACAAAAAACGAACAGCTTTGCTACAATGGGTGCGTACGTGCAAGCCCTGTATTAAAAGGGCTTATATACGTTTTATTGATACAAATTGACTTTTTTTGAACAACCTAACCAGCTGTTATAGATTTCGGTGATTACCAAAGTGATATTGATTTATAATATCTTTTACTAGTTAATACAATTAATAAACACTTGAAAAACTATGATTAACTATGTAAATCAAGTCCTTGATTTCCCTGATAAGGTGAACGGGATGCTTCCAAGAAACAATTGGAACGAAGTAATTAACAGCTCTGAGGATTCCGCGAAAGCGTGGCTCGGATTTGTTTATAAGGTGTTAGCCTTTGCCGTACTAATTTCTATGCTTTACGGTGTGGTAATGGGCGGAATAGACGCACTTTCTGGTGAAGGGAGCGCAATGTCTAAAGTAGGTAGCGCTGTTGCTACTCTTATTTACATTTATGCTGCTTTTCCACTTGCTCAGATCATTCGCAATGCCGGCGATGAGCTTACTGCTTCTAAGAGTGATACGGTAGGGTTCGTATTTAAGGATCTCGTTATCACAAACATTAAGGTAGTAGGTTACTTCGCAGCAATGAGCGCGTTCTTTACAGCAGTGGTAGGCGTTGTTTCTTACGTTGTGAATGCAGATGTATTTACTTATTCACACAGCTTAAACCTAGCAGCTGGAGTTGCTGATCTACCAATGACTGTACTCGGCACGTTTGCAGGTATGGCGGGCCTAGACTCTATCGCAGAACTATTCACTGGTCTTTACGGCATGGAAATCATGTCTGACGCCTACGCAGGTGCAGGATGGACTATCGAAGGGTTAGTAGGTGCAGGTATGGCGTTTGTTGGAGTAATCATAATGTTAATCCAACTATACGTTTCTCTAGCAGTATACCGCTTCTTTTACGGCCTTGCAGACAAATTTGTCTCATGGGTGAAGGCTCCTTTCATTCCATTAAGTGGTTTGAAGTAGAAGCCAGTTCTAAACTTTCATAAACCCTCTTCGAAAGAAGGGGGTTTTTTATTCTAAAATGCTTCGCCAATAAAGAAGTACACACCACTTCCTTCTCTGGTGTAGGAAACATCAATCCTCGTGTAGATGTCCTTGTCGGGGAAGATGAGATAGCGAACGCCTGCTCCGCCGGTAGGCAGAAACGCATCCCATTCAAATCCATAATCATCCCCATAAACTTGGCCTGCAGCAAGGAAAACGCTCGCTCCCCAGCGCTTGGAGAAAGAAAAGGGTAGGATGCGGTATTCGACCTGGCCAGCCAGTAGGTTTTTATCGCGGTAACGTCCTAAATAATACCCCCGCATCAAGCTTTCTCCACCCATAAGGGCTAGCATATTAAAAGGGGCATCACCACGGGTGAATTGGCCATAAATCTGAGCGGCAAATACAGTATTCTCCTTTACTGGACGGTAAATTCTGTTGTCGATGATGTAGCTGGAAAAATCAAAATCACTGCCCATCGAGGTGCTATAATTCATAAAGGCCCATTCGCTATAGAACCCTTCGCGAGGGTTCATGGCATTGTGAATGTTGTTGTACAGCAAACCGAGGCCAACACCTAGATTGGTAGAGCCCATGGTACCTACTTCCGGAAACTCAAAATCAGGTCGTGTATCCACATAGCTCACTCGGTTCAAGCTCTGGAAATCAAGTTCCAGTCCAAAGTACAGCGACGGTAAGGTTTCGCGCAGCAACCGCTCGCGGAATAGTGTATACGACCCATCTATCAGCGCTGTGTATTCCGAGGGGCTTTCTCGGCCCATCCCGTAGTAGAAGAGCGGGAAGTTTTGATACCGCGCGCGACCGTAGAAAAACCATTTGTTTAAATCGGTATATAACGCATGATCAAGCCAGAAGCCGTATTGATTTTCAAGGGTGAAAAAGGTATAGGCCTTTACCTCGCTCAGGCGGTTCTCAAGGTTCCGATTCGCGGAATAGACATAAAGGCTACTCACCCCAATCTCCCAACTCGTCTCGGGAGCATAGGCAATGGCCGGGTAATTAATCAGCTGAGGTGCTGACGGATCCTTCTGTGGACCTAGCATATTTTCAAGGTATCTGATGTAGATCGGCGACTTTTCGGCCAACGAGTCCTGTGCGCTAACCAGGGTAGGGGCAGCGAAGAACATTAGTAGGCATATCCGTAGCTTCAGTCGTTCCATCCTCAGGGGCGAAGAGCCCCTTATTAGTCCTTGTACAGTTTGAGCACTT
>Ga0181601_10000101_pt1 | contig 61884 bp, 67 predicted proteins | sample 041ome_8_FD_133020 | JGI IMG/M metagenome (GOLD analysis project Ga0181601, IMG submission 133020) | Coastal salt marsh microbial communities from the Groves Creek Marsh, Skidaway Island, Georgia - 041407BS metaG (megahit assembly) | ecosystem: Environmental > Aquatic > Marine > Intertidal zone... | reverse complement strand
TCGTCATCAAGCTAAAAAATTAGGAGTTTCTCTTAAAGGTGATGAGTGGATTAAACATGACTATGGTCAAGGAGAATACACGTGGCCTTCAGAAGGTGATCATAAGGATCCAATGGTAGTTATGAGCGAAGAAGACTTTGCATGGGTATATGGTTATATTACAAAAGCCGTAGCTCCTGTGTTTATTGAATTGGGTAAAACAATAATTCCTGAAATAGAAAATTTTGAAATATGAAACACGTAAAATTATTTGAACAATTCATTAACGAAGAAAAAATCAACGTTAAGAAAGAAGTTAAGAGACTTAAAAAAATGGGATACGATGCTTCAGAATGGGGTGATGGTATTATGGTTGACGGTGTAGATGCACCAAATCCGGATTGGGATGGAAAGGTAACAATGGGTTGGGACGAAGAAGGTATTTACAGCGATGATGAAAGATATACTGGAAACGATCATAGTTATGATAAATTCCTAGATATAATCGAGTATCCAGAGGACACTAAAGACGAGTGGGAATAAATTGTAAAAAATACGATTTAAAAATAAATTTAGCAATCAATGGAAGATAATGTAGAAGAAATGAACATAACACTAGCAAGTGTTGGTGGTATGGGAGCTGTAAAACTTCCAACTTCTACTGAGTACACAGGTACCGGAGATGTTCCAGCAGGTCAAGGAGATGCTAAAGAAGAATTTAAGAAAAAAAGAAAAAAGAAAAAAATGAAAAATATTCAGACTTTTGAATCATTTATTTCAGAAGAGTATGTAGAGCTTGCTGGATTTGATACATTTACAGAAAGGCTAATTGAAGAGTTTAAAGATTGGTATAAAGAAACTGCAAATAATTGGGAAGATTTTTCAAAAAATATGGCCGAAGATTCGGTTGATGAAGCTGCAAAAAATGCACAGATGGAAATCTTAGCATATCTTTCAAATGAAATGAATAAGGTGATTACCGATAGAAAGTATCGAGTAAAGGCAGACTTTAAATAAAAACTATATAAATGAAACATATAAAACTATTTGAAGCATTTGTAAATGAGTCTAGTGGTAGAATACCAACTACTCTTTATCCTTCTGAGTTTAGACAATATTTCTCAGATATAAACTATGACACTCTAAAGCGTCAATATGATAGAGATACTCAACCAGAAGTTGCACAAGCTGACAATGGAAAATGGTATGAAGTATCATCTCATTATAATAAATCAGGAGATAGAGTTGTTAAATTAAAGTCCGTTAAGGCCCCTAAATAATCATGAAACATATAAAACTATTTGAAGCATTTGTAAATGAATCAGCAATTGATGCACTTGCTAGCGAGATTAAAAACGCTGAAGTATATGACGCACTTTCTGATGAAAGTACAGTAAATGCAAGGTCGACTACTAAAACATGGGACGATGGAGTTCCAGTTCTAAAATATATTGCTAGAGCATCTAAAAAGTCTGTAAAATTACCGAAAAAGTTTAAAGTAGTAGATGATTCTGAATATGGATGGTGGTATTTTCAAATTGGAAACACGTGGTATGGAATAGAACAATCTGATTATAGCACTCCTCCATTTGAGTACTAATTTAAAATAGTTTTAAAATATTTAAGCCGAGATTTTTTAGTCTCGGCTTTTTTGTTTATATTAGCTTAGGAAACAAGTGTGAACCTTCTTCTATAACTATAGAATTCTATAGCTATAGAACATTGATATGATAACAGGAGTACAACCAAAAATATTGCTAGAACACGAAGAGATGAATTGGGAACTTGTTCGCTCGCATGATGGATTAACTAAGCGTTCAAGTAAAATCCTTTGGATTGAATGGAATGAGGACGGTACCTTTAAAGATAAACATAATACTCCTGAAATAGAGAGGTCTCTGATCATGTCTCCATTTAACCAATTTTTCACATGGCAAACTACTACAATTACTGAATTAATTGAGGCCACTGATGACTTAATTAGGTTTAAAACTAGAAATAGTGAATATGAACTACGTAAAATAGTAAATGAATGAAAATAGCACTAGTAGCCCATGATGGAAAAAAGGCAGATATGGTTGCTTTTGTAATGAAGAGACTAGACTTCTTCAACCGGGAAGACGTAAAACTTGTAGCAACTGGAACTACGGGAGCAAGCATCTTGCATGCTGGCGTGGAAAAAGTAGAGCGGGTAAATAGTGGTCCTCTTGGTGGTGATGCAGAAATAGGAGCAATGGTTGCTCGTGGTGAAATGGATGCAGTTGTGTTTTTTAGAGATCCTCTCGACAAACACCCGCATGATGTTGACATTTCAATGTTGATGAGACTTTGTGACGTACATAATGTCCCATTAGCAACTAATTATAAAGCAGCACATATAATAATTTTATATCTTAGTAAAAATGATGTATCTTAGATTTTTTATTGTAAAGTTTTTAGAAGCAATTGGAGCACTTTTAGGTATTCTTCTCTTTCCTTTGGTATACTTATTAAGACGCCAAATTGATAACAATCCAAGGCTATTTAAGGTGTTAGGTCTCTGGTATTTAACAAATCAAGATGAGCCAAGCCACCTTGAAAACTGGTATGGTTTTTATGAATTAAGACCTGAAGTTGCAGACATTCTATATGAATACAATAGAATGACGAAGTGGGAGCGTTTTTCCCAGTCATTTGAATGGGTAGCTATGCGAAATCCAGCATGGCAGCTAAAGTTAGCTTTGGCAAAAAAAACAAATGGAGACATTATTGAGATTAGAGTACATAATGTCATAGGTGAAGAAGGTGGCATGATATGGAGAGATAAAACAGTTACAGGTCTGCAATTTGCAACATTTTATATCAGAGGACACAAGCACTTTAGATACAGTTGGACTAAAAAAATCGCTGGAAGATGGGTCAACTTAATGTTAGGAACAAAACAGGGAAGATATGTTTCTAAATTTAGAGTATTTAATGAATTAGGAAGATGGGGATAAATATTTTACAATCGGTTTAGAAACAGTCTTACATCTATTAATATAACTTAAACATTAACTTAGAAAAAAAATCAAATGCTATTAGACATCGAGCAAAAGGACCAAGAAATAATTGTATCGTATTATAATAAAGAAGGAAAAGTAGCATTTAAAAGATACCCGGTAAGTCAATTTGAAAATTGGGTAGTAACAGAAGAAACAGATAAATGGCGCGACCAGAATTTTGTAAATTGGGACGGTCGCCCAATTAAAAGACAAAGGGCGAGATCTTTTAATAAGTTCTCGCTTGTCTATTTTATGGATTCTCTTCCTGAAAGCGATCAAGAAGAAATATTTGCATTTAATATGCCAAAAACATATTTTGTTGATATTGAGACTGAGATTGTTGATGGCTTTCCAAAAGCAGAAGAGGCAAAGAGTAGAATTCTTACCTTTTCAATAATCACACCTGATCGCAAGGCAATAGTTCTTGGCTTAGATGATTTATCTAGCGAGCAAATTAAAAAGATTGAAGAGAACACTAATAAACACTTCGAGAAGTACGATCAAGACTGGGAGTTCTCTTATTATAAATTCAAGGATGAATATAATATGCTATATACATTCTTGCATAAGTTTTTGCCTAAGTTTCCTATGATGACGGGCTGGAACTTTATTAACTATGACTGGCAATATATTGTAAATCGATGTAAAAGGTTACAACTTGACCTAACTGAAATAGCGGTCACCGGTGCTCTTGATAAAAATGATAGTAGGCCTTTACATATGGGTATTCTTGATTATATGCAACTTTACGATAAATATGACAGATCTGTTAAAGTCAAAGAATCAAATAAACTTGATTTTGTTTCTGGCCAAGTTCTCGATGTTGCAAAAATTAAATATACTGGAGGATTGCAAGATCTTTATCAGAATGATTTTCAAAAATATGTTTATTATAACGTAGTCGATTCAATTTTGGTTTATTATATCGATCAAAAGTTAAAATCAATGGAAGTTATTATGACCCTTGCAACAATCACAAAAATGCCTTTGTATAAAGCAGCTTCACCAGTTGCTGTAACCGAAGCTCTAATGGCTCGAAAAATGGCAGAACTAAATCGAAAAATTGGAGTAGATTATAGTCAAGAAGATAATAAAAAAGATGGTAAATATGCAGGTGCTTTTGTAAAGCAGCCTATTGTTGGTTACTATTCCGGTGTAAGTGCATTTGACTTTGCGTCTCTATATCCTTCGGTAATGAGACAATTTAATATTTCACCAGATGCATATGTTGATATTATTCCAACAAATGAAATCAAAGAACGTCGCAAAAATACTGAGGAGATTGTTTGTGAAAATGGAGTAGTATATAAAAAGGAAGACTCAATTCTAAAAAAGATTCTTAGCGATCTTTATTCTCAACGTAAAGAATACAAAGCAACGTCATATGAATTTTATGAAAAAGCACATGAACTTAAAAAAAAATTTAGGTAATACTGTGCACTTCGCTTGAAGGTTTCTGAATATATAAAAAACATAGAAATCAACAAGCATAGGGTCTAAAAATATTTTGTATTTAGACCTTTTTTAGTCTAAAAAATAAGGTAATATAAGAATATGTCAATATTTAAAGAAAGAATAGAATTTAAACCATTTGAATATCCAATCTACTACACTGAAGGTTGGTTAAAACAAGCCCAAGCATTTTGGCTTCACACTGAAATTTCAATGCAAGGCGATGTAAAAGATTGGAATGAAAAAATGGAATCACATGAAAAAAATCTAGTAGGAAATATACTATTAGGATTTGCTCAAACAGAATGTGCAGTTTCAGATTACTGGACTGGTATGGTTACCAACTGGTTTCCAAAGCATGAAATTAAGCAAATGGCAATGATGTTTGGTTCACAAGAAACTATTCACGCAACAGCATATTCATACTTAAATGAAACACTAGGACTAGAAGACTTTACAGCATTTCTACACGAACCAGCAACTGCTGATAAATTTGAACACTTAACTTCAGTTGAAGCTGATTGGTCTCATGAAGATTTAGCATCAAGTTCAGAAGCTAGAAAGCAGGTAGCCAGATCACTGGCAATCTTCTCTGCTTTTGCCGAAGGAGTTTCACTATATTCATCATTTGCAGTTTTATATTCATTCCAGATGCGTAACCTTCTTAAGGGGATTGGTCAGCAAATGAAATGGTCTGTTCGTGACGAATCACTTCACAGTAGAATGGGATGTCAATTATTCCGTCATATGTGCGAAGAATATCCTGAACTAAAACAAGAAGTAAAAGACGATGTTATTAGAGCAGCAGAGTTAATGGTAGAAATGGAGCATAAGTTTATTGATAAAATGTTTGAAATGGGAGATCTTGAAAACCTAAAAGCAGAAGATCTAAAGCATTTTATTGTAAAAAGAGCAAATGAAAAAATTGCAGAATTAGGATATGTTGAAGGTCCATTTATGGAATTTGATGAATCAAAGGCATCTGAATTAGATTGGTTCTATCATTTAACAGGAGGAACAACACACACTGACTTTTTTGCAATTAGACCTACTGACTATTCAAAAGCAGGCGAGGATGAAAACTGGGATGAAGATGACATCTTTTAAATAAGTATATGATTAATTTTTTTAAAAACAAAGAAGATAAAATGGATAAAGACGCATGTGCGATCAATTATGGTGAAACCCTTGGATGGGAACTTGGTGTAGATTTTCCAACATGGGCAAATACAGAAATATATGTAAAAACTATTAGTAATGGATACCTTCTAGAAGGAGAAACCCCAAAAGATGCATATTGGAGAGTTGCAACCACTGTAGCAAAGAGATTACAAAAACCAGAAATGGCTAGTAAGTTTTTTGATTATATCTGGAAAGGTTGGTTAAACTTAGCATCGCCGGTTCTATCTAACACTGGAACTGAAAGAGGTCTACCAATTTCTTGTTTTGGACTAGACGTTGCTGATTCAATTCACGACATTGGTGCAAAAAACCTAGAAATGATGCTTTTAGCAAAACATGGAGGTGGTGTTGGAATTGGAATCAATCAAATCAGACCTGCAGGTGCTACTATTCGAGGTAACGGTACAAGTGATGGTGTAGTTCCATTCTGCAAGATTTACGATTCAACAATTCTAGCTACTAACCAAGGTTCAGTTCGTAGAGGCGCTGCTTCGGTAAATATTGACATTGAACATAAAGATTTCTGGGAATGGTTGGAGATTAGAGAGCCAAAAGGAGATGTAAATAGGCAATCTTTAAATCTACACCAATGCGTTATTGTTCCAGATGCATTTATGCAAAAGATTAAAGAAGGAGATAAAGAGGCTCGTAAAAGATGGGCAGCTCTACTAAGAAAACGTAGAGCTACTGGAGAACCATATATTATGTTTAAAGGTAATGTAAATAACGCAAATCCAGATGCATATAAGAACAATGGATTAAAGGTTTACATGACCAATATTTGTTCTGAAATTGCATTACACACTGATGAGAATCATTCGTTTGTGTGTTGTTTAAGCTCATTAAACCTAGCAAAATATGATGAGTGGAAAGATACTGATCTTATTTACACAGCAACTTGGTTCTTGGATGGTGTTCTCGAAGAGTTTATTCAAAAGGCAAAATACATGCGAGGGTTTGAGAACTCTATTCGTTCAGCAGAAAAAGGAAGAGCATTAGGACTTGGAGTTCTAGGATGGCACACTTATTTACAAGATAGAAATATTCCATTTGAGGGATTATCTGCTCAATTTGAAACTCGCAAAATTTTTAGTGAATTAAAGACTGAAAGTGAAAAGGCTAGCCGAGATATGGCAAAAGAATATGGAGAGCCTTTGTGGTGCGTTGGTACAGGAATGCGCAATACACACCTTAGAGCAGTAGCACCTACTGTTTCTAATAGCAAATTGAGCGGAAACGTTTCTCCAGGTATTGAACCATGGGCAGCAAATGTATTCACAGAACAAACAGCAAAAGGAACATTTATTCGCAAAAATAGTACATTAGAATTAGCACTAGAATCAATCGGTAAAAACACGAAGGATACTTGGGATAAGATACTAGAAGATGGAGGAAGTGTTCAAGGGATTGATTGGATGGATGACTATTATGTACATCATGGTGAATTAAACACTAATAAAGAAGGATGGGGAAAACCAATTCACAAAAAAGATCTTGAAAAGGCACCAGAGGCTGCAAGATCTAATTTTATTCCAATAAAAGATGTGTTTAGAACATTTAAGGAAATTAATCAAATGGAACTAGTACGACAGGCTGGAGTTAGACAGCAATATGTTGACCAGTCAGTTTCATTAAACTTAGCATTTCCAAATACAGCAGATCCTAAATTTATTAATCAGGTTCACCTTGAAGCATACGATCAAGGTATAAAAACACTCTATTACATGAGAACGGAAAGCGTTCTGCGAGGAGATATTGCAACTAGAGCAACTGATCCCGACTGCTTAAGCTGTGACGGTTAATGTAATAGTAAAAATGGTGAGGTTTGAAGACCTCGTCTTAGGGCCGTGGTAGTTCACGGAAGAGGCCAGGAGTTCGCTACTTCCTGGCCTCACTTTTATGAAACAGTTTGAACTATACACATATAATCTTTAAATTCTTTAAACAAATAAAAAAATATGAAACTAGTAATTGATCGAGTTGACCAACATGCGTTAACGAACTTTATTAATCGAGTAAGACTCATTGATTCATTCATTTATATGAAAATGGATGCCAATCGAATCACATCAGCAGTGTATCTTCCACAAAGAGATGCGGTAAAGTATCACGCAGTCAACACTGATGCTATCTTTAAATTAGCATCAACTCCAGAAACTGATAAAGAAATGAAGCTAGCATTTTTTGACGGAGCAAAAGTTATTGATGCTATTAAACATTTTGATAGTGACGCGATTAAAGGTGAAATTGAATTCATTGAAAATGATGAAGACCTAGTAGCATCTACTATTAAACTTTTTAATGATGAGCTAGAAATTACGCTATCATGTTCTGAACCTTCTCTTGGATTTAAAGATCTATCTCTTGACCAAATTGAAGGCATTTTCTCAAGAGAAGGTAGCGAATTCAATTTTGAATTAGACACATACTCAATTGGAAAAGTTAAAAATCTATTTACATTAGATAAAGATGAAACCTTTGCAATTAAGGCTAATGGGACTGGAGTTAATGTAAAGGGTAAATCATTTAATGTAGTAATTAATCCTGAAAGTAATGGTGATGGCGAAGTTACAGTTTATAAAAAATATCTAAATCTTCTTGATAAAGAAGAACAGACTGTATACATTTCACAATCTAAAGTAGTTTTTGCATCAAAAGATAGTGAAACTCTCTTGACCGTATCAACTTGCCAAACGGCTTAATATGAATATAGAAGAGTTAAAGAATAAACCAACCGATCAGTTAAGCAAAGATGAAGCAGGGCTCCTTATACAATACTATGAGGAGCTCTCTGCTAAATATACAGCTTATGAGCAGGCAGTTAAAGTAACTTTGAACTCTATCTATGGTGCATTTGGTAATAAGTGGTTTCACTTTTTCAATATTGACATTGCAGAATCAATTACTTTACAAGGACAAGATGCTATCCTATACTCAGAAAGTATTATAAACAAGTATTTTCAAGAATTCTTTCATATAGATTCAGCAGTCCATGAAAAGTTTAATATTAGAGTTAAGCATAGGCTAGAAAAACCTTCAGTAATATACATTGATACTGACTCTTGCTATGTTCAATTTGAAGAAATGTATAATGCGGTAGAATGGCTAGGTGAAGAAAAATCAATAGACACGTTTATCATAGAGCTTTATAATTATAGACTTAAAAGCTATATTGTTAAAGCTATGGAAAAGTACGCTGAAAAAAGAAATACTGATAATTTCTTGGTTTTTGAATTAGAAACAATAGCATACAACGGTATTTGGATGAGTAAGAAAAAATACATTCAAAATATTGCATGGGACGATAAATTAGAAATAACAGATCGACATCCATCTTTGAAAAAAGTAAAAACCATTGGCTTCGATACAATTCAATCTTCTACACCTAAATTTGCACGTGAAAAACTAGTAGATGCTCTTAAAATTTTATTTAAAAAGCATCAACAGCCAACTGCCGAAGATTTACAAGAGCTTGTTACGTTCATGAAGCAATCTAAAAAAGAGTTTAAGCTTGCAGATCTTGACGATATTTCTTTTAATAAAAGGACAAATAATATTGAAAAATATATCGTAGATGACCAAATAGAACTTCAGTTCGGGCTAAAGTGTCCACCTAATGTAAAGGCAGCCGGATACTATAACTATCTACTAAATAATAATACTAAATATAAAAATAAGTATAAGTTAATTGGTAATGGAGAAAAGCTAAAAATATACCATGTAAAAGATTCATTAAGTGATACTTTTGCGTATATGCCAGGTGAACATCCATATGAATTTGCACCAACTGTTGATTACGACACTCAATTTGAAAAGTCAATGATCGATCCTCTTAATCGAGTCTTAAAAGCAATTGGTCTACAAACACTAGACACTAATCTAATTTATGCGTCTGCGCTATTTTAATCATGGAAAATACAACTAAACAAATCATGGACCTAGTGGAGCAATATCCAAATAATCTAGATCTAGGTAGAAAAGTAAGACAATTTTACTGGGAAATTAAAGAATCTTTAGATTCACAGTCAGATCCAAATCAATTAAAAATTCAATTTCCAGAATAATGATTGATTTACAAAATCTAACGGATGACCAAAAAGAAATTGTTAAAGAATACCAAACAATTTACAATAGAATTTCAGTGCTTGAAGATCAAATAAAAACATTAAGCGCTGAAGCATCCAAATTAATAGAACAATTAAACATAGTTCGACAAAAAGACAAAAAAATATTTGAAAGTTATGGCAAAGAAAAATAATAAATTTAGTTTCGAAGACATTAACGCAGAATTGGCAACCCTAAATCCACTTGGATCGGTAATGTCAAATTCAAGCTTTAGTGATGTGACCGAGTGGATTGACACTGGCAATTATCATCTCAATGCATGTGTTTCAGGTAGTTTGTTTGGTGGATGGCCAAACAACAGGTCATGTTCGATTGCAGGACCTTCTGGTACTGGTAAAACCTACTTGATTCTAAACTCTATTCGTAGAGCAATTGATATGGGTTACAGCATCATCTTCTATGATTCAGAAGCAGCAGTTGATAAAACTCTTATGAAAAAGTTCGGTATTGATACAGACAAAGTAAACTACCAACCGATCAATACAGTACAAGAGTTTAGGTCTTCAGTAACTACAATTACGAAGAGAATGCAAGAGGCTAAGCGTGCTGGTGCTGAACTACCCAAGATGATGATTATTCTTGATTCTGCAGGTAACCTCGCAACTCAAAAAGAAATAGATGATGCGGTTAGCGGTTCAGAGAAATCAGATATGACGCGTTCGAAGATTTTAAAGTCAATCTTCCGCATCATTATGACACCAATGGCAGACCTTAAGATCCCATTCCTATTCACAAACCACACATACCAGACACAAGACTTTATCTCTCGTCAGGTTGCAGGTGGTGGAACAGGACCAGAATATGCAGCTTCTATTGTGCTATTCTTAGGAAAAGCACAGCTTAAAGATTCTAGTGGAGAAAAGGCTGGTATTATAGTTACCGCAAAGCCAAATAAAAATAGATTTGCTAAACCACATCCAATCAAATTTCACTTGCATTTCAGTGAAGGGATGAATCGTTTTGTTGGATTAGAACAATATATCGATTGGGAAGAGATTGGTATTGCAAAGGGTGTAATTGAAAAAGGAGAAAAGATACCTAAAAAGACGGCTCGCAATTGGATTTGTAAGCACCTTGATGAAACGGTACCAAATAATGAATTCTTTACTGAAAAAGTATTTACGCAAGAGGTTCTAGAAAAGATCGAGAGTAAGATTCATCCACTATTTAACTATAACACTGAGGTTGAATTTGATTTTGATGAGTTAATAGAGGAAACTGAAGACTAATTTCTTCTATAAGCTTAAATAATAGTCATATGCAATTCGGTCAAGATTTTGAAAAAATATTTTTTAGACTTTCTCTTGAAAAGCCTAAATATCTACAAAGTATAAAAAACGGATACTACACGTCTGAAGAAATAGATGTGTTAAGTTATCTTGCGAATAAATTTTATATTAAGTTTAAAGAAACTCCTGGAAAAGATCAACTTAAGCTTTTAATACAAAACTATAAAAAAGCTAAAGAAAAGATTACAGATGGAATTCTTGACGTTATTTTTGATGTTGACTTAGCACAATACGATGAAGAGTGGTTAACTTCCACCGCAGAATCTTGGATTAAATGGAGAACGTTCGATACTTCTCTAATTGATACTATAGAGTATATTAAAACAACGCAAGTAACTCCAGATAATGCAGATAGCATTATCCAAAAAGTAAAAGGATTAATTAATGAGAGAAATAATATCACTTTCAATTCTGATTTGGGTCTTAATTTCTTTGACCCGGACGATCATAACCAGAAAGAATCTGAAAAAATAAGCTCAGGATATAATTTTATTGATAGAGTATTAGGTGGCGGCTATGATAAAGGAGGAAACTTAGTAGTTTACGCAGGAGAACAGAATATTGGTAAGTCAATTTACTTGGCGAATGATGCTGCCAATTTTGTAAAAATGGGAGTAAATACTGTCGTAATTACTGCAGAAATGGCTGCACACAAGTTCGTTAAAAGAATTGGATCAAATCTGCTATCCATAGATATTAATGAATATGCAGAAAAGGCTAAAAATAACGAATACATAAAAAGAAGACTAGAAACAGTTGGCGATGGATTTAATCCTCCTGGCCAGCTTTTCATTAAGCAAATGCCAACATCACAAGCAACAGTACTTGACATTGATGCATATCTAACGCAACTTGAAGAAGAGCAACAAATTAAAATTGGAGCAGTCATTATTGACTACATTAATATTTTATCTAATTATAGAAACCCAAATTCTGAAAATACGTATTTAAAAATTAAGCAGATCGCTGAAGATTTAAGAGCAATGGGACAGAGGCATGATTGGTTAATTGTAACAGCTACACAAATCACTAGAAGCGGATATAATTCTAGCGATATAACAATGAGTGATATTGCTGAATCTGCAGGACTTTCTCATACAGCAGATGTAATGATGGGAATTATACAAGATGATTTAATGAGAGCAAGTGATGAATATTGGCTTAAAATTTTAAAAATGCGAGATGGCGAAGGAAAAGGAACGAAGTGTAGGCTAGGTATTAATTGGGGCTACATGAGATTAATTGAAACTGAAGACATCACAAATAGCAATTTACACGGAATATAATGGAAAGAGATAAAATATTTGATAACAACTTTGAATCTCCAGATTTTGAGATTCTTTCTAACTTTTCCTTTGATCTGGATCCTTCGTGGAAGGATAATAGACCAGAAGAAGATAAAATTCATTACGAGCTTATAGCAAATGAAATTCATGAATTAATTATGGTTTCTAGATTTAAAGTTTTTAATGAAATTGATGAACACGGCAGAAATGCAAAACTAAAAAAGCTAGAAATCAATGATGTTTACGGATACATAGTAGACGAAATGGTTAAGAGATACTCTAGAATAGATTTGTTTAGTGAACTATGCATTTACTTTGACATTAACCCAACAAAGTTTTACAATTCTCTTTCTAATGTTTACAAAGAAGATTTAATACAAGAATTAGATTTGAAAACAGGGATCCTTGGAAGAAAGAACATAAATAAATTATTTTAATATGATTGACTCTAATAACCTCAAAAAAGGGGCCAATAGAGTTTGGGTCCTAGGAGATCTTCATTTTGGAGTTAGGGCAAATTCACAAGAATGGCTAAATATCCAAAAAGATTTTTTCGAAGAGTTGTTTATACCAACTCTTAAAAAGCATGTTCAACCCGGAGACGTTCTGGTACAGGTTGGCGACACCTTTGATAATAGACAATCTATTAACATTAAGGTTCTTAATTATGCAGTTAATTTATTTGAAAGGCTTGGTGAAATTCTTCCAGTACATATAATTTGTGGAAATCATGACATTTGGGCTAAAAAGACTAATGAAATTACTTCAATTGATAGTCTTAAATGGATTCCAAATGTTCAGATTTATAAAGAGCCTAAATTAATGAAGTGGCATGACAAAAACATATTAATGATGCCTTGGAGAAGAGATTCTGACCATGAGGCTGAAACGCTTGCTGAATTTCCCCAAGCAGATATTGTATTTTGTCATTCTGAAGTAAGTGGAATTTATCTAAATTCTAAAGTAAAAAATGAACATGGAACTAAACCAAATGCATACACAAAATATACTAGAGTATATAGTGGGCATATTCATTATAGACAAGAGAAAGGAAAACTACTTTTAGTAGGTACTCCATATGAATTAACAAGGTCTGATAGTGGAAACCAAAAGGGATTCGACCTAGTTGATTTAGAAAACATGGAAGAAACCTTTTTTCCAAATGACATATCACCAAAGTTCTTAAAGTATAATATCACCAAGTTGTTCGAAATGACACTGGGTGAATTTAAAAAAGAAATTAAGAATAATTTTGTAGACTTATATGTTCCTAGCAAAATAGCAACTACAAGTTCTCTGAGTGAATTAATTAATAAAATTCAAAATATAAGTAGGAGACTAGAACCTAATATCTACCAAGAAACAGATATTATCGATAAAGACTTTCATGACTTAGATGATGAAATTTATAAAAATTACAACATCCTAAACTTATGTAGCGCATATGTTGATAATTTAACATATGATGAAGAGACGAAACAAAAGCTAAAAAATAAACTAAAACAATTGCATGACTTATGTGCATACAATCACGACATTGATAGATGAGAATAGATTCAATAGCATTTAAAAATTTTGCAAGCTATGGAAACAAAATTCAAAAAATAGAATTTGAGAATGAGTTTTCTGAGTTGTTTCTTACCCTTGGAAAAAATGGAGATGGTAAAACAACTATTGCGAATGCAATAATATTTGCATTATATGGTAAGGTTGAAGGTGTTAAATTAGGAGACCTTCCAAATAGAATTAATGGAGAGCTGTGGGTACAGATCAAATTAAAATGTGGAACTATTGAAGTTGATATTGAAAGAGGGCTCAACCCTGGGATGTTTGTCGTTAAGCTAAATGGAGTAGAGTTTGATAAGGCTGGAAAAAAGAGCGTACAAGAATATCTTGAAGAAGAAGTGTTTGGTATACCTTACCATGTATTTAAAAACATTATAATTTTATCAATTAATGATTTTAAATCATTTCTAACAATGAGTAATAGTGATAAAAAACAAATTATTGATAAAATGTTTGGATTCTCTGTTCTAAATGATATGCAACAAAGAATTAAAGAAGAAAGAAGATCTATTAAAACAGAAATTACAGCATATGATTCTGAGTTAAATCAAATAATGGAATCAATTCAATCAGTAAGACACCAGCTAAATACTCTTCTAGAAGAATCTTCTCAAAAAAATAAAGAAAGAATTACAGAGCTAAAAGAAGAGTTAACAGAACTAAATGAAAAAGCAAAAGGTCTAAAAATAGAAAAAGATGATATTACATCTTTAATAGGTAGCGTTAAAGATGAATATGAAGATGCAAGAACAGAAGCATCGAAACTAAAGCATGAGATAGAATATCTAAAGAAAAAAATAGATTTATATGAAGGTGGAAATTGTCCAACATGTGAAACTAAGCTCGATAGCGAATGGCACCATCAAAAATTAGACGAATTTAACGATATGCTTAAAAGCAATGCAGATCAAATAAAAGAACAAAAGGGCAAAATAGATGATTCTAAGAGTAGAATTGATAACCTAACAGAAAGAAAGAAAGATATTGAATCAAGATCATCGGACATAAAATATAGTATGCAAAAGCTTAAAGAAGAGTTTATAAAAATAAAAGACACTTCAGACGATACTCAATTTGAACACTTAAAAAATCTAATTAAAGATTTTGAAGAAAAAGAAAATAAAAAGTCTTTAGAATCTGGTAAGCTATCTAATGATTATCAATTCATGGAAATGGTAGAAAATATTCTAGGAGAAGATGGTGTTAAAAACTTAGCAGTAAAAACAATACTCCCGGGATTAAATACTAATATTGCGGCGATGACCCAAACAATGCACCTGCCCTTTCATATTAAGTTTGATGAGAAGTTTAACTGTATAATTAACCATTTAGGAGAAGAAATTAACCCAATGACTCTTTCTACGGGTGAACGCAAAAAAGCAGACTTTATAGTTATTATTGCAATAATTAAGATTTTAAAACTAAGATTTCCACAACTAAACTTATTATTTTTAGATGAGCTACTAAGCTCGGTTGATAATGATGGAGTGTACAACATTCTTAAAATATTAAATCAAGTAATCAAAGAAAATAAAATCAATACGTTTGTAATTAACCATACTGTATTACCACATGAAATCTTCGATAAGAAAATACAGATATTTAGAGAAAATGGATTTTCTAAGTTCGAAATAGAAAGAATAGAATAAGATATATAAAATAGAAAAAAATAATATCTAATGAAGAAACTATTAAATCTAGATGGATTTTTGAATGAATCAAAGATTGTAAAATCTACCGAATTATTTGATCCTAAGCTAAATAAGGCGGCCGATGTAATTTTAAGGTTCTTAAATAAGAAAACAGGAGCTGATTATAAGAAACTACCTTATGTACTAACACACAGCGTTGAAGGAAGAGAAGAATCTAGCGTTATGCTTTATTCTAATAACTCAGATTCTGCAGTTAGAATTGCTGGAAACTCTGGAATCCCTGGGATAGTAAGTTCTCTTTCTTATTTTTCAAAACACTATAGTGAGACTGCCGACTTTATTATAACTTCAGATAAATTCCCAATTGTTAAACTTCTAGGAGAATTTGTTAGATTAACCGATGCTGAATATGCTAAAGCTGTAGCAGAATCATACGACGGTATAGAAGAAGGTAGAAAACCAGCATATATCTTTAATAAAAAGGAAATAGCTGAAATTACAAAAATGCTTGACAGCGGAATGTCAGCCGGTGATATTTCAGAAGAATTAGATATTCCATATAGATCTATTTTAAAGATTAAAAAAGGAGTTACGGTTCCAGAGGTAAAATCTCCAATGGAAGAAGCTAATGAAAAAACTCTTGATGATAAAGTTAAGTATCTTGAAGAAACGATGCAGGATATTTATGATATTACTAGAGTTATTGGAGCAGGAGCCCCTAACATGCAATCATTATTTATATCTGGAAGAGCAGGTACTGGTAAAACATATAATGTAGAAAGAGCATTAAAAGATGAAGGTCTTATTGAAGATGAAGATTACATTTTAGTTTCAGGAGCTGCTTCTCCTATTATAATGTTTAAAAAATTCTATCAATATAGAACAAAAGTTCTTGTGTTTGATGATTGTGATGCTGTATTTAGAGATGAAAATGGTAGAAATATGTTAAAAGCTGCCCTTGATACAAAACCAGTTAGAAAAATTAGCTGGCTAAAAAAGTCATCAACTGTATTTGACCCTAAAGATTTTGAAAACGATCCTGAAGGAGAATTCAATGCACTTGAAGCCGGATTAGTCCCAAACCAATTTGAATTTGCCGGAAGAGTCATATTTATTTCTAACTTAGAAAAAGATAAAGCCGATCCTGATGGAGCAATTCAATCAAGATCTATTCTACTTGACATTAGTCCAGATGATGCAACTCTTATGGAAAGAATGAAAAAACTTCTACCGTATTTAGAGCCAACTGATATGCCTTTAAATGAAAAGGAAGAGATCTATGAATTTATGAAAAAGGCAAATGATGTTTCAATGAGAACATTCATTAAAGCGGCTGGATTTAAAAGAGCAGGTCTTGCAAACTGGGAAAGAATGGCAAAAAGATACCTATAATAAATGGCATCATACAACCTTAAATTTAACAAAGATGACAGTGTTGTTAGACATTTAGTCGTTGGCCTTTTAGCTGATTTAAATAATAAGCTAAGTTTTTATCGACAAGTTTCTAATGATCAGAGAGTTGAGGTTGACGTTCCGTTTTACTATTCAGTAACTGGAGATGAAAATTTCTTAAGAGATAACTTTCTTTTTTCTACAGCACTTGGTGTAAATTGCGTACCTGATGGAGAAAAGGCAGATGGTAATTATGACCAAGTTCCAAGAGGTGTTGTAAATATAACATCACTTAACGTAGATCCTTCTAGGTTGGTAAATAAAAGAAATCTTGGACAATACGCAGTTTTAGATAAAGATGGTATAATGCAAAGCTATGTAGCAGAATTCAGTATGGTTCCAATTACTATCGGAATTGATGTTGCTATTACACTATCTAGCCAACTAGATTTATTTAAAGTTACGGAAGCAATCATTAAAAAAATGTATCGAGCAAACTATTATAATGTAGAAGTCGGACATTTAGAAGAAGGAGTATATAGAATATCCTCAGAATATGCAGTTCCTGATGATTATTCAATGGAAAGGCCAGTTGAATTTGGATTTGGAGAAAAAGAAGACTTTAAGGTAACTTTTTCTCTTGAAATTAATTCATTTATTCCATCGTTTGATTTTTCAACGGCAAGACATGCTGGAAATAGAATGGTTGAAATAGGAAGCTTTACAAACGACCCTACCGAAGAATCAACATCACCGATACTTGGAGATAACTATAAGGTGATAGGAAGAGAGCTACCTTTTAGTGAATAAATAAATGATATATAAAGAAAATCAAAATAAAAAGATGGCAACAGTTAAAAAAAATATATTGACAGCATGCTTTAACGTTAGTGAAGAGTCAAAAGTTGTCTATTCTGCTGGTAAATACTTTGAGATTAACGAATCCAATGTAAAGATAATTCCAACTACTGGGATACTTGAAGAGTTAGAATACGCACTTAAAAACTTTAATGTTAGTGAAAATGGCATGTCCTTTTATTATGACTTAAATTCAAAGTCAATTAAAAGAGTAGTTGAAGGAGTGACTACTAAAGAATTTCAAATTGAACAAATTAATAAGTCGGTAGATGCTTTTAATAAAATCGAAGATTTAAATGAAAAACTTGGTGAATTAGAAACACTAAGAAAAAGTCATAAATTAGCAGGTAACGAAGTTGCTGTAAACGAAGCAATGGTACTAGTTTCTGATATTAAGTCAAACATTGCGACATTAAAAGAATCGGCAAGAACAATTGTATATTCATACAATGCTAAAGAAAACCAAGTATATGTAAATAATAGAAAGGTATCTCCAGATTCTCTAGCTGAAAATATGTTTGCATCAGGTCTAATTAATTATTCGGATAAAACAATTTTAAATATTTTTGAAAACGTTGTAAAACACTTTAATAAATTTGCAGTTGCTGAAAGTCTAGTAGAAATCGTAGATGGCACAACGACAACATCAGTAATTAGACATAACTCAAATGCAATTGTATTTAAAAATAATACTGCAAATAAAATTACTGAATTTAACAGCTTTTCAGCTCTTAAAACCATTGAATATTTAGAAGAAAAAACAGGTGAAGACGTATCTTTTATGTTTAATGATATTTTAGAGGCAAAATCAAAATTGCAAGAAAAAATTGATTCTAAAATAGAAGAGACTAGAGAATTAATTTCATTCTTAAAAGACCAAAGAAATATTCTAGCAGATGCTAATAAAAATATTCCGGAAATTAAAGAAGCTGATAACTTAATTAGAACAGAAATATCTAATTTTGAGCAAGTTATTTCTATTCTAAAAGAAGATGAATTAACCAGAAACGATGGATTTACTAACGCATCCTTAGCAATGGAATATGACGGCCACGCTAAAGGCACTGATGTTAAGGTAGATGCATTGGATTATACAACTGCTGGAAAAGACGACATGATTACTGTTGTAATTGATGATAAGCCAGTAAAGGTAATGAAAAGACACGTAAATATTGAAGCTTCTGAAACTGTTTAGTATATCTAGAAGTTTATAAATCTATTAAAGGGCTAATTGGAAACAATTAGCCCTTTTTTCATATAATCTAATAAATACTATTTTAGTCGTGGCAAGAAAAAAGAATTACCTTAACAATAAAGATCTCTATGACGCAATAGTAGAATCAAAAGAAAAAGACAAGTTAACACCAACTGCTGAAAAAATGTTAGTAATGTTAGCCGAAAGAGCAATTAGAAAACTTACTTATGTAAATGAGGAAGATAGACAAGATTGTTTACAATTTGCACTTTTAGATCTACTAAAATATTGGAGAAACTTTAACCCAGAATATAAAAACGCGTTTGCATATTTTACAGAAATTGCAAAGCGAGGATATGCTAAAGGATGGAATAAAATTCACCCTAAAAAATATAAATCAACACTAAGCCTTGATCGTTCCGGAGGAACTACAGATGGAGAAGGTGGTTTATTTAACATCTAATGTCAATAAAAAACGTAAGACCTACAAATAATTCAGGGTTCATACAAGGATACTATAATCCAAAATATCCTAAAAAGTATTTAGGCAAATCTCCTATAATTTACAGATCTTCATGGGAGAGAAAGTTTATGATTTTATGCGATAATAGAGATGATGTAATCGCATGGTCTTCAGAACCTGTTGAAATAAAATATTGGTCTACGTTAGATTCTAAAGAAAGAAAATATTATCCTGACTTTTATATGAAAGTTCAAAAAGGAGAAACATATGAAGAGTTTTTAATTGAAATTAAACCATCAGATCAAATTAAAAAGCCAAAACAGCCCACAAAAAACTCTAAAAAAGCTCTAAAATCTTATAAATTTTTAGCTGAACAGTATGTTATAAATCGCGATAAATATAAATATGCTAAAAAATGGGCAGAAGATCGAGGTTGGAGATTTATTATCCTGACAGAAAAGTCACTTAAATAATGGGAGAAATAAAAAAACAAATTAAAAAACTAACTAAAGATGCTGGTGGAAAGCGCTTAGCGAGGGCTAAAGCAGAGGCTTGGTACACTCTCGGTAAATCTAAGAGAATGGATAAAACAGTAACATCAACTGGCCAAAGATTTAGACCTGGAAAAATTTATGTATTTGAGTATAAAACCCCAAAAACACAAGAAAGATTAGAATGGTGGGATGAAAATCCAGTAGTTCTTGCATTAGACCCATATGAAAAAAATGATGTAGGTATAAATTTAAATTTACTACCAATAAAAGTAAAAGAAGAGCTTCTTGATTTTGTATATGATAGAATGTCAGGTCAGATAAAGTCACAAACAATTGGAGTCAAGAGTGAGAATGCAATAGCACAGGGTCAAATAGGATTTTCATACCAAGGTGCAAAATCATTCTTAGAGAGATACGGATATGATTTTGCAATTAGACAATATATCCCAAATTTAAAAAGAAACCAAGCAGTAGTTGCATATGAAAGTTGGTCAAAAATAGCACTTTGTGATTTCATAGATTTGAATGGAAGCACTCCGGCAAAAATTAGATTTGCTTTCAGAAAACACGCTAGATAATAAGAATATATAACAAGAGAATATAATAATAACCTACAATGGCAGGATTTAAAGATAGAAATGGCCCGTTAAGCACAGGTAAAAGACCTTTTAGATTATCAGATAGTCTAAAATCACTTTCATCGTTTGGTATGAGATACGATGATCTTGTGCTTAGACAATCTCAAGCAATTGGTCCAATGGAGGACCAAATTGGTTACGGGCAAATGAACCCTCTTGGATGGGACAATGAAGATATTTATGGAGCGTTTGCTGCTCTATCAATGACAGACATTAACCTCAAAAAGAATATTCCATTCTTTGATAAGGATTATGAGGGTAAAAGACAAGAGCTTAGAAAGTTTTCATTAAATGATGAAATCGAAGATATTCTAGATATACTATGTGATGAGACTGTAGTATACGATGAAAAGAATTTCTTTTGTCAGCCTGAAATAATAGGAATGGATGTTTCTGAAGATGTTGAAAAAGATCTTAATAAGTACTTTAAACAGATTTATCAATACTTTGGATTTACACAAGATCAATCTGCGTGGTACTATTTTAGAAAATTTCTAATAGATGGGTACCTTGCCTTTGAAATTATTTATTCTCCAGATCAGAAAACAGTTATTGGATTTAAAGAATTAGATCCAGTAACATTGATACCAGGTTATAATCACGAAGATGGAAAAAAGGTATGGGTTCAATATAAAGATGACCCAAATAAACAAAGAAAATTATACGACTCACAAATTGTCTATATTTCTTATTCTTCAATTACCACAGCATCTAGGGTATCATATATTGAGAGATTAGTAAGAGCATTCAACCTCTTGCGAATTATGGAACACACTCGAGTGATTTGGGCAACTACCAACTCAAGCTTTAGAATGAAATTCATTATTCCAGTTGGTGGAAAATCTAAGACCAGGGCAAAACAGTCGTTGGCGCAATTGATGCATTCTTATAAAGAAAGTGTAGAATTCGATTGGGATAGCGCTACTCTACAGACTGATGGAAAGCCAATGCTTCAGTTCAATAAGGAATATTGGTTGCCTTCTAAAGAAGGAGAATCTCCAGAAATTGAAACACTAGGAGGAGATGGCCCAGATTTATCAGATACAGAAGCACTTAAATACTTCTCAGATAAATTAAAGCATGTTTCTAAAATTCCATATTCACGTTTTCTGTATGAAGACGGTGGTGGAGATTTTAACCTTGCAGCAGATGGTATGATTAGAGATGAAATTAAATTCTCTAAATTTGTAAAGAGATTGAGATCTGTATTCCAGGAAGTATTAGTTAAACCATTGTATATTCAAATGTGTTTAAAATATCCTGAGTTTGAAGGAGATCCACAATTTAAAACACAGATTGCTCTTAGATTTAATGAAGAGAATGTGTTTGCTGAACTAAAGAATTACGAGATAATGGAAAGAAGGCTTGATTTTATTGGACAAATGAGAGAAAGCCTATATGAAGAAAATCCAGAAACAATGGAGCAAGAATACTTCTTTGACATGGACTTCCTTGTTAAAAAATATCTTAAAATTTCAGATGATGATTTGGCAGCTAATGCGGCAGCCAAGGCTAAAAAAGAAGCAGAATCTGCCGGAGATGAGCCCGAAGATGATATGATGGGCATGTAAAAAATAAAGATAAATAAAGCATGAAACGAGTTAAACTATTTGAAGAATTTATTAAGGAGGATGCGGCAAAACCGAACCCTGATTCAGATGTTGCAGCTGATGATATTACCTTAGAAGATGGAAGGGTAATTTCTTCTGCTGAAATTGTAGGAGCTATTGTAAATTCTGAAACAGAAAAAGAACTCGAAGACTTTTTTTACGATAAATATGGTCAAAATGCATTTAAAGCTGGAGAGCTTGCCCAGATAAAGCAGCTATGGAATGAGTATTACGCCGAAGAAAAGGAAAAGGAAGCTGAAGAAGAGGGAGAAGAAGATGCTGGATCAGGTGGCGAAGACACCGGAGATGAACTAGCAGACTTAGAAGCTGAAGTATAAAAAGTTTCAGAATCAAAAGGGATATATAAAAAAACAATAAAACATAAAATATGGAAAACATAAAAGACCTTTTAATTGTCGAAATGTCGTCGAAAACTCTTTCGGTGACGGAAGGCGATTCTAAAGAGTATGTCCTAGAAGGTATTTTTGGTGAAATTGATGTAAAAAACAAAAACCAAAGAATTTATACCGAGGATGAGTATGTTCCACAGATTGAATCACTTCAACAAAAGATTAAATCGGGCAAATTATTAGGTGAGCTAGATCATCCTTCACAATTTGACGTATCTTTAAAGAATGTGTCTCATATCATAGAGGACCTATACTATGACAGCGACAACAAACAAGTTAAAGGACGCATTAGACTTTTAGATACTGATGCGGGTAGACAGGCAAAAGCATTAGTTGATGCTGGAGTACCTCTACAAATCTCATCTAGAGCAGCCGGTGCGGTTGAGTCAAATGGAAAAGTTAAAATTAAGCAGCTTTTTACATATGATTTAGTTGCTGATCCTGGATTTGAAAATGCAGAATTAAAAAGAGTAAACGAATCATATGGATATTCTGCAGAAAACGGACTTTATATTTATGAGATAAATAAAAAACAAGATAATAATCAAACACAAATTATAGAAAACAAAGACATGGCAGAATTTGTAAAATCTGACGACTTTAACAAGTATACTGAGTATCTTGCTAATGAAATTAAGTCGCTAAAAGAATCAATTGAAAAAACAGAAGTGCCAGCGACTAGTGAAGTATCTGAAAAAGATCTAACTGAAGTTAAAGCTCACAATGACCACATCGTAGAGAGCGTTAATAATCTATCAAGCTATGTTGAGTACCTAGCTGAAAAATTAGATCAATCAATTCAATATTCTGAGCATGTTGCTGAAAAAGCAGACCAAGGTATTCAATACTCTGAAGATGTTGCTGAAAAACTAGATCAATCTATTCAATACACTGAACACGTTGCTGAGAAGGTAGATAATAGTATTCAGTATTCTGAACACCTTGCAGAAGGTTTATCAAAAGTAAAAGATTACGCTAATTACTTAGCAGAATCACATAATGAAAACACTGAATCTTCTGAAAAGCTTATGGAATACATCGAGTACCTAAGAGAAAATCTACAATCTGTTACTGAATACGCAGAATATATTGCAGAATCAATTAATGAAAACCTAGTTGTTGAAGAGGAAGATCTAGACAAGGGTGGAGAAGATGAAGGAGCTGCAAAAGATATGGAAGAAATCGAAGATAAAGAAACTGAAGTTGGAGATAACTCTGAAGAAGGTGATGTTAGCGACGACGCAGAAGATGCGGCTCTTCCAGCTGAAGAAACAGAAGCTGAAGATACTAAAGTAAATACTGAAGATGATAAGAAAACAACAGATACTTCTGATGAACTTGAAGACGACCTAGAAGACGGTGGTGAAGAAGGAACAAAGGATGTTGTTAGTGCTGCAGAAGCATATAAGAGAGAAATTGCAAGCAAGCTAAATACTCTTGTTGAAGCTGCAACTAAAAAAGAAAATGAAAATCCTTCATTCTTCAAAGTAGTTTCTTCTAAAGTACAAGAAAAATACAACGCGCTAAACGAAGAAGCTAAAAAAGAAGTAAGATATAATGTTTCTAAGAGAGGATTCATGACAGAATCTCAAATTGAAGCAATTATTGAAAACTCTACGTTAATCGTTGAAAACAGAAACGCAGAACCATTCTTTATTACTGCAATGCCAGCAGAATACGCTGAAACATGGTCTTCTCTTTCTGAAAGCAAAAAGAATCAAATTTCAGCTCAAGCTAAATACCACAAATTAGAAACTGAATATCAAGTTAAAAACTTCTGGCAAACTAGAGATCTTAGAGAAACTGCTCCAGTAATGGAAAAAATAGAAATGGTTAATGAATCTAAGAAAGAAGAAACTAAAGGACTTGGTTATGATGTTTCAGGATATGCTGAGCAATTCAAAAAGAGATTCAATAAATAAGAATATATAAAACATCGACGATAGGGCGAAAGAAGCAGAAAGCCCAAGAATGTCGAATATAAACAAAAACAAAAAAATAAATCTGAAAAATGGCTAATTTATTAAACGAGGCAGAAATCAGAGGTACTTGGGCTCCAATCATTGAAGAAGCTACTGGTATTACTGAATCAAGCAAGCTGGCATGGATGTCAACTTACTGCCACAACCACAAGCTATACGAAGACGCAAACTTTATGAGCCTAGGTTCTGAAGCTGGCTTCAATAGCATGAACATCGGAGGTATGGGTGCTGTAACTCTACCAGATACCACTGCATCATTTGCAAATCAAAGAGGTTCTGGTGACAAAGCTCCAACACTACTTCCACTAGCAATGCAAGTTGCTGCACAAACTATCGGTCTAGATCTAGTACCGGTAATCCCAATGGCAGGTCCAATGGGTCTTCTATCTTACCTAGACTTTGTATACGAAGGTGGTAGAACTGATAACGATGTAACTCCAACTTACGTAAAAGTTTCTTCTGATGATGCTGCAGGAACAATCAGCGTGAACCAATACGGTTCACCAGCTGCTGATGCTGCTACATTAGTAGGTACCTCACGTCTAGATGGAATCGGTATCTACAAAATCACTGAAGCTGGTGAAGCTGCAGTATCTTCTGGAACTCCAGGAACTGTTGCTGGTCTATTCACAGCATCTCAAGGTTCTGTAGTTGTTGATCTAGTTGCTGCCCTAAACGATCACATCCCAGGATTCTCTGGTGTTGAGAACGCTGATGGTAACTTACTAGACGCAAAACCATTCTCAAGATCAGTTGGTGAAAGAACTCCAGACAAGATCATGGGTCTTTCTCTATTCAGCAAAGCTGTTGAGGCTGAAACTTTCCAAGTTGCAGCTGCAGTAACTCGTGAGCAAGTTCAAGATCTAAAGCAATTTGGTGTTGACGCAGTTGCTCAAGTTGAGGCAGTTCTAACTAACGAACTAACTCAGTCTATCAACGGTTACATTCTTTCAACTATGAGAGAAATGGCTGAATCTGGAATTGCTGATCTATCTCTAACCTACAATGGTGTTAGCGGTAATACTTACGGCGATATCAACAGAAGAGTCCTAACTCACATCCTAGCTGCAGCGAACTTAATCGCTAACAGAGGTCGTAGAGGAGCTGGTAACTTTGCTGTTGTTGATGCAAAAGTTGCTTCTGCACTACAAGGTGTTGCTGGATTCATTCCAAACCCAATGGCTAACACATTTAGCCAAGTTGCTGGCGCTATCTACCCAATCGGTTCGGTTGCTGGTATCAATGTTTACACTGATCCACGTCTTCCATTCGAAGGAGCTGTTGATGCTTCTGGAGCAGAATCTCACGAGATTCTAGTTGGTAGAAAAGGTGATGGTAATGGTGCAGGTCTTGTTTTCATGCCTTACCTAATGGCAGAAAGCGTACAGACTATCGCTGAAGGTACAATGGCTCCTAAGGTTGCTGTTAAATCTAGATTCGCTCTAGTAAAAGCAGGTTTCCACCCAGAGACTCAGTACCAGAAGTTTAGCGTACTAAACCTTGCTCTATAATTCTAAATAGAATATAGCAATATACTTGAAAGGGTCCCGAGAGGGACCCTTTCTTATTTAAATAAATATTTATATGATTAGTGTAATAATGACATCCTATCTTGGAGATTATCCAGGTGCTAGAAGAAACCCAGAACAAAAGTTTATTAGGGCTGTTAATTCATTTATTAATCAAACAATTGGGCAACAGAATTGCGAACTAGTGATAGTTAGTGATGGATGTGAGATAACAAATAGGTTATTTGAAGAACACTATCAAAGGGTTTCAAATATCAGTCTTATAAAAATGCCTAAAGAAAAGAATTCAGAATATCCAGGTGGCTATAGACAAATAGGCATAGATAATTCAAAGTATGAATACATAACATATCTAGATAGTGATGATTTTATTTTGCCAAGTAGATTAAAAGATGCATACACATCAATTGCTAATTCTAAAGAAATTATCATAATTGATGAGATATACAATATGCCAAATGTTCAACAAGCAGTTGCACGAGTTGTTAAAGAGGGAAAGGGTGAAATGTTGTCTAAATTTAATCAATTTGAAATAGAATTCATTAAGCTTAGAGTTAATTGGACTGGAGGAACATACCAACTTATTCATAAAAAAGACATCGGAGTTACTTGGAAAAGCGAGGGAGGAAGAGGAGAAGATTATGTATTTGCAAATGAGATTTATAAAAAGTACAAAATAAAACCATCTGAAAAAAGAAGACATGTCGGCGGATATGTTATATGTCATCACCCTATATTTAAATTTGATGTCTAAGATATATAGATTATAAATAGAAAACTATAGAAATGAAGTTATCAAAAAAATTAATGCTATTAGAAGAATTTGCCGATATTAAGCCAGACGTGGCAATTGACGTAAAGCAAGATTCCATTAGAACAGAGATAGTAAGTGATGTCGATACTATAATTAGAGATTTAGAGGCCCTTGCTGCAAATCTAGATAAAGAACATGTAACTGAATCAGAGTTAGTAAACGAAGGAGATTTAGTAGGATCTTTAATGTCTTCTGAATTATATATGATACCAATTATCTTAGCAGGCGGTGCTGCAGCTGCCGGAGCAGGAGTAGGTCTTGGAATATTTGCATTGATAAAAAATATAACCCAGAAGAAAAAGCTTAGAAAGGATTATGCTAAGGTTGATTCTGTTAAAATGAAAGTTGCTGAAATTGAAGTAGGTTTAAGTAAATTAAAAGGAGGAGATGAAAAGCAGCAAAAAAAGGCAGAAGCGTTAAAGACCAAAGCAAACATAATGTCTCAAAAGGCAGATGACCTTGATAAAACACTTGATTCTAAATGGGAAAAATACAAAGACTTTCTTGCAAGTCTTAGATCCCAAACTCAAATCAATGTTGCTGAAATAATGTTAAAGGGAGATTTATCACCTTCACAGAAAGAAAGATTTGAAGAGCAACTAAAAAATGCAGAAGAGAGCCTAGAAAATAAAGTTAATGCTGAGAAAGCTGCTGCCGAAGAAGCAGAGGCTAAACTAGGACCAGAAGATGAACAAATTGCAAAATTAGAAGAAGAAAAAGAAAATCTTAAGAAAAAATTAGAGTCATCTGAAGACGAGGCTGAAAAGGAGCAAATTCAATCAGCAATTGATATGGCTAATAAAAGAATTTCCGAATTAAAAGGAGAAACTCCTGCCAAAACAGATTCTGAAGAAAAAGTAGATAAAACAGATTCTGAAGAAAAAGTAGATAAAACAGATAATTCAAAAGAAGGTCAACTTAAAAGAATTGATGCTCTAATTAAAAAAGCAGAAGAATCTGGTGACGAGGCAAAGTTACAAAAAGCAAAAGACCTTAAAGCAAAAATCGAGGCTAAAGAATCCTTATTCTTAAAATACACTAAACATGGATCTCTTCTAGAAGCTGAATTAATTAGTCTAGAAAGAGAATTCGAAATGCTCTAATCTAATTTTTTACGAGCGTTTTTACGAGCCATATTAAGGAACTCTTGTCTTTCACTAAGCAAGAGTTCTTTACATTTTTTACGAAATTCAATTGAACTTTTTAATATTCTACTATCTACCATAGGTGCGCTTAAAATATCATAGTATTCTGGGTGTATAAAATTTTGTAAATCAAAATTCATAAACTTTGATTTAATAGGTTTTCCCGATATAGCGCATTTCCAATCGATTTGGTTATAGTTATTTACGAGTGTTTCCTTATCAACCGCTGTCATTTCAGAACGGTCCCAATATATTTTAATAGCAGATGAGTTTTTAATTTTAGGCCTCTGTAGTTTTAGTGCACATTCGACAAATTGATCAGATTCAGCCCATCTATACATATTTTTATGTCTAATTAGAAATTGTCTAAAGGACTTAGGTAAATATTTTAGGACAATTCCAAACCTAGCTCCTTTTCCAGAACTATTTCTAACAATATTAATCTTTGAGTAATTTATGGCCATATAATCTATTTATTTAGGAAACAAATCATCACTAGGTGAATATAATTACTAAAGATAATAGTATGCAATCAATAAATCAGTTATTTACTGAAAAGTACCGACCAAAGAATTTAGAAGAGCTAATTCTACCGGATAGGGTAATGTCTAAATTTAAAGATGGTTTAGTTCAAAATATGTTATTTGCAGGAAGTCCAGGTACTGGAAAGACATCTACAGCAAAGGCAATTGTAAATCAATTTGAACTACCATATCTTTACATTAACGCATCAACAGACACTTCGGTAGATGTGATTAGAACCCGTATTATTGATTTTTGTTCAACAGTCTCTATTATAGATAAAGCTGGTAGCTTTAAGGTAGTGATTTTGGATGAGGTTGACGGAGTATCAGACCAATTCTTTAAGGCATTGCGTGCTACGATGGAACAGTTTGCATCTAACTCTCGTTTTATTGCAACTTGTAACTATATTAATAAACTACCAGATCCGATTCTATCGCGATTTGAAGTCATTAACTTTGACTTTGATAAAGAAGAAGAGTCGGAATTGACCAAAAAATACATTAAGCGCGTGTATCAAATCTGTGGCAATGAAGATATGAGTATTGAAAAACCAGCACTTGTTGAATTTGTTCGCCGTAATTTTCCAGATCTGAGAAGTACTCTTAATAAATTACAAGGATTTAAAACACAAGGAACAAACACTATTTCTATTAATGATGTAAAGAGATTTAATTCAGTATATAAAGATGTGTTTGAACTAGTGTTTAATGAAACAGATCCTACTAAAAACTATCAAATGCTGGTTAGTAACTATTCTAACAGAGTAGATGATGTTCTAGCAGCATTAGGCGCCGAATTTATTGAATACATACAACAAGAGAAACAGCAAAGTGTTAAACACATTCCACAGATTATTGTAAATGTTGCACAACACCAAGCACAGCGAATTCATGTAATTGATCCAGTAATTACAATGTTGAGCTGCGTATATTCTCTACAGACGATAATAAAATCATAAAAAATATCACACGGATTTTTTTATGTCATGAAAAATGATTATATTAGATCTGTAAAAACATAGAATATGAAAGTGGGAAAACACACACTACTTATTGATGGCAACTATTTTCTATTTAGTAGATTATTTGTATTGCCTAGACCTAAAGGCTCTAAGCTTTTAGGAGATACAAATTCAAGATCGCAATTTATGCGTAAGCTTGCTATTGATTTTGCATCTGAAATGCGTAAACTACAAGGATTTGTAGATGATGTTGTAGTTGCGGTTGATTCTAAATCATGGCGAAAAGATTTGTATCCTGAAGCTAATTATAAAGGAACTCGAACACAAGACGACTCTGTTGATTGGACAGCTGTATTTGAAGTATATGAAGAATTTCAAAAAATTCTTAAAAATCATGGCGTAACAATACAACAGACACAAGGCGCTGAAGCAGATGATGTAATTTTTGGATGGTCAGTTGCTCTAAACGATCGTGGAAAATCATGTATTGTATGGACTGGTGATAGAGATCTAATTCAACTAGTCAATCATTCAGTTGCAAACGATGCTCACACTATTTGGTTCTATAATTCTAAGAAAACCCTATATGCATATCCTGGATTTAAATCCGATATGGAAAAATTGGCTTCTGAAAAATTAACAGATGATGAAATGCTCTTTAATATGGGAGGATCTCACATGTCACGCGATGATTATCAACTTCAAATCTTAAATTGGATTCAAAAAAATAAAATTGAAGTCATTGATGTTGATTGTGACGAATTTATCTTTAAAAAGATTTTAATGGGAGATAGCAGCGATAATATTCCTTCTGTAGTGACTTGGCAGAAAGAAATGAAAAATGGTAAATTGCGAAACTACTCCATTACTGAAAAGATGGCAGATAAAATATGGGATCAATATGTTAAAGAATTTGATAGCTTTGAAATTGATTATCTGTTTTCCAATGAACAAAAATCAAGATTGACTGAGATTATTTATCGAGTAGTTGCTAAGAGCACTGTCGGTTTAATTAAATCTTCTCTCAATAATAACATATCCCTCATGTTATTGCATAACCGAATTATCCCAGAAGCAATTCAAAAAGCTATTTTTAAAGAAATTGATGCTGAATGGGAAGGTGCAGTAGAACATTTTAGTAGGCTTTTAGATAAAGATAAGATTTTAGAAGGAACCCATTGGTTAACTGGATCTTCTGCTCCAAAGGGAACTGATGTTTTTGAAGACTTTGATATTCCTCAAGAAAATAAAAAACCTCTTAAAAAAGTTGGTAAAAAAACTGAAACAGAAGTGAAGCCAAAGACTAAAAACTTAAATAACTTATTCTAATGAAAGAACTAACATTACAGGATATGTTTACTATTGATGAAATACTCACTGAGGCCGAGGCATATTCTTTACGTTTTGAAGTTCAAAAAACAGCAATGTTTCTTTATGATGAGAATAAAGATGATGAGTATTATAAACTGGTAGATGCCTACTCACAGGCATTTAGCGAATGGATTAAATAAATGCTAGACGAAACGAAACTATTTGACTTTGTAAAAATTCTATTTACAAAGCCAAATGAATATAAAAAAATTAAGCAATTAAATAAAAAACGACATCACTTCATGATTAATCGTTTTTTTGCAATTAAGTATCCGGCTAATGCCGAATTATTTAATATTAATGGCATTAATGGTGCTAATGTAGTTGAAAGCTGGTCTATGGTTGCTTCTCGATTTAAAAGTGTACCTGGTTGGATTTACACTAAAACAAAAAGGTCAGTAAAGAATGAAAAAGATAAATATATTCCAAGCGATATTGCGGTAAAGCTTTTTATGGAAAAAAATGAAATTGGTTCTAGAGAATTTCAAGAACTAAAAACATTTGCAAAAGATGAGCTTTTTTCAGATCTTCAAAAAATAGAGAAGCAAATAGATGTCTACTCAAGATAAAGATATATTCACAGAAATTGTCGATATTGTATTACATAAATATAATAGTGTAGACTCCAAGCTCTGGGGCTTGGTTAAAAGAAATGATAATCACCGAAAAATTAATGAAAACTCTGTTTTAATAGGAGTTGATGATTTTAAAAAGATTATCATAGATAATTTTAAAAATGAAATTAATGCGTTTAATGCTGTAGAAGGAGCACTTGCATACAAGGAAGCTACATCTGTATATTTTATATGGAAGCTTTTAATAGAAATGGCTGCTCTCAGGTGGATTAAGATCAATTTAATTAAAAATGCTAATTACTCCAGAATAGTTGAAGTAGATGAAATTAAAACAATTAAGTTTTCTATAAAAACGGTTAGAGGCACATTTAGAACATTCGATCATTTTAATAAGCATGATTTACACTTAGTAAATTCAATTTTAGTAAATTCAAAAATCTTACTAAAAGATGAACATTACAAAAAATTAAGGCTATCAGATTTTATTTCTAAATTAGATGTATATTTAACTTCTGTAAATACTAGTGAAGTTGCACAGGCAATGGGTGTTTTTGCAGAGGCTCTAGAGCCTTATGAATTAGATAATCCAGAAGTTCTCATTATTACAGATTATGATTCAGATATATAAAGAAAAATATCTTGAATCTTATGTCAAAAATCGGAAAAAGAGAAGGGTTAGTATATCTAACAGTTGGGCTATGGGTTCTAATGGGAATATTAGGAGCCTTTAGAGAATCTGATTTAAAAGATCTTGCAGTTTATTTTGGTTCATTAACAGCGTATGTTGCAACATATATATGGGGAGAATCAAAGAGACCCTCTGAAAAAAGTGGAATTTTAGAAAAAGGGCCAAGTTCTCGTAGAGAGATGATGATTTATGTTGTTGTTAGCTTATGGGCAATTGCCGGAGCAGCAGCAATATGGTTTAAGTCGGATCTTAATGATCTAGCAGTGTATTTTGTTTCTTTAACTGGTTTTGTTGCTAGCTGGATTGCTGGCGAAGTATTTACTCCACAAGATAAGATTAAAAAGTAATGGTTAATAGTTTTACATCAAATCAGATTGGAGACTCATTTATTGCTAAATTAAGAGAATCCTATTCAAATATAGTTCAAGTATCTGATTGGACTATAATTGCGGGTGTAAGTAATCCAACAACTGTTGGAAAATTACGGTTTCTTACAGGTTCTCAAAATGTTACAGGAATTAGTACAAATCTAAATTTTCAAACAGGTGATAAATTTATTATAGGAAACTTAACATTTAGAGTCAATCAAATAATAGATTCTAATAACTTTACAGTCGACCAGGTATTAGACGCTACCGGTGTTGAAATAGACACTACTTCTCCAATTACTGGAGATTTTATTTTTTACTTACCGGAAGATTTAAATAATTATTTTACATTCCAATATAGATGGTCACAGAGTGAATCTATAGATGGTGGTCAGTTTAGTGAATTTTCTGAATTAAATAAAAATACAAATGCTGGAGATCTTCTAGCAAAAACGTTCGACGATACAAAGCCACTTTGGATAGACGTTAGGGCTGAAGTTGAAAGACTTTCAAGTGGATCTTCAATCTCTCTACTTAGCATAACATTTGAACTACAAACAACAGACGGGCAAATTATTTCATGTCCTAACTGGTGTGAAGAATGTACAGATCCATATGCAATGGACGGTTGTGCAAATATTGTGATTGATTGTAGCGATCCTATCTGGAATCCATACAATTTAAAGAAACCAACATCTGTTTATAGACAATTAAGCTCACTTGCTAATAATATGTGGGGACATGAAGTGCAATACTTTAGGGTTGAGCCAGATAATAGGAGTAGAGATGTAATACTAATGGAATATTCTCTATACAATGTTGTAGATGAGGCGAATATAAAAGTTTTAGTCCCAGATAATGCATTCCCAACAAGAGAGTTTAATTTCGACATATTTGGAATGGACTTTGAAGAATTTGAGATTCATGTTTTAGGAGAAGCATTTACATCTGTGTTTGGGTTAAATAAGACACCTAATAGTAGAGATTATCTATATTTTCCTATAATAAATCGAATGTACGAAGTTAGCAGTGTAGCATTGGCTGATGAATTTAATCTAACAATGACATACTGGAGAGTTCAGCTTAGAAAATATGAAGAAAGAACAAGTTCAATTCACACCGATACTGTAATCGAGCAGCATGTTGACGATTTAGTAACTGGAATTGAAGAGGTATTTGGCGAAGAAATTGAACAAGAAGTTCAGAAAGTAACCAAACCGCAGCAATTTAAGACAGTATATCAAGAATTGGATGATTCTATAAGATTTAGTAAACATCCTACACTGCAAATACAAGATGCTGAAATTAGAAATAGATGGACTCTAATATCTAAAAATAATTATCAACTAAATCAAGTTGAATCTGGTGAAAGGTTTGCATTAACATATAACGCAAAATCACAACTCGCTGAATCAAATAATTTAGCATTAACAGGTTGGATTAGACCACAATTTAAAACAGCAGACACTGAAAAATATGTATTTTTTGATGGTAGATCTGAACTAGATTTATCTAATGGTCTTTCTCTTGCAATAAGCCAAACAGAAATTGAAGTTTCTATAAATGGGCAAATAAACACATTTACACTTCCAAATCAGCTAGAATTTAATGTGTGGTATGGATATGTCTTAAATATAAATAATACATCTAATCAAGTTGGAATACATTTATATAGATTAGATCCTGATTCTAACAAAACTTTGCCACACCAAAAAACAGGTACATTTAGTAATTTTACAACCGAATTAATAAATCTATTATCACCTGTAAGCTGGGATGCCGGAAAAGGATGGAGCCTTTCGGCATCTCCAATAAATATGACAAACATTAGAGTATTTAAAAAAGTAATAGAAGATGAGCAGCATATGAATGTGTTGCAGCAATATGTTGTCAGAGATTCTGATTTATCAATTATAACAGATAATGCAATCCCATCGATTAGATTAAGACAATACAGTAACCCAAGATAATATTGATACATATCTTACTAACTTAAGATTTATGAGTGAGAACCGAAGTATAAAAGATCAGGCTGATGAAATCCGCCGAGAATTGGATGATTTAATTGGGGATGATGAGTCTCTTGATATAGAGACGGATCCTACTGATAGTGCAATCGTGCGACAGCCGACATCTCTTCCTTCAGTAAATTATGCAGATATTAAATCAAGATCAACAGATAAGGCTAAGAAAACAATCACAAGTCTAATGAAGTTCTATCTTGATTCAGATATAATTGAGAAAGATGAATATATTCAAGCTAAGAAAAAGATGGATGAGATGACTATGTCTTCTTTAATCTATCAGCTTCAAGCTGGTGAAAGAGCACTGACAACACTGTTAGAAACTATTGAAGCAGGAGAACTTGCACCTCGAATGTTTGAGGTGCTAGCAACACTCCAAAAATCAATGCTTGATATAATTAAGTCACAGACAATGTATTTAATGGCTGCTGAAGAATCAGCAAAGCGAATTGCTCGCGATATTGAAATCTATAAAAAGAGAGATGATATTAGAGAAATTGAAGAGAGTGGAGGAGATTCTGGAAGTAGAAATATCCAAAGAGGAACAAAAGATTTAATGGCAGCAATACAGGCAGGTATTAAGAATGGAAACAATGAAGATGATATAACAGATATTGAAATAGACGATACTGAAGAATAATATGAAGGCAACATTTCAATTTATAGGTTTAATGATGGCTGGGTTAATGGCTATGTTTTCACCAATGCAAAATATACAACACGGCGAATCTATGTGCTGTGCAGAATGTGCATTAAAAAAAGAAGATGAAATTGAAATCGTTGATGAATTTGAACAAACTACCGAAGAATGAGTGATTATGTAGGAGATAATAGATGGATTCCTAAAGAAGAAGGAGACGTGCAATCTGATCGCATTGTTTGGTCAACTAAACAAATCAATGATCTACTGCTAGCACTTGACCAGGGTTATCGACCTAAGGTTAAGATGCCATTTTATGAGGGTAAGCAATTTCTTAGAAAAGGTAATATCGTCTTTGAATATACTGATGATGAAATTGCAGAACTTGCAAGATGTGCAACTGATATTGTATATTTTGCTGAGAAATATGCAGTTGTAATGACAGATGATGGTATTAAGCGTGTAAAATTACGAGAATATCAAAAGAGAATGCTACGTAATTTTCAAAGTGAAAGATTCAATATTGTACTTGCATCAAGGCAGATGGGTAAAACAGTAACAGCATCTATTTATAATGCATGGTATGTCACATTCAATACTGATAAGAATACTCTCTTACTCGCAAATAAAAGCGATACAACAAAAGAAATCATCGATAAGGCAAAAGTTGTAATTGAAAACCTTCCATTCTTTATGAAGCCGGGCATTATTAAATACGACGTAATGAATGTTCGTTGTGATAATGGATGTCGTTTAATTGGTCAATCTACTACAGCAAAAGCCGGTATTGGTTTTACTATTCATAATCTGTACATTGACGAGTTTGCACACATACATCCTTCTATTGCTGATTCGTTTTATGAAAATGTTTATCCTACACTTTCAGCTTCTAATGTATCAAGGCTAACGATTACCTCAACTCCAAATGGTTTTAATAAGTTCTATCAGATTTATGCTGCTGCGGAACGCGGTGATAATGAGTATAAGTCAATGCGAATTGATTGGTGGGAACATCCAGAGCGCGATGATGCATGGTACCAAAGAGAACTTGGAAACCTTGGTTCAATTGAAGCATTCAATAAGCAATATGGTAACGAATTTGTAAGTTCTTCAAATCTACTAATGGATCCTGTAGACATGAAAAGGATGAGAAAGAGGATGAAAAAGTACATACACCACGACTTAGAAGAGTTTGAAGACGTTGGTATTGATATTGAAGGATTTTTAGAATGGCATCCTGATTTTGATCTAGAAGATGCTAGATATAGTAATAATTATTGGCTATTTACAGTAGATATTGCAGAAGGAAATGGAGGAGACTATTCAGTCATAAATATGTTTCAAGTTTCTCCAATGGACTTTAAAGAAATAGAAAGTGTTCATTCTCCAGGGGCAATGTATGACTTTTTTAAGTTTAAACAAGTTGCCAGATTTAGAAGTAATGAATTAGTAATAGAAGATTTTGCAAAAGTTTTGTATATTTTAGCAATAGATATTTTCTATAGTGAAAATGTAAAACTAGTCATAGAATATAATACATATGGATCTGTACTATTTCAATATTTAAGAACTGTCTTTCCACAAAGAAATGATTTTGATGAAGAAATGCTAGTACGATTTAAACATAGACATGATAGCAGAACTTTAAAACCTGGAATTAAAATAAAGTCAGATAATAAAGCAATATTCTGTCAAAACTTCTCTAAGTTGTATAAAAATAATAGAATGGAAATAACGGATGAGTTTACAGTAGGAGAGGCAAGCTTATTTGGAACTCTTCCAAATGGAAGTTATGGTGCTCAAATGGGAAATGACGACTTAATAATGAGTTGTATAACTGCCACTGAATTCTTCAATACGACTGACTATGCTGACTACATCGAAGAGCTTTTAGACGTAATAGACCAAAGTATACATGCTAAAATGGAAGAAGTGCTTTATAAAGATTCTCAAGATGAAGGAGATCTTCAATATGATATTTATGATTTATTGAAATAAAATCAGATTTTTAAGATATATACTATAGAAAAAAAAATAAAAAAGAAAAACTATGGCATTAAGTCCTCAACTACAACAATTCAAGAGTTCAGGTGTCTACCGTCTTGAATTTGACAAATCACAAACTGTCAATATCCCAGCAGAGACTATTAGGCTTGTAGTAGGTCACTCTAAGAAAGGACCATACAACACGCCAGTATTTGTTGAAGATACTGAGACTTTTATCCAAATTTTCGGATCAATTGATAAGAATTTGGAAAGAAAGGGAATGTATTTTCACAGATCTGCAATTGAAACTCTATCTAGAGGTCCAATTATAGCACTAAACCTAACTTCTGCTAACGATACTGATAAATCTTACTGGGTTTCTCCAACAACAAACGGTTCCGAACAAGGAAACGGAGCAATTGATGGAGATACTCTATACAAAGATATTTTTAACAGAGATAAGTTTTGGATTCCAGAAGATGAAAAATTGCTAAATATTGCAGGAAACACATCTTCTCAATCTAATAACGCAATCACATTTACAAATATTAAACAAGAACCTATTACAGTAGTAGTTACTCAAGCTGGAGATACCAGAGGATTTGATGTAACTGCAAGAGAATGGTATGGTGAAGGAAATTCTCCAGAAGGAGTTGACGACCTAGACTACATCTCAGACTACATGGTAGATGTTTATGTATTTAAAGGTAGATTTGTAACTGATGAATTAAACAACGATCCAACGTTTGGAAACTACTTTAATTCAAATGGTATTATTCCTTCTCAATTCGGAGCATTTGCAAACCTAAGAGAAGTTTCTTTACTTGCTAAATACACTGGTTCTTTAATTCCTGATTTCCAAGATAATGAAGGAAGACAATACTATATTGAAACACTTATTAATTCTGAATCAAGAAGAACTGGTCTTTTTGCAGCAGTTAATGAAGATGCTCTTGATAGAATTGATTTTGTAGGTGAAGCATTCGATATTTACCAAGATTACGAACTACTTTCACACTACCTAGTACAGCAACAGCCTCAACAATTAAATGACCCAAGAGACGGTGCATTTGAAAATATTATTGAAGTTGCTGGAGATACAATGTCTATTCAAGTAGGCTCTGGTGATTTTGCAACAATACAGCAAAATGGATTAGTAGCTGGTAATTTCTTATATTCTGACGTTGCCGGAGAATATTCTCAAATCTTATCAGCAACACATGATGGAGCAGGACTTGCTACTGTTATTTGCGAAGAGAATATTAGCAAATCAAAATATGAAAAATTTGATGCTGAGGCAAACGATGCATCTTACTCACAGGCTGGTTTTGCTGGAGTAAACTTAAATCTAACATATACTGGAGCATTTGCAGCTGGAGATTTAGCAGCTGGTAAATATTTAGAAAGTTCAAATGATGGTGAATTTACCGAAATCTTATCAGTAACTGATGATGGTAATGGATTGGTTACTATTGTTCCTGTTGGAAATGGCCAATTTTCTGCAGATTTAGCAGATTCACAAGCAGGTACTTTAACTTGCTACGATCAAGCAGACCAACTATTATTTGATGTATTCCAAATTGGAGTAAATGAAAGAACATTCTTCTTCCCATCTACAGTTAACACTGGGTACGGATGGACTTTTGAAAATGCAGCAACTGCTGGAGAATTTAAGTACACTTACACAGTAGCAGCAGGAGCACAAGAAGATACTTCAATTAAAGATAATATTAAAGTTGGAATGTATCTTCCAATTCAAGGAAGTGATAAACTTGCAAGAGTTCTAGAAATTAGAAGAAAGGCAGAACTAGGAATAAATGGAGGATCTGATGACAGATACACATATACATTTATTTGCCACAGAGACGTACCTGCACAGCCTGAATATGCATTAGGATCTTTTAATGCAGCATCAGACGCGTACAGAGCATTCGTACTTGAAGGTTCTGAAAATAGTGAAAAAACTATTGGTGAATTATTAAATATGCTAATTCCTGGAAATGGAGTATCTAATACGCTTGCGGATAAAGATGCAATAACATTTAGATATTTAGTAGATACCTTTGGATCTTACGAGCCAGCAAATGGTCTTTTAAATAAGAGACAATTTACTATGCTTGCCAAAGAAAGACAAAACATATCTGCAATTCTAAATGCACCTATGGTAAAAGAGTTTAAAGCTTCTACCGATCCATCATTTATCGATGAGAATACTGGAGAATTTAAAACAAGTTATATTCCTACTGGAGGTAACTTAAACCTAAATCCACAGTCATTATATACATTACCTTCAATTAACGATGGTGCAAGTTATGGATTTTTCTATGGACCTGGATTAAATGTTGTTGAAAACGGAAGAACAAGAGTAATTCCACCAGCAGCATACGTATCAAATAATTATATCGATAAGTATTCTGATTCTCTTCCATGGTCAATTGTTGCTGGTCCAAGACGCGGCGTTGTTTCTGGAAGTGGAGTTCAAGGAATTGAATATGCATTTGATAAAAATGATAGAGATAACCTAGAGCCATTCGGAATTAACCCAGTGGTATTCGAAAGAGGAGCTGGTATTGTTGTTAAAGGTAACAAAACATCGCAACAAACTATTCAATCTGCCCTTTCTTCAGCACACGTAAGAGAAGTTCTAATTTATATCGAAGACGGTCTTGCTGAAATCTTAAGAAATTACTTATTTGAGTTCAACACTGCACAGACTAGATTAGAAATTAAAACTCTTGCGGACTCATTCATGGAATCAGTTAAGAAAGATCAGGGTGTATATGACTATAGAAACATCATGGATTCTACAAATAATACCAATGACGTTATTGATAATAACATGGGAGTTTTAGATACATATGTTGAACCGGTTAAAGGTCTTGAAATTCTAGTTTCTAGAGTAACAGTACTAAACACTGGAGAAATTCAAACTGGTAATTTCGCATAATCAAAGGATATATAAAATAAAGAAACAAAGAATATGGCTTTACCACATTATAGAGAAGATCAAACAAGTAAAAAGAATAAACACTTTGAGCCAGTACAGGCGAATCTATTCGAAGTAAGTATACTTCCACCAGACGGAGTTGCAGGTTCTGATTTACTTCTACAACATATCAATTCAATTGGAGGTTTAGAATCTCTAAACCGTGAAGTTGCTGCAGTTGAACAAAAGTACAAGTTTGCAACACGTTCTTATGCTGGTATGCCAGATGGAACAGCTCACGACATTACAGTTAACTTTTCACTTAACTTAAATGATTCTAATCAAGCATACGTTTATAAGACTTTAAGAGAATGGTATAGAAAACAATACAATCCAGAAACCGGTGAAATGGGTCTAAAAAAGGATTATGTTGGAACTATTGTTGTTGTGCAATTTAACAGATCTGGAGATATTTTTAGAAAAGTAACTCTTGAAGATTGTTTTATTACTTCGGCAGTTGGGTTTACAGGTACACTAGATTATAGTAACGCTGAACCAGAAGCATTAGAAATCACATGGAGATGTGATACTTATGCTGAAGAATTAAATTAATTACAATAAAAAAGGGAAGGATCCCAGGTCCTTCCCTTCTTTTTGCACAGAAAACATATTAAAATATCAATATATTATGTCTATAAAAAATCATAAGTTAACTAAAAAACTTCAGGTTCTTTTAACAGAAGATGAAGTCAATCAGGTTAATAGATTAATATTAATGGAAGCTGTAGAAACTGAATCTAGACCTGTTTCGGTGAGTGCTTTTATAAGAAGTCTTATACAAAAGGAATTAAGTTCTAATGTAATAGAACAGAAATCAATAACTAAAGATCAAATTAGAAAAATTAGCAAAAAATGAGCGAAGAAGTAAACAAGAATAGCGAGGAAATCGCTAGAGAATTAGATGCTAGAGAAATGAAAGCATTTTCAACACCAACCGATCAAACTGAAGCAATGGAAGATGTCATTGATCGTCAGGGACTCGGTAAAGTAAACATGGACAAATTTAAGCCAGATAGTGCTGCCGCTCCTGATTTAGTTTTAGGATGGCATGAATTCCCAACGGCAAGTTTACCATCTGAAGGTAAATTTTACCCACAAGATGCTACTATCAAAATTAGAGCGGCTAAAGTTGCTGAAATTAGACATTTTTCAACAATCGATGAGACAAACTTACTCGATGTTGATGATAAACTAAATGCAATTGTTGAATCATGTATTCAAATTTCTTCAAAAACAACTAGAATGTCATATAAAGATCTTTGTGAAGAGGATAGATTTATTTTAATTCTTTCAATTAGAGATTTAACATTCCCAGAGCCTGAAAATTCTTTAAAGGTAGATTACAGTGGAAAAAGTGGTAAGAAGTATGAGGTTGAAATTAAGAGAGATTACTTCGATTACTTCAGAGTTCCTGCAGAAGTTGAAAAATACTACGACCCAGTACTTAGAGGATATTTAGTTAAAACTAAAACTTATGGAGAAATATTCATGAGACCTCCATCAATTGGTGTAATGCAAGAGGTTACTAAGTATATTAAAGAAAGAAGAGATAACGATCAAAATATAGATCAATCTTTAATTCAAATAGCACCATATGTTGCTTCGGATTGGAGAAGATTTAATCAAAAGAGATTATTTGAACTTGAAGTTGAAATGAATGGATGGGATAACAAAAAATATTTATTGTTATACAAGCTTGCAGAAAAAATTAAAGTAGGGATTAAACCAGAAATGAATGTTGTTATTGAGGATGAGGAGGCCTCAATTCCTATTAACTTTCGCGACGGCATCAAATCTCTTTTCATTGTTCAAGATCTCTCTGGAGAACTTCTTTAAAATTAGGTTTTATATCTATAAACACCTACATATTCAGCCAAGTGAATTGGATAGAATGGATTACTATGAATACCATTATATCATTAAAGATCTTGCAGAATTTATTAAGAAGGAAAATGAAGCCCAGAAGGGTCAACAAGAACAAACAAACAGTGCAATGGGTAATATGAAAGTACCTAATATAAAGGTACCTAAGATGAACATGCCAAAAATGTAAGAAAGGGGAGAGTAATCTCCCTTTTCTTGATATATAATACTAGAGTATATCTGCAAATATAAATTTTACCAGTGGGCGGAAAAGAATTATTAACACTACTATCTCCAATGAATAAGCTATCTAAGGTAGCTGAAAAGGTGGAAGAAAAGGTAGAACTTATGTATGAACTAAATGTTCAAAATCTTAAAAATGCAGAAGTACAAGTTAGTGAACTTTCGCAGCAGACTGTTATTCTTAAAGACATTAGAGCAATTCTTAAGAATGGAGAAAAGAAATCTAAAGACTCTAAAGACGGTGATCAAAAAATGGGATCTTTTGATGGTCTTAAAAAGTTAGATAAAGGAACAATCGGTATAGCCGCGCTTGCAATGTTAAGTATAGGTGCTGCGATTGTTGCAACTGCATTTATGTTTTCTTTAATACCTGCACTAAGTCCTATGCAGATTGTGACAGCAATTGCAATATCTGTTGCATTTATTCCAATGGCCATCGCTTTTGTTAAAATAGCAAGTATTCTGCAAGGAATGAAAGGAACGACAAAGGCAAATATTGAAGGTATACCTCTTCAAAAAACAGACGGAAGTGGAATATTCCAACTTGCAGCAGGTACATTAATTTCGATGCTTGGCGTGTCCGCTGCAATAGTTGCCACTTCATGGTTAATGAAACTAATATTACCAGTTTCAGGTGCTCAGTTAGTGACTGCAATTGCTATTGCGATTGCATTTGTTCCAATGGCAATGGCATTTGGTAAGATTAGTAAAGTTCTGTTAAAAATGAAGGGAGTTACAAAAGCAGGTATTCAGGGAATGCCTTTCCAGAAAACAGACGGAAGTGGAATATTCCAACTTGCAGGTGGAGTATTAATGTCAATGATCGGAATGTCAGCGGCAATTACAGCTTCATCTTGGTTATTTAGACTAATATTACCAGTTTCAGGAGCTCAATTAATGACAGCAATAGGTATATCTCTTGCATTTATTGGATTATCATACGCATATGCAAAAGTTGCGGTTGCTATTAATAGGATTAAAAGTAAAAATCCAATTAACATAGGAGGTGGAATTTCTTCAATAATGCAAACAGTGGGTACTGGAATATTAGCACTTGTTGGATTTACAGCCGCGGTTGCTATAAGTTCATGGGTAATGCAGTTAATTATGCCAGTACATCCTATACAATTATTAACGGCACTTGCAATATCTGTAATTTTTATACCTGCAGCATATGCATATGTAAAAATATCTAAAGCTCTTAAAAATCTAAAAGGAGGTAAAACTGGAATCGGACCAGGTAATATATGGCAAGCAATGGGTGTAACATTATTATCAATGGTAGGTATTGCTGCTGCATTAACATTAAGTTCTATGATAATGCAGTTAATTATGCCAGTTCAACCAGTCCAACTATTAACAGCTCTTGCAATCGCAGTCATAATGATCCCAGCGGCATTTGCTTTCGGTATTCTTTCAAAATCACTAAGAGGAACTAACATTAAAAATTTATTGTTTACAACCGCCGGAGTAGCTCTAATTGCTATTGGATTAGTTGCAGCAGCATGGGTATTTACCTATTTACCATCTGCATTTAACGCACCGCCATGGGAATGGACTCTTAAAACAGGATTGGCTCTTGTTGTATTTGGAGCGGCATTTGTAGCACTAGCATATACTGTTGGAAAGCTTCCAATAAAAGATATTTTATTTGGAGTTATTGGTGTAGCTGCAGTTGCAATCGCGATTCTCGCAACTGCATGGATATTTAGTATATTACCAAGCACCTACTTAGCACCTGATATAGGTTGGTCATTAAGCGCAATGGTTTCAATTATCCTATTTGCAATTCCAGTAGGAATAATAGGAGCAATAATTATGGCAACTGGTGGAACTGGTTTAGCAGCCGTCGCTCTTGGTGTAATTGGAATGATTATAATAGCAGCTGGTATATTAGCAATTGCATGGATTTTCTCATATATTCCTGCAGGTAAGCTAGCATCTGTTGCTAAGGGATTAACCGAAGCAATTCTAGCACCTATGAATGGGATTGTTGATGTTCTTGTTAGAATAAAAAACGAATTAGGGGTTGAAACCCTAATACCTTTGGCAGTAGGAATTATTGCAATCTCAGTTTCACTTATGGCTCTTGCTGGAGCAACAGCAGGAGTAGCAGCGGGAGGATTATTATCTTCAGTTGCAAATGTTGGTAAAGCATTTTTTGATGGAGTTGCAGGATTCTTTGGAGCTGAAAAATCAAAAGGGCCGATGGATATTCTAGAAGATCTTGTAAGAATGGGACCTCGAATAATTACACTTTCCGAAGGAATGGATTTACTTGCGGGATCATTAGGTAGAGTTATAGGATATGCAACATTAGGAAATATTGAAAAGATTAATAAGATTGTAGATTCTGTAATTCTTACAGATATGGGAATGCAATTAAAAAATGGTTTTTCTGTAAGTGAATATTTTACAGCGTATCCTAAATTCCTTCATGATGTTGCTAAAGGATATGATGCTATTAAAATTGCTCAATCTGGAATGAATGTTGAAATTTTAGATAAAACTACCGAAATGGTAAAAGCGCTAGCATATCTTAATGAAGTTGGAGGTGATAATGCAATGGCAAAACTTGGAGAATCTTTAGTTAAGGCAGTCGGTGAGCTATCTGAGATGATAAAGAATTTTGGAGGAAGCGTAGATGCTCAAACAGAATCAGGTCAAAAAACAGCAGGCGCTCTTGAAGGAGTTGCAGGTAAACTAAAGAATTTAGTTGGTGTTGGTGGAAGTTCATCAAGCGGACAATCTCCAGTAGGTAATTTTGACAGCGACGAAATCGTATCGGCAATTGAAGATCTACAAAGAATTATTAAAAATCAAAAATCCGGTGGATTATTTGGATAATGCCAGGAGAAGAAGCACATTTTAATGCGCCAAGTAGCGTACTAAGCCAAATAAACGGAGCTGGGTCAACAAACCCATCAGTATCGGGTACAATGGGAACAGATACTACAACTGGAACTAATTCAAAAACATCTTCAACTGAAGATAAAACTAATAGTTTTAATAAAGAATATCAAACAACCAAACAATCTGAATACCAAGATCCTTCCACTGCGTCTAACAAAGAATTAGGAACCATAAAATCTGCACAGCCACCAAGTTCACCAAATACAAATGACGTTGAAACTAGTGCAGAAACAAGTGGTGAGGTTTCAGGTAAGAATATAACGGCAAAGGTAAATACTTCTGAAAATAAAAAAGATAGACAGAGTAGTGATAGTGAGCAAGGTTGGTTAGAAAGACAGGCAATGAAGAAGATTTCATCTTCAATGTCTGATTCATCTGATAAAGTTGGTGATAATAAAGAAACTGATAATAGAGATACTGATACTTCAATAAAAAAGAGTAAAAAACCAGGCGTTGGAAAAGTTCCAGCATTAGATCAATCTAGACCTTCTCCACCTGAAATAAATCCTACAAGACCTACACCAACCCACCCTAAATCTTCTTCAGGTCCTTCTCCAAAAATACCTAAACTTTCTACGCCTAAATTCAATATTCCAAAAATGAAACTAAGGTAACTTTAGTGATATAAGTATCAAATAAAGTTATTATGATTACAACCACTCATTCAAACTATAATTCTTCTACGGTCAAGTCAGCAACTTACAACGTTGAACATAAGACGCTAACAGTTCATTTTAGCCACGCAACATATGTTTATGAAGGTGTTGAGCTAACAGACTGGAATCTTTTTAATATGGCAGATTCACAAGGCAAAGCTTTGAATCAATTTATTAAAGGTAAATACGAGTTTAATAAGATTAATGAAACAAAGCAAGAGCAGGCTGTATAAGTAATAAATATGCGCCGTTAGCTCAGCTGGATAGAGCATCTGCCTTCTAAGCAGACGGTCACAGGTTCGAATCCTGTACGGCGTACTAATCCCAGACGTGTATTCAATATGGCAGATTTAAACGCAATAATTATTGATAATTTTTACGACGATGCAATGTCTGTTCGTGAAATGGCTCTTAATATGGAATTTGAGGTAAATGGTAATTATCCAGGAAACCGAACAAAGCCCGCATATACCGAATCAGCAAAGCAACTAATCCAGGAAGCTATTCGGCCAGCAGCAGGCGAAATTACTTATTGGCCCGATAGTTATACTGGATCGTTTCAATTTACCACAGCTAGAGATCGAAGCTGGATCCATGCTGATAGCGGAACAACTTGGGCAGGAGTAATATATCTTACCCCTGATGCTCCGCTATCGGCTGGAACTGGTCATTTTAGACATAAGGCAACTGGCCTTGATAAGGCGCCTAAGAATCCTGACGGTACTGTCAATGAAGAACTTCTTAATGAGATTAATAAAGATTCTCAGGATATGACAAAGTGGGAAATGACAGATAGGATAGCAAATAAATTTAACCGTCTAATTTTATATCGAGGAGATCTCTTTCATATGTCTCTTGATTATTTTGGACAAGATAAATACGATGGAAGACTTTTTCAAACATTCTTTTTCAGTACGGAATACTAAGCCGGAAGTTCAATTTGTTTATTGGGAAGATTCATGGAATGTTCCCACTGAAGAACATCCGAAAAAAGATGAAGAATAATTTTTTAATTACATTTTTTTTTATTATATTAGCTATATGCTAAGAATAACATTTATCAGCGACACGCACACTAAACATAGGCAATTAGACTTGCCAGGTGGAGACCTCTTAATTCATGCTGGAGACATCATGAACAGTGGTTATAGTGCCTATGAGATTCAAGACTTCTGTAAGTGGTTTGAGTCTCAGGACTATGATGTGTGTGCCTTTATTGCCGGTAACCACGATCGCATGTTTGAGAATGAACCTGAAAAGGCTGCTGAAATCGTCAATTCTTATGGTGTTGATTATATGCAGGATAGTGGTTTTGAATATGGTCTTTTTCCAGATGAAATGGTTAAGATCTATGGTGTCCCTTGGCAGCCTGAATTTTACCACTGGGCGTTTAATTTACCTAGGTGCGGTGAAGAATTGGCTAAAGTTTGGGAAGATATTCCAGAAGGCACTGATATTTTAGTCACCCATGGCCCTCCTCAAGATCATTTAGATGTTAGTGGGCCACCATGGAATACTCCACATTTAGGTTGTGAAATCTTAAGAGTGAGAGTAGATAAAATTAAACCAAAGATTCATGTATTTGGCCACATCCATGGTAGCTATGGGTATAAGTTCCACGATGGTACCCACTTTATTAATGCATCTGTTCTTAATGAAAAATATGACATGGTAAATAAACCAATCACTGTTGATTGGGATCCCAAAACAAATCAAATAGAATTTATATGAAATATGTAAGTATAGACATCGAAACCACAGGACTTAATTTAGAAACATGCCAAGTCCTCAGTATTGGGGCGGTTATTGAAGACACTCGCAATACTAAACCACTTAATGAATTACCAATATTTCACGGAGTTATAGTTAGTGAACATATTTCAGGTCAGCCTTATGGAATTAACATGAATAAGGATCTAATTGAAGACATTGTTTATTATCAAACCTCGAATGATAGTGAGCGTTTTGATTTAGAAAAACTAAAAGGTGTAAAGTTTTATAAGAAGGATACTATTGTTAAGGCATTCTACGATTTTTTACTAGAAAATGGAATTGAACCGGATGGAGATGTGGTACATATCACAGCAGCCGGAAAAAACTTTGCTACATTTGACCTAAAGTTTTTAGAAAGACTTCCAAGGTGGAAGCAATGGATTAGAGTTCGACAGCGTATTATTGATCCTTCTATTTTATTCACTGATTGGGATAACGATGAAAGTCTTCCTGGATTATCTAAATGCAAAGAGCGATGTGGATTACCTCCTGAGGTTGCACACGATGCTGTAGAAGATGCAATGGATGTTATATCGCTACTAAGATCTGAATATTGTTAATAACTTTTTCACTTCAGATTTTTTTATTTGAAATATTTGTATTATATTAGCTATATAAGTTAAAGACAAATCAACATGGCTAAGAAGAAAACAGAACAGAAGGTAATTGCGGTTAAACGTCCTAAAATTGGAGAAATCTATGAATTCTGGTTTGCTGGTGGAAAAAGCATTGGAAAATTAGTAGATACTCAAGATAAATTAGCCGATCATTATGGTGAGCCTTGGTTTAAGTTTTTTGTTCCAAAAGGAAAAGATACTAACCGAGATATGTGGTACCCTGTTTCTATTTATGCTATCGTACGCAAGGTAGAAAACATTAAAATTGAGGTACCTGAAAAATAATTTGAAAATAATTCACTAAAAGTTTTTCCGTTTAAGAAAAAAGGTTTATATTTATACTGTAATTAAAGCTATAATCAATATGAAAATTAATCAATTCGACCGTTCAAATCTTCGTCAAATCAATTCAGAGATTGAACAAGCAATGAAAGAAGTTGCAGCAAAGTATGGTTTAGAAGTAAAAATTGGAAACACTCGATTTTCAAGTAGTAATGCATCTTCTAAATTTGAGCTGATGACAATTTCTCAATCTGGAGAAGTAATGACTAAGGAAGCACTAGACTTCAACCGATACAAGTCATACAAAGGAATCCGAGCAAATCTGGGTGATTCTTTTCAACTTGATGGTAAAACATACACCATCACAGGATATAAAGCCAGAAGTCACAAGTACCCTATCCTGGCTAAATGTACCGAAGATGGTAAAACATATAAGCTTCCTATTAATCTTGTAAATTCTAAAGTATAATGAATTTTGAAGTTATTCGCGATAAAGAAATCGCACTCGATAAGACTTACGGAACTTCATTGAAAGGATATATTAGAGGAGTTAAATATTCCGAACTTATTCGAGCAATTGGACAACCGACATTTGTCGAAGAATCTGGAGATGGAAAGATACAATTTGAATGGGTAGTAAATTTTAATGGAGATACCTATACCATCTATGATTGGAAAACATATGATGTTGAATATACGATAAACGAACTCGACACTTGGAATATAGGTGGTCACTCTATAGCATATGATTTTATTGACCATGTTGAGAATTTAATTAGTCCAAAAAAGAATGCCTGAATTAGCAGAACTTAAACTAACCGCCGACTATATCAATAAATCCTCAAAGGGACGTACTTATAACGGTATTAAAAAGAACCCAGCGCACAAGGGTGAGTTATTTGAGGTACCATATGCTGAATTTAGCATTAGTGCAAAGAGTCGTGGAAAGGAGATGGTTCTCTACATCCATGACATATTGACTGAAAATACTTTACCAGTTCGATGGACAATGGGAATGGCTGGTCACTTCAGACTTTCTAAAACTGGAGAGGAGAATAAACATGCACATATGATGTTTACATCAACCGATGGTTATACCTTGAGTTTTGTGGATGTACGTCGTTTTGGTAAATGGAAGCCAGGTTTTGAATGGTCAGATAATCGAGGACCAGACCCGACATCTGAAGAGGAAGCATTTAAACAAAACATTTACGATAACTTACACAAGCATGAATTTGATAAGCCACTTAATGAGGTACTAATGAATCAAAAGTACTTTAATGGGATCGGCAATTATCTACGCGCTGAAATTATCTATCGAATGGAAGACCTATATCCATTCACCGATACTAGATATGTGATTGAGAATCGCGGTGATGAGTTGTTTATGCTATGTAAAGCAGTTCCAGACCTAGCATATGTTATGGGCGGTGGAGAAATCAAGGACTGGAAGAATCCATTTAAGAATGAGACCGACTACATGCGAACACGTTCCGACTTCTTTTTATGCTACGGAAATGAAACAATGTCGCAAATTGTGGATAAAACAGGTAGAAGATTTTGGTATCATCCTAAATGGGACACTATTGATATGAACTCTGAATGGGACCATTATTCAGGATTACCAAACCCTAAAGCATACGAAAACATATGAAATTAATACTTGTAGGAAAAGCAGCATCTGGAAAAGATCATTTAAAAACTAAACTTCGTAATAAGGGGTTTATTGCTGGAGTAAGTCATACTACCCGACCACCTAGAAAAGGAGAAGTTGATGGGGTAGACTACCATTTTATTAAAGAAGATGAGTTTCGACAAATGATAAAAAACAATGAATTTGTTGAATATATGGATTTTAATGGCGGACTATATGGTCAAACCAAAGATGATTTTGCAGCAGCTGATGTCATGATTATGAGTAAAGAAGGATTAGATCTTTTACCAGATGAATATAGAAAACAATGTATTGTAATCTATTTAGATATTGATCGACTTACCAGAATTGAAAGATTAAATCATCGAAAAGATAATAACGACACAATGGCCCGTAGACTACAGGCAGATGAAGATCAATTTAGAAATTTTAACGATTTCGAAATCCGGATCAAAAATAGTGATTTTTAAAAAACAAATAAATAAACTAGAATTTTAATTTTTATAATATGAGTAACATCGAAACACTTACACAGCAACGAGCTGAACTAGAAAAAAAGGTTGATGAGGTTCAAGTCCATCATGCCGAACACCTCTTTGAAGTTGACTTTGAAGACCGTAAAACCGTAAAATTGGTGATGGATCACCTAGACAAAGGATTTACGTGGAAGACTCAAAATGCTGCAGTTATCGTAACTTTATACGATAACCTTAAAAAACAGTATAAAGAATTGGCAACTTCTGATTCTAAAGAAACAGAAACGGCAGTAGTTTCTTTGCGAGCACATGAACTAAATGGACTTTATCAAGCTCTCCTTTCAGTTGAAGGAACTGGAGTTGAGAATGCACGCAGGTTCATTAGAATGTTAACCCTTGTCGGAGAAACAGTTACAAACGCAATGAAGGTTCTTGGTGAAATGAATCAAGAAATTAAAGATCTTCATGTTGAGCTTTCAGAACTAGATTCTCGAATCGATGAGCTAGAAAAAGCTAATAACACTGAAGTTGTAGAACCGGTTCTAGAAGAAACCGAAACTACGGAAGGATAATATCCTTTAGACTACTATTCTACGAGCGGATTAATTTCTGCTCGTAGATATTTTTATTTAAAATCATTAGACCTCATGAAACGATTTGTTATTTCTAACCTACAATTAGGTAGACCAAATGCAATAGATAATTATGATCGACCTTTCGATAGTGTAGATCAAATGGATAGTCATATAATTAAAACATGGAATGAGGTAGTTGGACCTGACGACTTAGTTTATCATTTAGGTAATTTTGCATGGGATCCTAAAACAGCAGCAACTGCGATAGACAAGCTTAATGGAACTATTTGGTTTATTCCAGGAGAACATGATAGTCCAATTATTGAGCTTGCAACCAAGCAAATGTTAATTAATGGAGCTGCGATTAAGCCCCATATAATGCCTCTTCATAAAATGAAAACAACAATCTCATATTGGCCTCTTAAAGAATGGCCAAATAAAAGAGATGGATATTGGTCTCTTGTTGGCCACCCGGATAGGGCATATAAATCAGATCCTAAAGAAATGACCATTAACGTCAGTGCTGATTTGTGGAATTACAAGCCCCAAGATTTAGAGCATATTCTTGGAATATTTCAAGACTTGTAATTTTTTTTAAAATTTTTTAAGCCAGATTTTTTTATTTGAAAAAAAATGGTTATATTTGTATAGTTCTTTTAAACAAATAATCTTATGAGCAAAAACAATCAAAAATCCTACCGTCAATTGGGTCAAGAATTCTTCAACACCCGTTCTGAAAAATCTTACAATGCACTTTATCAAAGAGTTCGACCAGGACTTAAAAGTTACATTTGGAATATTCTTAAAGATGAAGAAGCAGTAGAAGATGTATTGGCTAATACTCTTCTTAAACTATGGACTAAAATTGATCAGTACAAACCAGAATATCAAATTACTACATGGCTGTACCGTATTGCTTTTAACGAAAGCCTTGGATATATTCGAGAGCGTAATAAAAAATATAGTCTAGATGGCATGAAAGATTTGGGAATTGAAGTTAGCCAAAATAAGTCTTTAAACGAGACTCTTTCTATGCTGATTGAAGAAGCCGATCAAAAATCAGAATCAGATTTTTGGGAAGAAGAAAATGACTTGATGAATCGATATAACATGGCTCTTCAACTCATGAATAATCTCAAACCAATGTACCGCGATATTCTTGAAGATCGACTAATTGGAAAAATGAAGTACGAAGATATTGCAGAAAAATATAATGTACCTCTTCAAACAGTTAAGAATCGAATTCGTCGCGGAAAGTCTCTAGTTGCTGGTGGCTTGAGCTAAAATGAAAAATAACAGTTCTATAAAGTATATTCCAGATCTTATTAGATCACAACATAGGAAGGATTTAAATAATTACATTTCTCCTATATTTTGCGGTGGCCTCGGAAACAATTTATTCCAAATGGCCACCGCAATATCATATTCTATAGATTCAGGATTTAATTGTATTTTTGGTTATTGGAGTTCTTATAATTCTATTTCTAAATTACCAGAAAATCATAATTCAGAATGGGCAGGAAAGCCAAATCCTTTTTTTTCTAAATGGGCAGGTTGGAAATCTAAAAATGATTTTAACCTTAAGGATTTATTTCCAAAAATAGAATGGTTTGATAATTTAGACTGTACTGCGAATGGTGATTTTTCTACAATAAAGGAAAGATTTGAGTGGGGTTTTGATTTTGACACCGGAACTGAAGGAATTTATAAACCTCTTGATATTCTTCCAGGTGAACAATTCTATGGATATTTTTTTAATAAGAAATATTGGCACCATAATAGGAATCAAATATTAGATATTTTAGCATTTGATCCTCATAGAGTAGAATATGTAAAATCAAAATATTCTAAAGTTTTAACTGAGAAGCCAACAGTTTCTCTTAATCTTAGGATTATCGATAAAAGCGTAGCTTCAGAATCTGAAATGTTTGAGAGAAGTAAACATTTGGAACAATCGGAATTTATTCAGAATGCTGTTAAGTTTTTTGGAAGAAATCATAGATTTATAGTTACTTCTAGTAATTGTGAAGTTGCGAAAAACATGATATATTCTAATAATGACTTAAAAAATTACGATTTTTATTTTATAGATGAAGATTTTGATATTCAACTAATAATCTCAACGATGTGTAAAAATCACATCCTCACGAATTCTACATTTTCATTCTGGTCATGTTACCTAGATAAAAATATGGAAAATTCTGTGGTTGTTTTTGACGAGAGTTTTGAAACACTACATTCTAAAGAAATGACCCCTATTGAATGGATAAAATTAAAAACAATATGAAAAAGAACAAGAAATTCCTTTATGATTATTTAAATGCATATGCACCCGTAGCACAAGAAGCCGAAGGTCAATCTGTATGGACTAATTATATTATGCCTTATTGCGATGAGGTTCAACAAGATGCATATGGAACTGCATATGGTATTCTCTATAAATCAGACGGCAGGGTAGATCCAAAACGAGTTGTGATTGAGGCACACTGTGACGAGATTGCATGGATTATTACACATATCGAAGAAAGTGGAATGATTAGAGTAAAAAGACACGGTGGATCTGATAATATGATAGCACCTTCGAAGACTGTAATGATACATACACACGATGGTAAAAAGGTTAGAGGTCTTTTTGGATGGCCGGCAATTCATACAAGAGATAAATATACATCAATGGGATATGACCAGCATGAATTATGGGTAGATACTGGCCTTAAAGATAAAGATGCAGTAGTTAATGCTGGTGTTGAGGTTGGTAACCTAATAACATTCGATACTCAATTGGAAGAGATTGGAGACTATTATGTTGGAAGATCATTAGATAATAAGATTGGAGGTTACATTATAGCGGAGGCACTTAGAAAGATCTCTGAAGATAGTATTAAATTGCCTTATGACCTTTACATCGTAAATTCAGTGCAGGAAGAAGTTGGGCTTCATGGAGCTAAAAAGATTGCTAAGCTTTTAAAAGCTGATCTTGCGCTTGTGCATGATGTTTGCCATAATACTAATACCCCTAAAATTGATAAGGCCAAAGATGGTGACAATAAAGGAGGAGAAGGTCCTTGTCTAGAATATACGGCACAAAACCATCGTAAAATTAATCAAATGCTAAGATCTATTGCTAAATCTAAAAATATTCCAATTCAATTAACAGTTGGTTCGATGGGTAATGACACAATGGCATTTTTTATGGAAAATACGCCAACTGCAATTTTAGCAACCCCTCTTAAATACATGCATACCACTGTAGAGATGGCACATAAAGAAGACGTTAAATCTTGTATTAAATTATTTGTAGAATTTTTAAAGAATTTAACGCCATCTCAAATAGATGAAATTAATGCACGATAAATATTGAAACTTTTTGATAGTTTTTACTATTTAATATGTTCTTTATTTATTAGGAGAGGTGGCAGAGTGGTAATGCAGCAGCCTGCTAAGCTGTGATCGATCTTCGATCCCTGGGTTCGAGTCCCAGTCTCTCCGCGAAAAAAACATTGCTAAAAGTTTTCAGATTAAAGAATTTTGATTATATTAGCTATGTAGTTGTAGTTCTTTGAAATGAAGGTAAATTGATCTCTTAGCTCAGTTGGTAGAGCAATACACTTTTAATGTATGGGTCCAGGGTTCGAGCCCCTGAGGGATCACACATGCCATGCAAGCAGGGAGTATCGCATAGTGGCTATTGCAGCTGACTGTAAATCAGCCGTCGTAAGACATCGGTGGTTCGAGTCCATCTACTCCCACAATATTCCTCCTTAGCTCAGTTGGTTAGAGCATCTGACTGTTAATCAGAGGGTCCTTGGTTCGAGTCCAAGAGGAGGAGCAAATAATATGGTGGTTATAGCTCAGTTGGTAGAGCGCTAGATTGTGGTTCTAGTTGCCGTGGGTTCGATCCCCACTAATCACCCAAAGGAAGAGGTAGTGAAGCTGTTAGGTTGGCACCAAGAAAAAGGGTTTATAGTAAGGCCAGCACACCAGAAACCCCGAAAGACCCGAAGCCCCTTCCTTTTTATTTTTGAAACTCTAACCTTAATCCCTATATAAATCATGTGGAACGGAGAATACGAAGATTAAAATAATTTAAGCGCTTTTAGCTCAGTTGGTCAGAGCAACTGACTCATAATCAGTAGGTCGTAGGTTCGAGCCCTACAAGGCGCACAACATCGTCCAGTATCCCCTCAAGCTTATACCTTGTAGAAAGGGTAATTGGTTACATACGAGTTCGAGTCTCGTCTGGACGACCGTGGATATTATTTGTCCTGTGGTGTAATGGCAGCACTAGTGGTTTTGGTCCACTCAGCCTGGGTTCGAGTCCTAGCGGGACAACAAAAAAAAGGGGCTAATGCCCCTTTTTTATAAACTATAAAATAATTATTGTGCAATTTCAGAAGGATCTGAAATTACAGTTATTATAAACTCACCTTTATTTCTAGGATCTTCTGTAAAAAAGAAACTAATAGTTTCATATTGGAATACCAATTTTACTTTTTCTCCAGGAGCTGCTTTAACTACCCATTCAGTTCTCCATGGATTTGCTGAATAATCAAGAATTTCAATATCTTCATTAAAATACCTTGGAGATCTTACTTGAGTATACGTTGCACACCCAAATAAAAGAATAGATCCTAATAAGAGACTCAATATTTTTTTCATATCTAATTTTTATTTTTATCTAAACACGTTAATGTGTCCGCTCGTATTAAAGGTGTTTGCTGGAGAATATCCAACACCTCTTATGATATAAACATAAACACCGTCGGAAACATAATAGTTTCCTCCGTTCATGTTTCCTATCCAAACCTCTCCGGGTGTAGTTGAATACCAGACTAACTGTCCCCATCTGTTGTATATAAATACTTCCCATTCTAACCAGCACTCTGGATCTGTTACCACCGTCCATCCATCATTTAAACCATCATTATTTGGTGTAAATGTATTTGGAGCAAAGTAATTACCATCTACGCAGGTATCATAAACACAACTACCGTCATCGATTACTGCTTGATAATTATAGTTTATTGCCATAGGATCAGTGCACCCTGCCAAATATACGACATATTCGCAGCTACCATCTTCTATATTTGCTTCTGGGTTATAATTAAGAGCACTTGGATCCGTGCAACCATATACATCATATAGACAAGAACCATTGTCCACGTTAGCTTCAGGATCATAGTTGTTTGCTTCAGGATCCGTGCAACCATATACATCATATAGACAAGAACCATTGTCCACGTTAGCTTCAGGATCATAGTTGTTTGCTTCAGGATCCGTGCAACCATAATTACATAAGTCATCAGCATTTCCTGCATAATTAATATTTACCTCTATTTCAGTCCATCCTCCTCCAAGATTGTTAATATTATTAACTTGAATGTATACTCCTCCTAAACCATCTGCATATACTGGAGGAAATTGAAGATATAATACTTCACCTGGTAGAAGAGAACCTTCCCAGCATATTTCTTCATCATAAAGAGAACCATAAATGTTATATGTTCCACAAAAACTAGTAATTTCTAAGGTTCCAGTGTTCTCATAAATTATTTCAGGTATGTAATAACCACCTTCTATAGAATCACATTCAAATATAGGATTGATGTCTATGTACGATAATTCTAAAATATCATACTCACAGGTGCCATCATCTTCCGTAGCTTCTGGATTATAATTAATAGCATCAGCATCAGTACATCCTAAAATTTCACATTCTATTCCAGGATTTCCAACAATAAAGACTGACATATTATTAGAAATATTACTATCCTCTCCAAAATCATTCCAAGAATCAGAACTTTCTCCATTTATATGAAGAACATGTACACTAACCGCTCCATATGAATAAATTGGTATTGGCCATTCTATAGAAATTTCACCAAATGAATTTATAGTATAGCCCATTCCATTAAAACATATAGTATCATTCGTCTGTCCTAATACTTGAATCTTAACGCAATATTCATTAATTGCAGGATTAGTTAGGTTAGAGAGGTGTATTGTTGGTATCCAATACGGATTTGATCCATCACATCCTTCAATAATAGTTAAAGAATCTAACGATAAATCTGAAGAATATTCGCAACTACCGTCATCTTCGTTTGCAAATTGATTATAATTATTAGCATTTGGGTCAGTACATCCTAACACAGAGCATGGATTCCCATAAACTATATTTTGATATACTGTAGTATTGTTATACACAAAATCCGGATTTTCATCTTCTGCAAAATAAATATTTACCGTAAATTCAGAAATACTTTCTGGTATCGAAACAGTTCCTACAGTTTGACCTTCTCCTGGAGGTATCCATAAAGCACCAATCAAATTACCATTAAAACATTCATCATATCCTATTTCTGGAATTTCAATGCAATATGACCATAACGTATCGGTTGCATTACCGAGAGCAGGAGGTAAGTTTAAAATACTTACATTCCAAATATTTACAGGATTTCCAGAATTACATGCCGTTTGATTGAAGCCAAAATTTGGAACTGCGTCTGGTGATGTAAAATCACATCCAAAAATACTAATGTACCAATCCCAATATGAATCATCATTATGGTATGCGTTACATATTTCAAGCCCCACTTCGTAAGGACTATCACAGTTTACACATGAATTATCGCTTACAGTAGCATTGGAGTTATAATTACATGCCGTAGGATCTGTACATCCATAGATAGGGGCATCCTCGCATGTTCCATCATCAAAATCAGCATCTGGATTATAGTTTAAAGCATCTGGATCTGTACATCCTGGATAAAGAGGGGCTGGAGAATCACATACATTAATTGAATTCATATCAATATTAATATCAGGATAAAATTGAGTTTGGTCAGCACATACCCCACAAGTCGCAGCCCAGCCACCGTCTGATATTTCTAATGTTTTTGAATAGTTTATTTGCCAAATAACTATTTCTAGACATTCTTCTAATGTTTCATCTTCTAATAATTCTTGAAAACAGTCATCATATTGAGAGTTATCAGAAAACAGGTTGTAATTTATTGTATCTCCGCTATAAAACTCTGCAAATCCTATTGGATTGTCCCATGTCCAACCTTGATGATATTCAGCAGCAGTACATCCCCAATTATAATCCCAACCTGGAACATGTATTGCTAACTGAATCATATTTACATAATCGGTTTGCGAAGATAAACCGGTATTAATTGAACTGCCACAGTTAAAGTGACTAACTATTTCTATACTTACGTCATATGATATTGGATCGAATCCTATAAAGTCAATATCACAATCACATAACGCGTCTGAATTAACATCAGGGCAATCAGAATTAAATGGTCCATAATATGGACTACCATCTGAATTATGGACCCAAGATCCGTCAGCAAGTCCACAACTGCCTAATCTTAAATTAACTTGAGACCATGTTCCATCAAATCCATTTGGATTAGCTGAAAAATATGGCCATTCTAATGCCTCCACCCAATATTCATCATTTGCTCCTCCAGGTCCTGGATCTTCAGGAAACCATTGTGGTAAATTTGGAATGTCGAACCATGGTGTTGTAATAGTTCTAGTTTCTCCAGGTAATATTGGAGCAACTGAAGTTCCCGTAGAATAGTCAATATTCCAAATAGGAGCTCCGGAATTAAGAGACCAGTACATTTTTAATACGTCACCATACCAGTCAGACTGTGAATCATTTGTAACGTCAAACGTGAATCTAACCCCACTACCATTATCTACAACCTCAACTGATCCAGGTTCTATGTAAACTTCACATTGAGAGTAACTACTAAATGATAATAGCAATCCCATGATAATTAATAAAAACTTTTTCATATCTTTAATTTGCTGTAATTTGTGACAATAATGCCACTATTAGGGTTATTCCTAATTCTTTAATGACTTAAATATATTTTATTAGTAGTAAATACACCACCTTTCCATTCATATACTACAATGTAGATTCCGGGCATTAGGCGCGCTTTGTCATTTACCTTTCTTCCCGATATATCTAAGATCTGATAATTTATAAGTATATTCTTTTCTAAGTTATCTAGTACTTTTAGCATTAAAAAAGAATCATTTACTAAATTTCCAGATTCACAGTCATATCCAAAATGCTGAATAAACTGAATAATATCATATGTTCCAACGATTCCGTTTCCATCAAAATCTGCATCAAGACATTCTCCTTGCATGCCAACTACTTTTAGCATTTCTGTAAGATCTTTAACATTAACCATTCCGTCACCGTTTAAATCCCATGGACAATCTAGAGTTTCACATCCTCCACATGCTTCATTTCCTATTAATTCAGGTCTATTTAATTCTAACTGAGAATGCATTCTATTGATTTGACCTATTGTAAAAGAATCTGCACAATTATCTGGAGTGTAGTCCATGAAGTTTTCAACATGTGGATTTAAATCCGGACATGTAGGATTTATACATGACCAATTTATAGGAGTTGGAGGAGTATCACATACTCTATCTCCTTGTGTATTACAGCTAGATTCAGATGCTGCATCTTCACATGATATGTAATTATTGCCGTATAGATTTTTACTAAATGTATGGGCAAGACCAAAATAATGGCCTAATTCGTGTATAAATGTGTCTGAATCTTGGTCAATAAATGCAGAAGCTTTAACCCATGCTCCATAATTTGTAGGTGGAAGCCATGAAAATCCAGTTGGATTTCCAGACCATTGCCATATATAGATATTCAGGTAATTATCTCTGTCATAGGATATTGCATTTATGACACTAAAATAGTAGTTAAGTACACTTAAGCTTTGCCATCCCGGAAAAACATCATTCATGTCATGGTATTGAATACCTTCGAGAGATTCTCCGGTAGTTGTTGCAGCAGCTACACATATCTCAATATTTGAATCATTGTCTTCAAATTTTTGATTTGTTACTTCTATAATATCTAAAACATCAGATTCTAGTAGATTTGGAAATTCTCCATACGGCTGACCAGAATGTAAAATGTGGACAATTACTGGAATAGTTTTTTGAGTGTTCGTTATTCTTTTATTTTCTAATTTTTTATTACATTCCATAAAAGATCCAAAATATTTAGGATCTTTCATTAATTCTTTGTGCAGTTCGTCAGTACCACACTGTTCTATTGTTATTTCTTGGGTTTTAGTAAATTTACTAGTTTGAGCAGGTACGCTTAGCATAGATGCAAGCATACTTGAGACCCAAAGAATCGACTTTAGATTCCTTAATTTCATGTTAACAGTTACTTATTTTTAGGTGATTGCTTTGTTGCCGTTGCAACTAGAAGACTTATGATATATATTTACCCGGGTGTACAGGAAGAAACAAATATGCACTGAGTGAATTATCTTAAATTAACATTTAACATTTAATTACTTATTATTTGCCATCCTCGTACATAGGTGAACTTTTTGAAAGTTTTGAATATTTTTGAAACATAAGAAAATATTAGCATATTAACTTAAATGTTCTTTGACATGTTGGTTATTTGGTCCCTTCGTCTATCGGTTAGGACGTTAGGTTTTCATCCTAGAAAGAGGAGTTCGATTCTCCTAGGGACTACCAATTCGGGATGTAGCACAGTTGGTAGCGCACCACGTTTGGGACGTGGGGGTCCCAGGTTCGAGTCCTGGTATCCCGACATAATTGGATAAATATTACAATAAGAGTACTTACAGCAATTTATTTCTATCATACAATTCAGGAAAGATGTACTCTGGTTTTAAGGATGCGTACAGCAAAAATTAGCATATAACTTGTAAATATAAAAGCAGCATCCTGTTTATGCGGAAGTAGCTCAGTTGGTAGAGCGATAGCCTTCCAAGCTATAGGTCGCGGGTTCGAACCCCGTCTTCCGCTCCACTGTCGTTTTCATTAAAAACAAATTAAAAACATGGAAACACTATATTTTATTTTAGGGGCTCTTTCAGTTGTAACCTTGGTTTCAGTTGTGAGCGCTTTTAGGATCGAAAGCAAAATCCTTAGTAAAGTCGATAATCGAATTTGCGAGGTAGAAGATGACCTTTCTAGTTATATTGAAGAAACTCATAAAGATCTAGAAAGTGAAATACGTAATCTAGAAAGAGATTATGATGAACGGTTGGTGAATTTAGAAAAAGAACTATATACTGAAGATCAGTTTATTGTGTCGCAGATGGATTCCAGATTTGACAAGATGGAAAATAAAATCTACGATCATGTAAATGGTTCAATTAAAAATGTCAGGGATGACATTTCAAAACATCTAGCAGATCAATATTCTCTAATTAACGAGATGAAAAACGACTAAATTAAACCGAAAACGACAGTTTGCCTCCATAGCTCAGTTGGCCAGAGCATCTGATTTGTAATCAGAGGGTCGTGGGTTCGAATCCCTCTGGAGGCTCTAGAATATATAAAATAAATGTAATTATCATGCACTCATTTAAGATAGAAGTCAAAGAAAACACTTATAATGGTAAAAGCTATTTCACGCTAGTTGAAAAAAGCTATATTTTTAAGATTAGAGTGTATAAAGAAGAGTATAAGAAGAAATTCTATACTTTAGAAGAAGCTCAACGTGCTGCAGATAATATGTATTATCGATTAGTAGAGGAGGTTTCTACATCTTCTAAAACCGTTTGGGAAATTA
>Ga0181601_10000097_pt1 | contig 62155 bp, 64 predicted proteins | sample 041ome_8_FD_133020 | JGI IMG/M metagenome (GOLD analysis project Ga0181601, IMG submission 133020) | Coastal salt marsh microbial communities from the Groves Creek Marsh, Skidaway Island, Georgia - 041407BS metaG (megahit assembly) | ecosystem: Environmental > Aquatic > Marine > Intertidal zone... | reverse complement strand
CAAATCAGATAACGGATGATCTTCCTGCTCAAAATCCAGCGCGACCTTTCCTTCTACCACAATGTAAATTGAACTGGCGCTTTCACCTTTACGAAAAATCGCTTCACCGTCTTCAAATGTCTTTTCATCCATCATTTGAAGTAGTTTTTGCTGCTGCTCTAACTCAAGACCGCCAAATATCGCAATTCTGTCAAGAATAGAAATCAAGTCTTGATCGGGCGTTACGGACATAGGCCTTTCTCGCTACCTTAAGTAGAATGCCGAGCCATTCTATAGCAAAGCCCGAAAAGAATCGCAGCCCTACTATGACAAGACTGTTTGAACAATTTGCATTTGACCAGCTGGCAGACTGGATGACAGCAAATGGCATGGACCAATGGGCACAACAGCTGCCCAGACAGGTTGAAAAGGGGCTTTCATTTGAGCGCCATGGCGATCTTCCCGGATGGCTGAAAAAGCTGGACGAGATGCCGCCGATTACTATTGATTCTCAATCACTAGAAACCGAACTTAAGCTGGACTCTTCCTCAATAAGCGAAGATCAGCGCAAACAACTTGAAGTGGCGCTTGAGGGGTTAATTCCCTGGCGTAAAGGTCCTTTTAGTTTGTGCGGAATACATATTGATACAGAGTGGCGTTCTGACTGGAAATGGGATCGGGTAAGTAAGCATATAGCGCCCCTGCAAAATAAAATCGTGCTTGATGTGGGCTGCGGAAATGGCTATCACATGTGGCGCATGCTGGGCATGGGAGCCAAACGAGTGATTGGGGTCGACCCCTCCCCCCGATTCTCCATTCAGTTTGAGGCAATAAAAAAACTGCTGCCAGATGCGCCTGTGAATCTGGTTCCATGCGCAATGGAGAATATCCCTCGCCCCATGGAAAGCTTTGACTCTGTTTTTTCCATGGGTGTGCTCTATCACCGCAAATCACCGCTGGATCATCTGTATGAGCTGCGCGACGCGCTACGACCCGGTGGTCAACTTATTTTGGAAACGCTCGTTGTAGAAGGTGATGAATTCCAGTGTCTGGTTCCAAAAGATCGCTATGCCAAAATGCGTAATGTCTGGTTTATACCCAGCTCTAAAATGCTGGCAATCTGGCTTGGCCGTCTTGGCTTTCGAGATATTCAAGTTGTCGATGAAACCCTCACGACCACTGAGGAGCAGCGCGCTACCGACTGGATGAAGTTTGAATCGTTACCCGACTTTCTTGACCCCAGTGATTACAGTAAGACCGTTGAGGGGTATCCTGCACCATTAAGGGCAACAATTATTGCAACCAAGCCGGAATAAATAGTGCGTATAGTCTTAGTTCTTATTGCCGCTTTGTACCTGGTCGGCTGCGGCGGAAGTGGCGGCGGTGGTAATAGTGGTGGTGGCGGAAATAATGGCAGCGGCACTAATAATCCGGGACCTAATATCGTCGATATCCCCGATGAAAACACCCTCATATTGGCAGACTCAAGTTCACCCTATGCCGATGATCTTGCCGATTGTTTAAGCCCAAACAATGAGAGCATCTCCTGTACTCTCAGCACCATTCCCTTGATTGGCCAGTCAACGAACACTGTGACTCCTGCGGATATCCTTGAAAAGACCCTGGTCTCCCATCAATGGATGGCTAATCGCTGGGAAGCCCTACTTCCGCTTTTGCCAGATGATATCCTGCAACTCATGGGGAGTGTCACGGGCGTGGTCATCACCAGTGATACCCGACCCTCGTTTTTCACCACAAAAACTGGTGCAATCTATTTGGATTCCGCCTTCTTTTGGCTTACAAATTCTGAAAAAGGAGTCATCGATTCTACACCCGATTTTCGTTCCGGATTTGGTGATGAGCTTCAGTTTATTACGCTAGCCCGTTATGTCAGGGACAATGACTATGCATGGGATACCTATAGTCTTAGCGGCACAGAGGAGCGAACGCTTAACGATCTGGTCGAACCATTGTCTTCTTTGCTTTTTCACGAACTCGGGCATGCCAACGATTTTTTTCCCCGCTCTCAATACAGCTCTCTAATAGACAGCAATACCATTTTGAATGAAGGTGAACGCCTTGCACCATCAAGGGTGTCCACGGCAATGATCAACTTTAGTGACCTCAACTCTGAGCTACTTGTCGATGTCGCCGATGTTCTTTTTAAAGGCATTACTGCTTCAGAAGCTATTCTGGCTCTTACCCCTGAAGACGTAGCTGCCGAGTTCAGTATGGATGTCGCCAATGATGACTATGCCTATACCAGTCAATTCGAAGATCTCTCCATGTTGCTGGAGGAAGTCATGATGAAATACCACTTTGGCATAGATCGCGATATTGCCTACGTGGATCGACCCGCTACCGAATCAAACTTCTGTGTTGACTACCCTGTCCGCTGGGGGCAACGAGGTCGAATCGGCGATCCCGGCGTTAAGGCCCGCACCCGATATATGTTGCAAGTGATGCTGAACCAGACAGATGTCTCTGAATACATTGATGACCTCGATGAACCCGTCGCTATGATCAACGGCGACAACTGGTGCCAAAACATCAATCTGACTGCGTCCCCCGTTTCTAGCAAAACACTGTATCAACGCTCTGAAAATCCTCTTGATGACTCGACATTCCCTGAATCTGACAAACGTCGATTTCATTAAATAGACACTTAACTCACAGTTACAAGCAGGCAAGTGTTTGTTTCGCCAGTAATATGATCTATTTGCCAGCTCAGTTGTATGATGTATTATGTTTTCCGTTTCAAATGACATAATCCGGGTCTTAATAACAGGGCTATGACTTTACTTCTTAGATCGATCATAAGAGCCATTAGCGCTGTCATATTGCTGACAGCCAATGCATTTGGTCAGGAATTCCCTACCAGAAATATTGATTTTATAGTCCCTTTTTCTCCAGGAGGAGGCTCAGACAACATTGTCAGGGCGCTGCAACCATCACTTGAAAGAGCGCTGGGGCAAACTATTGTTATTCGCAATATCGCCGGTGGCGGCGGAGCCGTAGGCTACAGTCGATTGGTCAGGGCTGAACCCGATGGCTATAGCATCACCACAACCAACAATGCCATTTTTACACTCAGCAGTTTCAGCAATGCCCCCTTTGTAAATGCAGATTTTGATCATCTGGCACGTGTCGCTGTCATGCCCTACATATTGGCTGTTAGAAATAATGATGAGTGGACAGACCTGGAATCTCTCAGGCGGGACCTCGAAAAAAATAACAGAAAACTTTCGGTTGGCTTTTCCGGCGTAGGTTCATCTACTCACATCACAGCACATGCCATTGCCAATGCACTGGGCATGGAGTTCTTATTTATCCCCTACGGTGGGGGAACTGCAGCCGTCTCCTCTGCGATGGGTGGTCATATCGATGCCGTAGTACTCAACCCATCAGAAATTCTGTCGGCAGTAGATGCTGGCAAACTGACTCCTGTACTGAGCACAGGCAGTGAACGCTCCGTGTTCATGCCCGAGATACCTACCCTAAAAGAACTTGGGTTCGATCTGGAGCTGGAGCAGTGGCGCGGTGTTTCTGCGCCAAAAGGTCTGTCTCCTGAGGTAAAAGATGCTTATGTATCTGCTATAAAAATTGCCGTGCAGGATCCACGTTTTATTCAAACCATTGAGGCATCCAGCACTGAAGTAAGACCACTTTTTGGCCAGGAGCTGGACGACTTTATTCAGGCGACCGAAGAAATCATCTTGCCCATTGTTGAGTCGGTCAAGTAAGGGAGTAATCGAATGCAGCGATATATTGGGGAAATTCTATGGTGCCTGGTGCTTATCACCCTGGCCGTCGCCGCGCTGTTTCCGCTAAACAATATTGGCGGCGGTTACTCAGGTAGTATTCTGACACCGGCAAGTTTCCCGGAGCTCATTACCTGGGGAATTATTGTTTTAACCCTGATTAATCTAGCCGATATATTTAAGAAGAGCTGGCAACTAAAGCAGGCATCTGAAACCGACGCTGATTCTCCTGAAACCTTCCCCGTATTGCCCCTGTTGACTGGCTTATTGTTAGTTGCTGAGCTCGTTGTCTATGCGCTGCTGCTTGAATCTGCTGGCTACATTCTCTCGACCACCATATTCATTGTTGCTGTTATTACGACGCTTTCGGCCTTATCTGGCAAGCTGACTCCGAGGGGCTTGCTCTATCCTGCGATAAAGCTAGTGGTATTCGCTGTCTTGTTTTCCTTTGCTGTCTTTTATTTGTTCAGCCTGGGTTTTGAACTCGTACTGCCAACGCTTTGAGGTAACGCCGGATGTTTTCAGAATACATAGATGCACTGGGTCTGGTTTTTCAGTTCAAAACCATTATTGCGATTGCCATCGGTACCGCACTTGGCTTGCTGATGGGCGCCCTACCGGGCCTGACTGCGGCAATGGCTATTGCCCTGCTATTGCCACTGACCTTCGGCATGCCCCCCGTAATGGGCATCGGCATGTTGCTCGGCATCCTCTGCGGAGCGATCTCTGGCGGCTCCATTCCCGCTGCACTGCTCAATATTCCCGGCACACCCTCATCGGTTGCCACCACGCTGGACGCCTTCCCGATGACTCGAAATGGCGAGGCCGGACGCGCTCTGGGCATAGCCATTGTCAGCTCATTTTTTGGCGGTATCTTTAGCGCAATTGTGTTGAGCTTGCTCGCACCGCCTATCGCCACATTTGCCTTAAAGTTTGGCCCAGCAGAATACTTCACCCTGAGCATTTTTGGCCTGGTGATTATTACTTCCATTGCCAAAACCCTGGTCAAAGGGCTCATTGCGGGACTGATCGGTTTACTGCTGGCGATGGTTGGCGCGGACCCGATAGAAGGCGTCCAACGCTTCACTTTTGGGCAGCCATCCCTCATGTCAGGAATCAATCTGTTACCCGCACTTATCGGCTTGTTCGCCGTATCGCAGGTCATTGAAGATGCCGTTGCTTATCTTAAAAAAGGGCAAGTCCGACTGGACAAGCTGTTGTCCGATAAAGCCATTCCCAGATGGCGCGAGGTTATAAGTTCCTGGAAAATACTGCTGTCCAGCTCTTCTATTGGTGTGGTCGTAGGTGCTATCCCCGGTGCCGGTGGCAGCATCGCGTCGTTTTTAGCCTATGACCAAGCCAAGAAAATGTCGAAAACCCCGGAAAAATTTGGCACCGGGCATTCCGAGGGCATCATCGCTTCCGAGTCCACCAACAACGCACTGACGGGTGGTTCCCTAATCCCCATGCTGACATTGGGTGTGCCCGGTGAAGCAGCAACGGCTGTCTTGCTAGGCGGCTTGATGATCCAAGGTATTCAACCAGGGCCAACTTTGTTTGCCGAGCAAGGTCCTATTATTTACGGTCTGTTTATTGCTTTTTTTATCGCCAATATCTTTATGTTGCTATTTCAGTGGGTGGGCATTGGCGTATTCGTCAAGGTATTAAACATGCCAAGAAAGCTATTGATGGCGCTTATTCTGGCGTTCTGTGTCCTGGGCGTATACGCCGTGGACAACGATATTTTCAATATTTATTTAATGATTGGTTTTGGTGTTCTTGGCTACTTCCTGAATCGTTTCGGCTTTGGCACAGCACCTGTCATCTTGGGGCTGATCCTGGGTCCCATCGCCGAAGCCAATTTACGTCGAGCCCTGCTGTTGTCCGAGGGTAGCTGGTTCACTTTTCTGGAACGCCCCATCAGCCTGGCATTTCTAGTGCTGGCCGGGATATGTGTGGTTTACAGTCTTAGTCACAAATACAAAAACAGAGTGATCTCATAGCGTTGTGGATACCTTGGTAATCCTTATGAACCACTCATTAATGATATTCATTGTTAGGAGATTTTCATGAAACAATCCGTTGCGGCCATCCGCGAATCTTTAAGTTATGGCTTGCTGTCTTTCCCCGTCACAGATTTTGACGAAAGCGGTCAATTCTCGCCCGAAACATACAAAAAGCGCATTGAAGACTTTGTTCAATCTGGTGTATCTGCCATTTTTGTCGCCGGAGGAACTGGCGAGTTCTTTTCACTCTCCACGAGCGAATACCAACAGATTGTTGAAATTGCTGTATCGGTGGTCGATGGTCGTATTCCTGTCTTTGCCAGTGCGGGCCTTAGTATTCCGGCAGCACAAAACTATTGCCAAATTGCTGAGAAAGCAGGTGTCGATGGCATTTTACTGATGCCTCCGTACCTGACTGAAAGCCCCGCTGATGGTCTCTGCCAGTATGCCAAGGCAGTGATCAACAGTACCTCCCTGCAAGTGGTTTATTACAACCGTGGCAATGGAATCCTCGGTACTGATTCCCTGGCCGAACTGGCCAAGGAATGCCCCAACCTGATCGGTCTAAAAGATGGCGTGGGCAATATCGCCGCGCTAAACGACACCATTAAATCCATTGGCGATCGCCTGGTTTATATCGGCGGCGTGCCAACGGCAGAAATCTTTGCCGAGGCCTACCTGTCGATTGGTGTTAACACCTACTCGTCTGCTGTTTTCAATTTTATGCCCGAGATGACACAGCGTTTTTACAAGGCTTTGCGCAATGGCGAACAAGAAACAGTCACCGCGATTATTCAGGACTTCTTTATCCCATTTTGTCGTCTACGTGACAAAAAAGCCGGTTATGCCGTTAGCCTGATCAAAGCTGGTGCCGACATTATGGGAATTCCTGCTGGTGGCGTACGTGCTCCCCTGGTTGATCCTTATGCCGAGCACAAGGCGCAGCTGGCCGAACTAATCAAGAAAAACAGCTAAGTAACAGGAAGCGCATTATGTTTACCCGCATAACAAAAATGTCTGTTATCCCGGTCGCAGGCTTTGACCGCTTCTTGTTAAACCTGAGCGGTGGTCACGCCCCCTGGTTTATTCGAGTCGTGGTAATGCTTGAAGACAACCATGGCAATACCGGCCTGGGGGAAATTCCAGCGACCGACAAAATCATCCAAACACTGGAACACTGCAAAACCCTGGTGGAAGGGAAATCCGTCGGTGACTACAAAGCTATTGTGAATGAGGTAAGCACTGCGATTTCCGGTGGCGAAGGCGATGTAAGAGGTAACCAGACATTTGATTTGCGTGTGGCAGTACATGTGATTACCGGCATTGAATCCGCACTGCTCGATCTGGCTGGTCAGGTCATGCAGTTGCCGGTTGCTGCTTTGCTGGGCCAGAGAGGCCAGCAACGAGATGAAGTAGAAGCTCTGGGGTATTTATTCTTTGTCGGCGATACGGCAAAGACGGACCTTCCCTATCCCAATACAGAGACTCCTGAAGACGACTGGGACCATGTTCGCAATCTGGAGGCGCTTACCCCGGAAACCATTGCCCGACAGGCTCAGGCGGCTTACAAACGCTATGGCTTCAAAGACTTCAAGCTCAAGGGCGGCGTGCTGGACGGCGATGAGGAAGCAGAATGCATTATAGCCCTGCATGAAGCCTTCCCCGAAGCGCGTCTTACCCTGGACCCCAACGGTGCTTGGCTGCTGAAACAGGCAATCGAATATGTCGAGCCCATTAAGAATATCCTCAGCTATGCCGAAGACCCCTGTGGTCAGGAAGGCAGCTGGTCGGGGCGGGAAACCATGTCGCGCTTCAAAGCAGAAACCGGGCTGAAAACCGCGACAAACATGATCGCCACCGATTGGAAACAACTGAAAGACGCCGTCAGACTGAACTCGGTTGATATCCCCCTGGCGGATTGTCACTTTTGGACCATGCAAGGCGCCGTTGCTGTCGGCGAGCTTTGTAACGAATGGGGTATGACCTGGGGCTCGCACTCCAACAATCATTTCGATATATCACTTGCCATGATGACCCATGTCGCCGCTGCCTGCCCGGGAGAGGTCACAGCCATCGATACCCACTGGATCTGGCAGGATGGTCAGCGGCTGACCAAAGACCCTCTAAATATTCACGAAGGCAAGATTACAGTGCCGCAGAAACCTGGACTTGGAATACAGATTGATCAGGAAAAACTACTCGAAGCCAACAAGCTATACAACTCACTGAGTCTCTCCGGACGTGATGATGCCATGGCGATGCAATACCTGATCCCCGGCTGGAAATTTGATAGTAAAAAACCGGCCATGGTGCGCTGATTTTTCCTCAATTCCATTAGAAATTAACGGGCTATTCGGGACACATAGAGGTTATGAAAAAAACGCAGATTGACACCACCGGGATACAAGTAGAACCGCTAAAGCAGTCGGGCAGCCTTTCTTCACATGTTTCTGGCCAGTTGGAGTCTATGATTTCCAGCGGAAAAATCGCGGTGGAGAGCAAACTGCCTACCGAGACGGCGCTTTGTGAAATGTTTGGTGTTAGCCGCACGGTCATTCGCGAAGCCATTGCCAAGCTTAAATCAATAGGTCTTGTGGATACTCGTCAAGGGGTAGGCACGACAGTGATCTCCAGCCGCCCTATAGAAACTTTTTTTGCCAGTGATATCACACCCAAGACTGTCGACGACATTCTCTGCATTCTTGAATTGCGTATGAGCATCGAAGTAAAAGCGGCAGAGCTGGCTGCATTGCGTCGGGATGATAAGGATTTGGCGCAGATGCAATCCTGTCTGGAAAAATTTACCCAAGCGACGAAAGCAAAAGAATTGGCAAGAAAGGAAGACCTGGATTTTCACTGTGCCGTTGCTATGGCCACCAAAAACGCTTATTTCGTCAAGTTTTATGACCAGATGAATAAAAACATTATTCCTCGAGAACAGATACTCGATAACAAAGTCGACCAGTTCGCCACCGAAGAATATCTAAACAAAGTCAACCAAGAGCATCTGGCAATTTATCAGGCCATTGAAGCCGGAGACAGCGAAGCAGCAGAAAAAGCTATGTACAACCACCTATACCGCGCTTATCACATGTACGAGCAGTACCAAGAAAAATAGTTACAAAGTCTTGGGTTGAGCAACAATTTTTCGTTTGCTGGTCGCCGCGTTTATGAACGGTATAATTTGCGCCTGAAATCAAACTAACAGGCTATGAAAAAGAATTCCCGACTTGTTTATTCCACCGATGTTGGTCGTATCAAACAAACAGATACCCAGACCATCAGTACAGAAACTGACGGCATTGTTCGCGTTCGGCGGGAATCAAAAGGGCGCGGCGGCAAGGTCGTCTGTGTCGTTGAAGGCTTGCCGCCCGAACTGCTCAAGGATATCGGTAAAGTCCTAAAATCTGCCTGCGCGACCGGCGGAGCCACCAAAAATGGATGTGTTGAAATTCAGGGTGATCATAGAGAAAAAATCCGTAGCCTGTTAGAAGACCGGGGCTTTCAGGTAAAGCTGGCCGGAGGCTAATTATGTCCAATGCCCGCAAAGGAAAAACACTGGCCGATTTCGGCAGCTGGCCCTCCCCTATCTCAGCCAAATTACTGACCTCTAAAACTGTCGGGCTGTCTGAGCCTTTGATCACCGAAGATGAAATCTACTGGCTTGAATACCGTCCCCAGGAAAATGGCAGATGTACCGTGGTTGCTTATAACCACGGTAATCCGAAGAGCATTGTTCCTATCGAGTTCAGTGTTCGCACCGGAGTCCACGAATACGGCGGTGGCGCATGGACCATAGGCGGAGGCAGGCTTTACTTCGTAAACCAGAAAGACCAGCGTATTTACCGTGTCGATCTGGATGATCACAGCTCTGTCAGGCCGTTGGTCAAAGCGTCCACTAAACGTTACGCCGATCTTCAATACATGGAGAGTACTGACAGTCTTATTGCGGTAATAGAAGACCACAGTCCTTCCCTAAAAGAACCCAAAGCCTCTATCGCCAGAATCTCCTGTGCCGGACAGGACGATCAACTAACCCTGGTTGAGGGCGCCGACTTTTACTCTAACCCCAGATTGTCTCCCGATGGCACGCAATTACTCTGGTTGCAGTGGTTTCACCCCAACATGCCCTGGACTGAAAATGAACTTTGGTCTGCATTGGTGAAGGATATCGAAGGCAGTCAGACAAAATTGACTGGGAAGAATGAGTCTATTTTTCAGCCGCAGTGGTCACCGACTGGTGAAATTTATTTTGTCAGCGATCGTTCGAACTGGTGGAACCTTTACAAACAAATCAAACCGGGAAAAGACAAAACAATCGCCCCATGCGAACGCGAGTGCGGGCTCCCTTTATGGCAGTTTGGAATGTCGACCTGGGGCTTTTTAAACGAGCATGAGATTCTCGCCGCTTACGTCGAGAATGGTATTTGGCGTCTCTATCGTCACCACCTGAAAGAAGACCGCACCTATGCGCTCAAATCACGCTTTAATCATTTTTCCCATCTGGCTACCAATGTAAAAAATGGCCGGGCTCTTGTGATTGCATCTGACGGACAAAGCTTTGATCGCTTATGCGAGGTAGGAACTGGCGATCAAATAGAGCCTCTATATTCAGACGGGGAAATTCAACTACCCGTAGGCTCGATCTCCACAGCTATACCGATTACCTTTGAAACAACCGATTTCCAGCATGCATACGGATTTTACTACCCGCCGCTAAACGCTGAATACAGCGGCGCTGCAGGGGAAAAGCCGCCCTTGATTGTAATTTGTCATGGTGGGCCAACTGGCTCCACCAGCCCGTCCCTCAACTTCAAGATCCAGTTTTGGACCAGTCGAGGTTTTGCCGTTGCTGATATAAATTATCGGGGCAGCACAGGTTATGGCCGTGAATATCGCCTTAGCCTGAATGGCAACTGGGGGGTTTACGATGTCGACGACGCCTGTGCCGCCGCAGAATACTGTGTTGAGCAAGGCTGGGTAGACCGGGACAAACTCATAATTCGCGGCAGCAGTGCGGGTGGCTACACTGTCTTGAGCGCCCTCTGTTTTCGGCAGACCTTTTCAGCCGGCAGCAGCCTCTATGGCATCGGTGACTTACATGCACTGGCTGCCGATACTCACAAGTTTGAGTCGCGCTACACCGACACACTGCTAGCCCCCCCAACTGAAACACAGGTTTACGACGAACGTTCACCTATAAAGCACGTAGAGAATTTCAGTTGCCCCACTATTTTCTTCCAGGGTCTGGAAGATAAGGTCGTGCCTGCCGAGCAAGCAAAAAGTATGTTCAATGCACTGAAAAAATCCGGGTTTGCGGTGTGTCTGGTTACTTATGAAGACGAAGCGCACGGGTTCCGCAAGGCCAACAATATCGAGCACTCCCTGAATGCAGAGCTGGCGTTTTACGGCAAGATTTTTCATATAGAAACAGATTCGCTGGAAACAGATTTGGAGATTGCCAACCTCAATGCCACCCGCAATCGCCTGAGATAAACTGCAATGGCTAGATGGCGCCCTGCTCCTCCCAAGACTTCACCCTACATTACCGCCGAGGGAGCTCGCCGGCTTCAGGAAGAGTTAAAGCATCTGTGGAAAGTTGATCGACCAGCCGTGACTGCAACGGTAAAAGCAGCCGCAGCCAATGGCGACCGTTCAGAGAACGGCGATTACATATATGGCAAAATGCGTTTGCGCGAACTGGATCGAAGAATTCGTTACCTATCCAAGCGGTTGGACAACCTGAATGTGGTTGATCGGCTCCCCAGCGATCAAAGCAAAGTTTTTTTTGGTGCCTGGGTGACACTGGAACATGAAGATGACCAGTTAATTACGGTTCGCATTGTTGGCTACGACGAAATTGACGCTAAACAAAACTGGATTAGTGTTGATTCACCATTGGCCAAAGCTGCAATGGGCAAACAAGTGGATGACGAAATCAGTTTCAACACTCCCAACGGCCCTGTTGAAGCCTACATCGTCAAAATTATCTATCAGAACCCGTAATCTCTTTAGCGGTACGGCTGCAGGTATTTCATAATAAACATAGGTGATTGTATTTTTCGCCCCAAACGACATTTCCCGGAGCCATATGTCTACCAAGCCAAAACTTATTCCCCGCGACCTTGTAATTGTCCGTACCCGGCAATTAACGACCAATATGAAGCGCATTACACTGGGCGGTGAAGAATTGAACGGTTTTCCGGAAAATCAGGAAGGTTCATACATCAAACTCTGGTTTCCCTGGCCCGGAGAAACCGAAATCAACATGCCATCAGAAGATGGACAACGCGGCCCGGGAAATGGCCCGATGATGCGGACTTACACGATCAGTAATTTCGACGCCTCTTCTCTGGAGCTGGATATTGATTTTGTCATTCATGGCGATGAAGGGCCTGCCTCCGGATGGGCCCTAAATGCCAAACCCGGAAACCGTATAACTATCTCCGGACCAGGAGCGGGAAATATGATTGACACATCCGCCGATTGGTTTTTCATGGTTGGCGATATGACCGCGCTCCCTGCCCTGACGGCGAACCTAAAAACCCTTCCGGACGAGGCAAAAGGATATTTTGTGATGGAAATCATCGAGTCGAGCGACAAACAGGAATTGAGCAAACCTGATGGCATTGAGATGCATTGGGTAATCAACCCAAATCCTGGCGAAGATAACGATATTTTGCTCGACCGTGTGCGCGAACTGCCATTTTACAGTGGCCGCGCCGCTGTCTGGACTGCTTGTGAATTTTCCAAGATGCGCAAGCTTCGGCATTATTTTCGACAAGAGAAAAATGTGGATCGGTTTGATGTTTACGCAAGCAGTTACTGGAAAAACGGCGTCAGTGAAGACGAGCACAAATTTATCAAACGACGCGACAACGAAGCCAACGGCAACTAATTTTTGTTGTTAAAATAGCCCGCTTTCCTACGGGCTCAGGCATACAATTCCAATGCGCCCAAACTCAACGTGGTAAATTCAGCGAGCAATGCGAGAACAGGTTGATCTGATTCTGGAGCCACAGTGGATATTACCCATTGTGCCCGCCGAGCAAGTCTATGAAGACTGCGCTCTGGTAATCCATCAAGGGCAAATTCAGGCACTGCTGCCAATAGCCGAGGCCAAACGCCGGTATGAGGCAAACGAAATCCTCAAACTGCCAAACCAGGTATTGATACCCGGATTAATTAATGCCCATGGTCACGCTGCAATGACCTTGCTGCGTGGCTATGCAGATGACCTTGAGCTAAACGACTGGCTGGAAAACCATATCTGGCCAGCCGAGAGCCGCTGGGTAAGCGAAGACTTTGTTCGTGACGGCACTCGTCATGCCATCGCCGAAATGATCCGTTCGGGGACCACCTGCTTTTCCGATTCTTATTTTTTCCCGGAGGTGTCGGCAGAAGTAGCTGTTGGCGCAGGCATACGAATGCGAGTTGCCTTTCCCGTGTTTGAATTCCCCACCGCCTGGGGACGCAATTCCGATGAGTACATACACAAGGGGTTGGCGTTAAGGGACAACTTCAAAAGCCACGAGTTAATCGATGTGGCATTTGCACCACACGCACCCTACACAGTCGAGGACAAAACTTTTGAGCGCATAGCCATGCTTTCGGAAGAACTTGATGCACATATTCATTTGCATCTGCATGAGGTCGCGCAGGAGGTGCAAGACTCGCTTAAGCTCCACGGAGTGCGCCCCATAGAACGTATGGAGAAACTAGGTATTCTAGGACCAAGAACAGAAACGGTTCACATGACCCAACTGATTGATACCGATATAGAGCTGCTCGGGCGATACAACAGCTCTGTCATACACTGCCCCAAATCAAACACGAAACTGGCCAGCGGTATTTGCCCTGTAGAAAAATTGCGCGAATCGAACATTCGAATTGCACTGGGAACTGATGGCGCAGCCAGCAATAATCGACTGGATATGTTTTCCGAGATGAATGCTGCCAGTCTCACGGCAAAAATTAACAGCCAAGACCCAAGGTCACTCAATGCCTTTGAATCCTTGGCAATGGCGACCATCGAAGGCGCCAGGATAATGGGAATCGATACAAAAACTGGCAGCCTGGAAGTTGGCAAACAGGCAGACATGATCAGCGTTGATCTGGGACAGATCCATTCCCAGCCACTTTTTAATGTGGCATCCCAGTTGGTTTATGCCTGTGATTCCAGTCAGGTGACTAACAGCTGGGTTAGTGGGCATCAGTTACTTAAAAATGGCGAACTCAGCACAATCAATGAGCAGGAGCTGCTTGCTAAAAGTCAGGAATGGGCAAACCGAATCGCTGGCAAAGCGTAAAATCATGTATTAACAGGCGCTAACAATGACAGAGAAACCTAATATAGATCATGCCGAAATTGCCAAGTTTGACGCCTTGGCGTCACGCTGGTGGGACCCAGATGGTGAGTTTAAGCCTTTACACCAGATGAATCCGGTACGGGCAGACTTTATTGATGGAAAATCACCCGTAGCCGGAAAAACATATCTGGATGTAGGATGTGGGGGTGGCATTCTCACCGAGGATATGGCCAAACGAGGTGCCGTAGTGACCGGCATAGATATGGGAGAAGCGCCATTGTCGGTGGCCAGGTTACACGCACTGGAATCCGGTATGCAGGTCGATTACCAGCGCATCACTGCAGAAGACCTGGCTGATGCACAACCTGGAAGCTTTGATGTCGTCAGCTGTCTGGAAATGTTGGAACACGTGCCTGATCCACAGTCTGTCATCACCGCCTGTGCCAAACTTGCCAAACCGGGCAGCAATCTTTACTTCTCGACTATTAACCGCAATCCAAAAGCATTTTTGCTGGCAATTGTGGGCGCCGAATACATAGCCGGATTGCTACCCAAGGGCACACACGAGTACAAAAAATTCATTCGCCCATCAGAGTTAAGCCAATGCATCCGTAATGCTGGGCTCGAAGTTAGTGAAATCACCGGCATGTTGTACAACCCGTTCAACGGGAAATTTCGTTTAAGCAGTGATGACGTTGATGTGAATTATCTTATCCATGCAAGGAAACCCGCCTAGTTATGTCCCTACCTCAAGCAGTATTTTTTGATCTGGATGGCACACTTCTGGACACCGCCCTGGATTTTCATACGGCCACCAATCTCCTACTGGAAGCCGAATCACGCCAGCCTTTGGATATAGCGATCCTGCGCACCTGGGTTACCAATGGCTCCGTGGGAATCATCGAGTCAGCATTTGATATTGGGCAAGACCATCCGGAATTTAACCGACTCAGGGAAACCTTGTTAAATTATTATGCGGATTGCCTGACCGACAAAACCCGATTGTTTCATGGTCTGGATAAAACCATCGAGTTGCTTGAGGAGAATGGCATTCCCTGGGGAGTTGTGACCAATAAGCCGGTTCGGTTCTCCAAACCGATAATCGACTTTTTAACACCAGGTTGCGCGACCCTGGTTTGCCCGGATCATGTGGTGCAAACCAAACCAGACCCAGAGGGCCTGTTCATCGCAGCAAAAGAGGTCAACGCCACTCCGCAAAGTTGCCTGTATGTTGGTGATCATGAGCGCGATATACAGGCAGGGAAGCGTGCCGGAATGAAAACTGTTGCCGTAGAATGGGGCTATATTGACTCTCAGGTAGACCCATCTGACTGGCAGGCGGATTATTGCATTCAAACCCCTGATCAACTTCCCGATATCGTCTTAAACGCGTTTTAATTCGAGATATAATTTCTCTCTAAACTACCCTTAAACTTATCTCTAATCTATCCTTCACGAGTATCTATGCCCATAGAAAACAAAGAGCCTTTAAGCAACGAAGAAATTCAAAAACTCGAATATCCGGTCGATCTACTTGCCGGTCGGATTGTGCTTGTTACGGGGGCGGGTGATGGCATAGGTCGTGCTGCTTCAGTTGCTTACGGTAGTCATGGGGCGAGAGTGATTTTGGCGGGAAAAACAGTTCCCAAACTGGAAACCACCTATGACTTGATCATGGAAGCCCAGAAGAAACTTGGGATCAATGCAGAACCAACGATCTATCCCATCGATTTTGCCGGGGCTGATGAACATGACTACGACCAGATGTCGATCGCGATAGAGGAAGGCCTGGGGGGACTTGACGGCATTTTGCATAATGCCGGGGTGCTCGGGACCAGACGCCCTATTTCCGGCTATTATCTGAGCGATTGGGATGCCTGCATGAACGTTAACCTGAGGTCCGGGTTCATGTTGACCAAAGCTATGCTCCCAGTACTGGAGCGAGGTCCCGCGGGCAGGATTATTTTTACCTCCTCCAGTGTAGGCCGAAATGGACGCGCGCACTGGGGAGCCTATGCGGTAAGCAAGTTTGGCACTGAAGGCCTGATGCAGGTTTTGGCCGATGAAATGGATGGCGCATTGCCTATTTGCGTGAACTCCATAGACCCTGGCGCCACACGAACAAAAATGCGAGCCAGAGCCTACCCAGCCGAAAATCCGGCCACTGTTGCCGCCCCTGAAGATCATATGCCGCTCTACTTGTACTTGATGAGCTCTTTATCTGAAGGCATAAACGGCTACGCTTTTAGCGCTCAACCTAAATAAAGCAAATTTTTTCACCCTTTTCCCCAGCTATTTGTGCAATGTACAAATAGGCCTTTAAGCAAACCTATAATGCAGTGCACAATAGATGCCTCTTCTCATATTGAGATAAGTATCCATGATTCGTGCTGTTTTTAACCGCAAAGGCGGCGTTGGCAAGTCTTCAATCACCTGTAATCTGGCCGCTGTCGCTGCGGCGCAGGGAAAAAAAGCACTGGTCGTCGACCTTGATCCCCAGGCAAATTCGACCAGTTATCTGGGCCACGATGGCAAAGATGATGTTGTCGGCATAGCCGAGTATCTGGAATCTACCATCGCTTTCAAATATCGAGACTTTTCTGCGGATGATTTTGTTCGCCCAACGGAATTTGAGAACCTGTTTCTGGTTAGCTCAAATTTTGCATTGGTCGATCTGGAGCAGAAGCTGGAGTCTCGGCACAAGATCTACAAAATGCGCGAATTTCTTCAGTCCTTAAGCAGTGACTACGACGAAATTTTCATCGACACCCCGCCCGCACTGAACTTTTTTAGCATGTCTGCACTCATTGCCGCAGACCGTGTAATCATCCCTTTTGACTGCGACGCCTTTTCGCGTGATGCCCTGATTGACCTAATGCTGGTGCTTGAAGAAATACGTGAAGATCACAATGAATCGCTAACCGTAGAAGGCATTTTGATTAACCAGTTTCAGGCCAGGGCCAAATTACCCCAAGCGGCAGTGGACGAACTGATCAAGTCAGGCTTACCAATAATAAAGCCCTATATCTCCAGCTCAGTTAAGATGAAAGAGTCCCATGCCAGCAAGAAACCTTTGATCTATATGGCACCGAAACACAAACTCAGCCTTGAGTTTATCGATCTATTTACCGGGTTATCCAAACCTGGTAAAAAGCGGAAAAAGGCTTCTTGAGAAAACCTTTCCCTATAACCAAAAAAAACCCGGTAAAAAACCGGGCTTTTTTATAGACGATCTCCTATTAACGCTTTCTGCGATCCTTGTTGCGACGGTCATCATCATCGCGACGTTCATCCTTTCTTCGCTCTACCACCTTGTCGCGACGATCCTCACCAGATATAGGGATTTTTCGAATACGACGTTTTTGTCCTGAACGACGTTCAACACCTCTGCGGTCTGCGCCACGGCGATCCTCTTGCTGACGCTTATCTTCAGTATTATCTATCTCAACACCGCTTTTGCTATCACTCATACAACGTCCCCAGCACAGTTAATCAGGAAAGATATTTGTTGGAGCGAAGTTTCGTCAACAAATTACCAAAAAGGCTTTCCATTGTACTCTCTGCGCCTTGTGACAGACGCTCTTGTAATGTTTTTTTAGGTTCAAATTTGACCTCATAAACATCCTGTTGCTGAACTTTTGTGAAAAGGTACTCATCGCTGGTCAAGACCTCATCAACCAGCCCCAATTCCTTGGCACGCTTGCCAAACCAAATCTCGCCAGTCGCTATTTTCTCAATATCCAACTCAGGGCGATGCTCGGCAATAAACTCTTTAAACAGGCTATGCGCTTCTTCCAGATCTTCCTTGAACTTGCGTCGCCCCTCCTCCGTATTCTCACCAAACATAGTCAGGGTACGCTTGTATTCGCCAGCCGTATGCAACTCGACATCTACGTCGTGTTTATCTAGCAAACGGTGAAAGTTAGGCATTTGGGCGACGACGCCTATTGAACCAATAATGGAAAATGGCGCTGCGCAGATTTTGTCTCCGACACAGGCCATCATATAGCCACCACTTGCAGCAACCTTGTCGACCAAAACGGTTAAAGGAATTCCAGCTTTGCGAACCCGGTCTAGTTGGCTGGCCGCAAACCCATATCCATGTACTACGCCACCAGGAGATTCAACGTTGACGATAACTTCATCTTTTTCTGTGGCCACACTGAGTATTGCGCTTATTTCCTCACGCAGACTACTTGTCGCTTTCGCATGAATATCGCCCTTGAAACTCAGATAGAAGGATCTTGCCGCTGACTGTTCATCCTGTGCGGCCTTTTGCTGCTCCTTAGCTTTGGCTTTTTCTGCTTTCCTGGCCTGTTTTTTTGCCTTACCTGTGAGCATGATTTCATTCATGTCTTCGCGCGACTGGGTAAAACGTTCATTGATTTTGGCAACCTTGAGAGTCCCTTTCTCTTCAATATCACCGTGCTTTTTGCCCAGGGCAATAAGATTTCCAACCACCAGCAACACACAAAAAACCAGGGTGACGGCCTTGGCCAAAAACATGCCGTATTCAGCTATAAATTCCAAAAAATGACTCCTTAAAAATAATTGGGACAGCCAGTTCTACTTCTCTGCCTCTATTTCGGCAACTGTCTGTGCGATCAATCGACCGGCGATAGTATTCATTCTAGGGTGTTCCGGCAAATTGCGGTAATCAAACCAGCCCGCATTCAATAATTCGCTTTCATCAGGAACGAGTTTCCCAGACTGATAATCTGCCAAAAAACCAAATAAGAGTTGACCAGGAAATGGCCAGGGCTGGCTTTCAAAATAGCGCAAATTGGTTATCTCCAGCTTGGCCTCTTCCCATACTTCCCTGCGTACTGCATGCTCGGCCGATTCTCCCGGCTCAACAAAGCCAGCCAGCACAGTATAATAATCTGACGTTGCCTGCGGCCTTTGCGCCAACAGAATGCTGTCCCCTTTTCGTATAGCCATGATTACACTGGGAGATAATCGAGGATACACACGGTGATCGCATTCCGGGCAAAATCTTACCCACTCCGTCTTTCCGCGCTCCGTTTGCGCCCCGCAGGCACCACAAAAGCGGTGATTCCTGTCCCAGTCAATAAGCTGCAGTCCTCGACTGGCCCGAGAGAAGGTTTCATAATCGTCGTTGAGGTAATTTCGAAGTGGTACGGGTTTCAGATGTTCCTGTAAATCGAAAAGCTCGATGGCAAAGCAGGATTGGCCGTCAAGCTTTCCAACAAACAGGGTTTCACCTGTGGACAAGCCATCAAGATCCATGAACTTATGGTAAAAATTACCGCTCTGGCTAATCACCAATTGATTTCCGTAAAATGCCATAATGGGCGACCGATTCTGGTCATAAGAATCGTGAGGCTCAAATTGTGATTCGCGGAAACTGTGCGGGCTTTCTAACTTGTATGACATACAAATACTTACTGAATGTTCTCGTTTTTCTGTGGGTAAATAGATAAGATTAGAGCCATAATAATTGTATAAAATATACGTTTACGCTGCATTATCAGACATTGGACTTTCGGCCGTTAGTGTGAATAATGCTTTTTCTTTTTGATTTTCTAAGCCGGTCTCACCTCTCATGAAGGATACCCTTTTTCACTCCCTGCAAACCAACTTTCTGGGAGCATCCGATACTTGGTATAAGCAAACAATCATTGCTTTTCTCGTCATAAACCCAATTCTCTACTTCACAGTCGGGCCTTTCATTGCTGGCTGGGTGCTTATTGCAGAATTCATTTTTACCCTCGCAATGGCACTAAAATGCTATCCATTACAGCCTGGCGGCTTGCTGGCACTTGAAGCCATTATTATCGGCATGACTTCTACAGATACGGTTTTGCATGAAATTGAGGCAAACCTGGAAGTCATTCTGCTGCTGGTCTTCATGGTGGCAGGTATTCACTATATGCGGGATTTACTGCTTTACGTGTTTACCAAAATTCTCTTGGGGATTAAGTCCAAGCTCGCTCTCTCGTTGATGTTTAGTATCTCGGCCGCCGTTTTGTCCGCGTTTCTCGATGCACTCACAGTAACCGCTGTGCTGATCTCTGTTGCGGTTGGTTTTTACACGGTCTATTACCGTGTGGCTTACGGCAAAGACTATCACCATGACAGCCATGAGGTAGATGCAGCTCCTGAGGAATACAGAGAGGACATGGAGAATTTCCGTGCATTCCTGCGCAGCCTGATCATGCATGGCGCCATAGGTACAGCCCTTGGTGGCGTATGTACCCTGGTCGGCGAGCCACAGAACCTGCTGATCGCCGAAATCGCAGATTGGCATTTTGTCGACTTCTTCCTGCGTATGGCACCAATCACCATGCCAACGCTAGCAGCAGGCCTTATTTGTTGTGCTGTCTGTGAAATGACGGGCATCTTTGGCTACGGCGCAAAATTACCACCCAAGGTTCGTGATGTTCTGGCCGAATTTCAGGAATACGAGGACACAAAACTGGACTCTATCGCCAAAGCCAAACTTTGGGTGCAGGCAGCTGTCGGTGTGTTCCTTGTGGTTGCCCTGGCCCTTCATTTGGCACCTGTCGGTTTGATTGGCCTCAGCGTTATTGTTCTGTTGACCGCTTTTAACGGTATTGTTGAAGAACACAAGATTGGTCACGCATTTGAAGAGGCCCTGCCCTTTACCGCACTGTTGGTTGTTTTCTTTGCCATCGTGGCCGTTATTCACGACTTGCATCTGTTTTCACCAATTACGCATTTCGTACTGGCACAGCCGTTTGATATGCAACCAATCATCCTGTTCTTCGCCAACGGCGTCCTGTCGATGATTTCCGACAACGTGTTTGTTGCAACGGTTTATATCAATGAAGTTTTGGCTGCTTTTGAAGCAGGTGATATCACTCGCGAACACTTCGATATTCTTGCCGTAGCCATCAACACGGGCACTAACTTGCCAAGTGTGGCAACACCAAATGGCCAGGCCGCATTCCTATTCTTGCTGACCTCTTCGCTGGCACCGCTTATTCGGTTGTCTTATATGCGTATGTTGATTATGGCGATCCCGTACACCATCGTACTAACCACTGTTGGTGCAATCGCTATCTGGCTTCATTTCTAACAACGATCTGATGCCAACAAAAAAGCCCGCATTTGCGGGCTTTTTTGTGTCTTAATCTTTTTGGCTTTTTAGACTGAAGCTTTTTAATTTTTGCCAGAGTTTAGCTATTGCCAGAGCTGCACGGCTTCAATCTTATCCGGCGTTCGCTCTGGCCGATCAATTTCGAGATTCTGAAAATCAAATAAATTGCGGTCTGCTAACTGGGATGGCGACACATTGCAGATGGCAGAAAAGATATTTTCAATCCGGCCCGGATGCTCTTTTTGCCATTCAGCAAGCATGCGCTTGGTTACCTGGCGCTGCAATCCGTCCTGGGAGCCGCAAAGATCGCAAGGAATAATCGGGAACTGCTTATGCACGGCATATTCGGCCAAATCGGCTTCGGCACAGTATGCCATGGGCCGAATCACAATATTGCGCTTGTCGTCGCTGAGCAGCTTGGGCGGCATCGCCTTGAGCTTGCCTCCATGGAAAAGATTGAGGAACAGGGTTTCTATGATGTCATCACGGTGATGCCCCAACGCAATTTTGGTAGCACCAATTTCCTCCGCGAAACCGTAGAGGGTTCCCCGCCGAAGTCGCGAACACCAACCACAGTAGGTCTTGCCCTCGGGCACCAGCTCTTTCACTACCGAGTAGGTGTCCCGCTCAACAATGTGGTACTCAACGTTTAGGGTAGACAGATACTCAGGCAAAATATGCTCAGGAAAACCCGGCTGTTTCTGGTCGAGGTTCACTGCCACCAGCTCAAAACTGACTAGCGCCGTTTTCTGCAAATTCATCAGGATATCGAGCATGCCATAGCTGTCTTTACCGCCAGACAGACATACCATGACCTTGTCGCCTTCTTCAATCATGTTGAAGTCGACAATCGCCGTACCAACATTTCGTCGCAATCGCTTTTGCAACTTGTTGAATTCCAATCGATTTTTGCGCGGATCTGCAGTCATTTCAGTGTCTATGGATGAAAGGCGCGTATTGTATTCATGCTATCGACGAAAGGCCAATATCCCAAGCGGCAAATTTATCGCCAAATACCTACTAAAATGGCATGAGGCTCCTTTATCATCTTGCACATGTCGAAAACACTCCTTCTTATATTCATGATTCTCTTGGCAAGTGGCTGTGCTACTACTTCTCCGGATTCACAATTGGCACCCTTCACCAGCGATGGCTGTACCCTTTTCCGGACAGATCCATCATCAATGAGGCTGACTGGTGCGAGTGCTGTATCGCTCACGACATTGCCTACTGGAAAGGCGGTACCAGAGAAAAGCGATTGGAGGCAGACCAGGCACTAAAGTCCTGTGTCGAGGCAAAAACGGGCAACCCTGAGTTGGCTAAACTGATGTATGAAGGCGTTCGTGCAGGTGGCAGCCCCTACTTTTACAACTGGTATCACTGGGGACACGCTGGGGGTATCAGGGCGAGTACCGCGAGCTAAGTCTGGCCGATGAAGCCCAAGCCCTGTTGTTGCTTACAGATTTTCGATCTGATGACTACGAAAAGATTTGTCCATCCAACTGACTTCGGAACTGATTAACAGGCTTTTTTATTAATGAATATCGCCCAAAGCTATAATTTTCGCTCAATCAGCAGGCTTCTATCGACGTCGGGAGAGATGACAAAAGAAGAGCTTGGCGGGCTAAAACATCAGGGGTATGAGGCAGTCATCAACTTGCTGCCAAATGAAAACAAGCATGCCTTACCTGAGGAACAAGAGATTATTGAAGCCCAGAAGATTGAATACATTCATATCCCTGTTGATTGGTCTGCGCCGACCGAGGAAAATTATCGGGCATTTGTCAAAGCGGCTGCATACACTCAGGATAAAAAAACACATATCCACTGCGCCGCTAATTGGCGCGTGAGCGCTTTTTATGCGCTCTATGCGATCGAATCAAATATCTGGTCTACTACCACGGCCAGAAAGCACATCAACGATCTGTGGAACCCGAAAGACTTTCCGGTGTGGAAACAATTTTTAGAAAACCATGGTTTGACCTTTTAGAAACAATCGACATGAGCCCAGAAGCAGAATCAAAAGAAACCCAGAGTTCCGTATTCCAGATATTCAAAACGTTCCTAAAATTGGGGTGTACCTCTTTTGGGGGCCCTATTGCCCATCTGGGCTACTTTCGCAAGGAACTGGTGGAAAACCAGAAATGGGTTACAGAAGGTCAATACTCGCAATTATTGGCCATTTGCCAGTTCTTACCTGGGCCAGCGAGTAGTCAGGTAGGTTTTAGCCTCGGCTTAATTAGAGGAAGTTGGCTTGGAGCCCTGGCCGCGTTTACTGCCTTTACCTTGCCATCGGCCATTTTGCTTGTTCTGTTTGCTTCTATCTTGCCAATGCTGGAAGGACCCTATGCCCAAGCGATTATCCACGGCCTGAAAATTGTGGCCTTTGCTGTTGTGGCCGATGCCGTCTTCAGCATGTTTGGCAAGCTATGTACCGATATAGTTCGCCGGGGCATTGCTGTATTTGTGGCCGGGGCGCTAATATTGGCCGGCACCGCAACGCTACAACTATTGCTGGTTGCCTTCGGGGCATTGGCCGGAATCGCCTTTTGCCGCTCTGCCCCATCCGACAGTATCGAACAGTTACCCATAAAGCACAGCCTCAAGTCTGGTTATATCTTTCTAGCCTGTTTTACCGGACTACTACTGATCCTACCCATTTTGGGCTCTGGTGAACCGACACTAATATCCATTGCCGATAGCTTCTATCGTGCCGGGGCACTGGTTTTTGGCGGCGGCCACGTCGTGTTGCCACTACTGGAAGATGCTGTCGTGACAAATGGCTGGCTAGCACAGGACGAATTCCTCGCAGGCTATGGCGCTTCGCAGGCTATCCCTGGGCCCATGTTCGCTTTTGCGGCCTATCTGGGCGGACTGATCCCTATAGGGCAAAACGCTCTACTCGGTGCCTTGATCGCGCTCTTGTTTATCTTTTTACCTGGATTTCTTTTGGTTGCCGGTGTGCTTCCTGTATGGAAGACAATTTCCGGAAACAAAACCGCCGCTAATGCCGTTGCAGGTATTAACGCAGCGGTTGTCGGCTTGCTTGCTGCGGCACTCTATGACCCTATTCTGACCAGCGCCATCATTGGTTATACAGACCTCGCTATAGGCGCCGTGGGCTTCCTTATGTTGAGATGGTGGGGAGTATCGCCACTGGTTGTTGTTGCATGGTGTACGCTTTCAAATCTATTAATAGCTATTTTTTAATATTATTTTTAAATCAAATAGCTATTAGCTATGAAAGGAATTTATAGTCACCATGTGGAATATTGGTTTATCGACCCCATAATAGAATGAGTACATCAGTGAAAACCAAGGAGTAAAAACAATGCCAACGATTGATATTGGAATACCTGAAAATGATCGCGTTGAAATAGCCGAAGGATTGAAAAACCTTCTGGCTGATACCTATACGCTTTACCTGCAAACTCACAACTTTCACTGGAACGTCACCGGCCCGCAGTTTCGTGAACTACACCTTATGTTCGAAGAACACTACACCGAAATGGCCGTAGCCGTGGACGACATCGCTGAGCGTATTCGGACACTAGGGGTTGTCGCACCTGGCACTTACAAAGAATTTGTAAACCTTAGCTCAATAGAGGAGGTTGATGGCGTACCAAGCTCATCCGAGATGGTAATTCTGCTGACCAAAGGTCACGAAGCTGTAGTCAAAACGGCCCGCAGGGTACTTGCCGCTGCCCAGGAAGTTGATGACGAATCGACAGCGGCCCTGGTTTCAGATCGTATGCGGCTCCATGAAAAAACCGCCTGGATGTTGCGCGCGACCCAAGAATAAGCCGATAAAATAAATACAAAACACATTAGATTAACAATATAACTATATGAATTTAAATAATAAAGTGGCCATTGTAACTGGCGGCTCTCGCGACATAGGCAAAGCCATCTCTTTAGGGTTGGCTGCCGCTGGCGCCAAAGTGGTAGTGAACTATCTCCGCAACCAACAGCGAGCAGATGAAACGGTCAGCGAAATCAAGCAAGCCGGAGGCAGTGCAATCGCTGTTCCCGGGGACATGACTGTCGCTAAAGACGTTGAAAACCTTATTACCAAAGCGACAGAAGCCTTCGGCGATAGTATAGATATTCTCGTTAATAATGCTGGCGGCTTGGTTGAGCGTCGAACCATTGACGAAATGGATCAGGATTTTCTTGAACATGTCATGACACTCAACATGACCAGTGCATTCCTGACGATCAAGGCCGCGGTTCCTTTTATGAAATCCGGAAGCTCTATTATCAATATTGCCTCCCAGGCCGCGCGAGACGGTGGTGGCCCTGGTGCCTCTGCCTACGCAGCCTCCAAGGGTGCCCTTGTTTCCTACACCCGCGCTATGGCCAAGGAACTGGGTCCATCCAACATCCGGGTGAACTGTCTGTGTCCCGGTATTATCGACACCACCTTTCACGACACCTTTACCAAAGATGAGGTTCGGGAAAAACTGGCTGCTGGAACGGCATTAAGACGTGAGGGCACACCCGAAGAAGTCGCCAGCCTGGTAACTTACCTGGCCTCCGACGAAGCCAGCTTTATGGCCGGAGCCAGTGTGGACATCAACGGCGGGATCGCTTTTTCCTAGAACGACTTCGGGAAAGGACTACCTGCAAAGACTCCAGGGAAAGAGTACTCAATGGATCAAAAAAGGGGCTTCGGCCCCTTTTTTCTTGTCTATTCCCCACGTTCCAGCAGATAAAACTGCCGCAACAGCTCTCGCCACTGGTCGTATTGATCCTCGACATTGCCGGAAAGGCCGTAGACCCGTCGGTTTAATTCCAGAATGGAAGGAGCGACTTCGCTGGTAAAACCTTCGGCAAGCTCATTCCATTCCTGTTCAAACATCTTATTGGCCTGATACCGGTACCAGTTGTTTGATATAGCCGCAAAACCCCTGCTACCCAGGCCACTTTCCGTACGCCTCTCATCTTCTATGTCAAGAATCTGCTCGCGGGAATATACGTGCCATAGGTCGTAAACATTTTTCACATCCCGCTGCAGTGCCAGATAGTACTCATCCAGTGTGTCGATAAAAATATGGTGCCGCAGTCGCATGCGGCCGACACGCTCCAGCATGGGATCATTATCTGCCAACAATCGAACTATCTGGGTATAGCCGTTTTCATCCTGAATCATTGTATCGGCGAATGTTTCCGGGGACAGATCAGCGGCGTAGCGCATCTCTGTAACACGCCTGACATTCAAAAGCTCATCATCTGACCTAATAGCCAAGATATCCGCCAAGTCATTGGCAAATTGGTTGTACGCACTCTGAAAAGGGTCCTGCTGTTCTCGATCCATAGTGCCGTTATTGCGATAGGAATAGCGGCGGTTAAGCCATTCGCGCCCGGTGCTGTCGACGGCACTCAGATACATATCCAGTGATATTCCATTGGATTGGTAAATGGTTCCAGAAATCTGGATATCGGCCGACGGATCCGGCTTGGGAAGCACCCGTACTGCCCCCCAATAATTTGCCTCCACCAGCGTGTTGCGAAGAACCATGGGCAAATACTGGCTTTCTATTTCAAGAATTTCCTGAAAAATCCAATCTCCTATTTCAGCCGGCCCGGTATTTTTCTGCTCTACCTCAAACACCTCGATACTGATATCAAGCACGCGATTCCCAGCAGGCGGCTGTATGGCCTGATCAAGAGCTACCCAGGTGTTCTCCTTGTATTGGGTTTGCTGTACATCAGGTGCTGAACCGCAAGATGCCAACATAAAAACCGCAACAAGAAACAGGGAACGAATCATTTACCTATTGCTCCTGGCTGCCATCACTGTTGAGATTACCCACACGACTGCAAACCCGCGCTCGCGTAAGGGTTTGCACGCATTCATAGTCCTGGTTCACGGCTTCATATCGGGTAAAAAATTCCTCCAGATCAAATGCCATGTATTGACCGCTGGACACCCGCTTTTGCAGATTCAGGTCATTGCGATCATCAGAAAATGAGAACCGATAAAGCACTGAAACATCGCCGGGCAAGTTAATCCTGAAAATCAATTGATCTCCCGCCCAGCCACAGGCTTCCGAACCTAGATCACCGCTTTGGGAATAGACAAACTGGTCTTCGGTATGACAAACCAAATCGGCCTCCCCATCACGACTAATTCGGACTTCATCGTCTGTTTGGCTAATGTAGATATCGTTGTGACGGCTAATCAATTCGGCAAACCGAGCAAAATCGACAATAGTGGTTCCCCGGTTATTGGTTTGCCCCACCGCAATGGGGACATCAGAGCGACCTTGCGCGCGTTCGTATTGGCGCTGTATCGCCGCCAGAGTGAGATTTAGCTTCTGCTCGACATCATCGCTGCGCCGATAGTCTTTTTGCCATGAGCCCTCAAAATTGGGCTTGGAATCCGGATCTGGTGGCAACCCGACAATACCCTCCTGCCCCAGAGCCGTTCCAGCGCATAGCAAGAGAAAAATCAGAAGGATTCTGAAAACCGGGTCGATTGACTGTCGCAGGGTTTACTCCAGTATTTTACAGTCCGTATATTCCGACGGCTTTGCGCAGCTTTTGCATCAAAGGCTGTGCCTTTGCACGTGCCTTTTCTGCGCCCTGCCGCAAAACCGCTTCTATCTGATGGGAATTTACTACCAGCTCGTTATAACGCTCACGGGCCTCACCCAGTTGACCGTTAACCAGTTCAAACAACTGTTTTTTGGCCTCACCCCAGGCGATACCGTTTTCGAATTCCTTGCGCATGTATTCAGTTTGCTCCTCTGAGGCGAATGCCTGCCAGACCTGAAATACCGTAGAGTCATTCGGATCTTTGGGCTCACCCGGCTCCAGCAAATTGGTTTTAATCTTGTTGATATGCTTACGCAGCTGTTTTTCACCCAAAAATAACGGGATGGTGTTGTTGTAGCTCTTGCTCATTTTGCGGCCATCAAGCCCCTTCAGAACTGCGACGTTGTCGTCTATTCGCGCTTCAGGCAATCTTAAGTGCTCGCCATAGATATGATTAAAACGAGCGGCAATATCCCGTGCCATTTCCAAATGCTGGATTTGGTCTCGACCGACGGGCACATCGGTGGCGTTAAACATCAGGATATCTGCTGCCATAAGTATGGGATAAGAAAACAGGCCCATATTGATCGCAAAATCAGGATCTTCACCGTCATCGAGATTTTTCTGCACGGTATCCTTATAGGCATGGGCCCGGTTCATCAATCCTTTGGCTGTTATGCAGGTCAATAACCAGGTCAACTCCGGGATCTCAGGCACATCTGACTGCCGGTAAAAAACCGCCTTGTCAGTATCCAGCCCCAATGCCAGCCAGGTTGCCGCAATTTCGCGGGTCGACTTATGAACCAACTCCGGCTCCTGACATTTAATCAGGGCGTGGTAGTCCGCCAAAAAGAAATAGTAGTCGCCATTGCCTGTGTTACTTGCAGCAATGGATGGGCGAATAGCGCCCACGTAGTTGCCCAGATGCGGGGTGCCTGTCGTGGTAATACCGGTAAGTGTGGTTTTTACAGCCATGAAATTCGTTTTCTGCGTTCTTAAAAGTTCAGTGGTTTTTTGTAGTTATAAAAAAGCTCGAGCACTTTAAAAAGCGACAAGCCGTCATCCGCGCCAGCGGTCTCACGCACACTGTGCATACCCCACTGCGGACAACCGATATCCAGCGTACAAACACCCAGCTCACCCGAAGTAATCGGGCCAATAGTACTGCCGCATGCCATATCATTTCGGGCAACAAAAGCCTGCACGGGGACATCTGCCTGCTCTGCCAGCATGCGGAACGTTGCCGCTGATTCGCTGTTGGTCGCATATCGCTGGCTGGCGTTAATCTTAATCACCGGCCCGGCATTTAATTCGGGCCCATGATTGCCGTCGTGCTTGTCGACATAATTAGGGTGAAGACCATGGGCATTATCTGCGGAGATCATCATGGATTTACTCAGAGTTTGGGCAACGTGTGAGCCCTTACCTTTCGCAGCAGAATCCGCCAAATCGACCCTTTCCAGAACATCCCTCAAAAACGGCCCCTGAGCCCCACATTGAGACTGGCTGCCGACTTCTTCGTGATCGTTACAAACAAGGAGAGACGGCTGACTGCTGTCTGCGGCAAGGAGTGCCTCCATGCCGATATAGCAGCTCAACAGGTTATCCAGTCGCGCGCTGACAATATACTCATGACTCAAACCGACCATTGCCGCCGGCTGAAGATCGTAAGTGTAGATTTCCCAGTCCAATACCTTGATATCGCCCAATTCAGTGTATTGATCCTGTAACTGGTCAGATAGCAATTGTTTAAATGGCTTGGCACCAGTGCCCAATACCAGATTCATTTCTTTCTGCCGATTGATGGTGCGCGACTCATTAGCATTGCGGTCCAGATGGATCGCCAAACTGGGAATGGTCGCAATGGCCGAAGGGAAATTAACCAGCCGGCTTTCCAGACGACTATCACCGTCTACCTGCCTTTCAAAAGTAACTCGCCCCGCAAGGGACAAATCGCGATCAAACCATGGCGCCAATAACGCTCCGCCATATACCTCGACAGCCAGCTGGCAAATACCCTTGGTATTGATATCCGGCTGTGGTTTGACCTTCAGGCAAGGGCTATCGGTGTGGGCGCCCACCATACGCCAACCCTGCTGGGCCGCACTGGTGCTGCCCGTGCGAAAAGCAATAATGGAAGAATCATTGCGGGTGACTACATAGGATTTACCCGACTCAATGCTCCAGTCATCGGATTCATCGAGCAATTCGAATCCGGCATCCACAAATCTTTCTGCCATATTCGCCGTTGCATGAAATGGCGAAAGCGATGAATCGAGAAACTTAAGAAGTCCGGCGTTAAAATCTTGTTTATTCACTACAATGCGTCTGCGCGAGTCCAAAGCCGCGTATTCTAACTTTTTTTATCCACGGAGACTTCGGCAATTTCATGGGAGTTTTGAAAATCACCCCCGCTGATCTGGTTTGGGACGAACAAGGGCTGCCCAGATCACGTGCTTTTGATGATCTTTACTTCTCTGCAGAGAACGGTTTGGAAGAAAGTCGCTATGTGTTTCTTCAAGGCAACAAGCTGGAAGAACGCTGGTTGGCACTGAACGATAACGACCAGTTTGTCATCGCCGAAACCGGCTTTGGATCAGGACTAAACCTGCTGGCCGCGGCTGATCTATGGCTTAAAACTGCCCCGAAAACTGCCCAGATGCACTTTATCAGCACCGAGCTTTTCCCCATGCGGAAACCCGATCTGGAAAGAACCCTCGCCCACTGGCCGGAGCTTGCCGATTTATCGATGAATCTGCTCGCAAGCTACCCTGACCTGACCCCCGGCTTTCATCGATTTTCCCTAACTGACAACATTCATGTCACCCTGATATTTGACGACGTGATATCCGCCCTCGCAGAATTGACGCCCACACTGGCTTCTGAACTTTGGGATTATAAAAACTGGAGTGTCGACGCCTGGTTTCTGGATGGCTTTGCGCCCTCGCAAAACCCGAACATGTGGGCTGAAGAACTATTTCCCCTAATCAACCGTTTAAGTGGCGACACCGCAACCGCCGCCACCTTTACCTCCGCAGGGGTTGCGAAGCGCGGACTCAAAGACTGGGGCTTTGACATAGATAAGATTCCCGGTTTTGGCCGAAAACGGGAGATGCTAGTAGCCAATCGCAACCCGCAGATAAAGGTAGATCTCGCCTCACGCAAACAACCTCATCGACTTGCCAGCGCCTGCTGGCATCTCAATGCCCAGAAAACCTTCAAACCCAGCAATGTCGCCATCATTGGTGCTGGCATTGCTGGTTGCACTACAGCCGAGGCACTTTCCCGGCGCGGCGTACATTGCACGCTGTTTGATGCCGGGGATATTGCCTCAGGCGCCTCTGGCAACCCTCAGGCGGCACTTTATGCGCGATTGTCTCCCGGCTCTGCATCATCCAAGGGCGGGGATCTGGAAGATTTCTGCCTGCACGCGCTGGAATACGCGGCGGGCTATTACGCCGATCGTATTCAATCAGAGGATCTGGGTAATCTATGCGGGCTCATACAACTGGCTCGCGACGAAGACGAAGCCAGGAAAATGCAGCGTATCGGCGAACGGTTTGAGGCAGCACAAGAGTTTTGTCAGCAAATAGACCCTGCTAGTGCTAGCAATTTATCCGGTTTAAATATCTGTAATACCGCGCTCTACCTGCCAAAAAGTGGCTGGATTAACGGCCCCAATTTTTGCGCGCATTTGATTAAACGCTCCGGAGCAATACTAAAAAGCAATACGTGCGTGCAAACCATTGCCCGGCAAGCACAAGCCAACAAACCACAATTTTTGCTGTACTCAGGACAGGAGGAGCTGGGCGAATTTGATGCCGTTATTCTCTGCACAGCGATGGGCACCCTCAGCTTCCCGGAAGCCAGCTGGTTGCCAGTAAGGCCAATACGCGGACAGATCAGTTTGCTAAACAGACAACCGGAAACCAGCAACCTGAAAACGGTGCTCTGTCAGGAAACCTACTTAACGCCTGTTTATCAAGGGCTACAATCCGTCGGGGCAACCTACAATCTGGATACCGACTCAAGTGAATTAAAAGACGAGGATCACCAGACCAACCTAACTGATTTACAGAAGCTGTTGGGACTGGATAAGCCTATCGATGTTGAACCCCAAACCCTGCAAGGCCGAGCTGCAACCAGAACCACAACGCCCGACTACTTACCCATTGTCGGCAGCCTGCCATCACTGCATGGTTTTGTAGACCAGTACCAAATCTGGCGTAAAGACCGAAAACGTGCCATTCCAGAAGCTCATTATGGCCACAAAGGTATCTACCTAAATCTGGGCTACGGTTCGCGTGGATACACTTATGCGCCTATATGCGCTGAACTACTTGCGGCAAAAATTGCCCAAGAACCAGAGCCGCTGCCAAATTCCATCAGCAAGGCTTTGCACCCTGCACGTTTTTTGGTTCGGGCACTAGGACGTAATAAAGACATAGGCACTTTTCTGGAGGATTAAATGCTAAATATCAGACTTGATGAATCAACCGGAATAGCATCCCTGACACCCGAAGGAAAGCTTAAAAAAAGTGACTTCGATGCAGCTTCTGCAAAGATAGACCCCTACATTGAGCAGCAAGGCCAACTTAATGGCCTGCTTATCGAGACCAAGACTTTTCCTGGATGGGACTCATTTGGTGCGCTTGTTTCGCACCTGCGTTTTGTGAGAGATCATCACCGCGAAATTAAACGTGTGGCCCTTGCGACTGATTCATCCATTGGCGCTCTGGCAGAAACCATTGGCAAACACTTTGTATCTGCCGAAGTAGGAACTTTTGGCTTCGATGAGAATGATCAGGCAAAACGTTGGCTTACAAATTAGACAGCGAGTAACTAAGCAGAACGCCTTTGTAAGGAGGATCTTCTGACTCAAGAGGCGTCACCTTCTCCTGACTGTGTTCCCATCCCAGAGCCACCATTCTTTTACTAAAGCGGGCATGATGACGCCTGCCGGGGTCTATCATTACGGCCTCGCAGCCGGGGTTGGCGTGGCGGTGGATAAACTGAGACAGCAGGTCTGCACCTGTCTGCTCATAAAGTAGATCGGAACCAATAATCAGATCGAACTTACCCATACCCTGATAGTCATCTTCCCACTTTGTACGTAGGAAAGGCACGGGCTTCAGGTCATTGAGTTGAGCATTTAGATCGAGAAAGCGCCCGGTCTGAGGGTGGCAGTCGGTGGCGGTAATGTCTGCCCCCCTGGCTTTCAACAGTAAACTGGCAAGCCCGATCCCGCAGCCGACCTCCAGAACCCGTTTGCCCTGGATATCCAACTCTTCCACTGCCCGTGCCAGCACGTGCTCAGACGGCCATAACACACCAAACAGGGACCACTGTGCCGAGGATATACCCATGGATTCGGCTTCGCCCAGGGGGTCATAAAATTCCTGTTTATCCCTGAGGGATCGGAGATGAATATCCAGAGTTTTAAACTCCAGAGTCTGATACTTCAGACGAACTTCAGTCATGGGTTGCTCTCTTGGTGAGTTTGCGCAACCAGTCTTAATGACCTGCTCGCTGAGCGGGAGTTTTCAGTATAGGCGAATTATTTAGAAATAGGTTTATGGATCCCCGCCTTCGCGGGGATGACGTCTTAATTTGCGCGAGGAAGACGGGTTAATTTGCTCTGGGATGGCAGATTAAATGAAACAGGTAGCGCAGCCGTAGATTAAGTCTTCGGCAGTGTCACTCCTCTTTGCCCCTGGTATTTACCACCTCTATCCTTGTACGAGGTCTCACACATTTCATCAGACTCGAAGAACAACATCTGCGCCACACCTTCATTGGCATAGATTTTTGCCGGCAAGGTGGTGGTGTTGGAGAATTCGAGGGTGACCTGCCCTTCCCACTCGGGTTCTAGCGGTGTGACGTTGACGATAATGCCGCAGCGCGCATAGGTAGATTTACCCAAGCAAATTGTCAGCACGGAGCGCGGAATGCGAAAATACTCAACGGTTCGAGCCAGTGCAAATGAGTTGGGCGGGATAATGCAGCAATCGCCTTTGTAATCAACAAAGCTGTTGGGATCGAAGTTCTTGGGATCGATGGTGGCGGAGCTAACATTAGTGAATATCTTGAACTCATCGGAACAGCGCACGTCGTAACCGTAGCTAGAAGTGCCATAAGAGACGATTTTTTCGCCATTAGCCTCACGACACTGACCTGGCTCGAATGGCTCGATCATTCCCATTTCGTCTACCATTCGACGAATCCACTTGTCAGATTTAATACTCATTCTAGATTTTCTCTATATCTAATTGTTTTTAATGCTATTCTATGACTATTTCGGGTCCTTTCAGGCCCTCACCAGATTCCAGTTGTTGTAACACTTTTTCAGCGATTTGACGGTAGGCGGCAGCCACTTCTCCATCGGGATTTTTAACCGGAGTGGGTATCCCATCGTCCAAATCTTCACGAATATGGATATCCAGCGGTAAAGAGCCTAATACAGTGGTCTGGTATTTAGCTGCAACACGGTCTGCCCCACCAGCGCCGAATATGTGTTCCGAGTGACCGCAATTGGAACAAATATGAACAGCCATATTTTCCACCAGCCCAAAGACTGGAATAGAGACCTTGCGGAACATTTCAATACCCTTAACCGCGTCGAGCAAGGCGATATCCTGCGGCGTAGTTACAACGACTGCTCCGTCAACGGCAGCTTTTTGTGCCAGGGTTAACTGGATATCACCTGTTCCTGGCGGCATATCAACAACAAGGACATCAAGCTCGTGCCACAAGGTCTGTTCTAATATCTGTACCAGCGCACCACTGGCCATTGGACCTCGCCATACCATCGGGGTGTCATCTGTCGTCAAAACCCCCATAGACATTAGCTGCAAGCCATGCGCCTCCAACGGCACAAGACGATTGCCTTGGCTAACCTGTGGACGGACCCCCTCTTTCACCCCAAGCATCGATGGGATACTGGGGCCATAGATATCAGCATCTAAGATGCCAACGTTCTTGCCTAGCGCCTTCATAGCCAAAGCCAAATTAACCGCAGTTGAGGACTTGCCTACGCCACCTTTACCTGAGGCAACGGCAATAATGTGCTTAACCCCGGAATTGGAGTTAGATTGAGTTTGACTCATAAAGAAACCATATTACGAAGGATCAGAATTATACGCCGAGTGTGGTGAGGAATTTAACCCGATAAGCCAAAATCAAACGACTAATACGAGCAATATCGCACCGAGAAGTAAACGATAAATGACAAAGGGCATAAAACCGACACGTTCAATTAACTTTAAAAAGTACTTGATGCAAAGATAGGCAGAAATGGCGGAGACGGAAATCCCGATGAGCAGTGTGTCCCAGGGAAATTGTTGCATGGCGAACAAATCCAGCGACTTCCACATAGCGCTGAGTAAAATCACGGGAATCGCCATTAAGAAAGAGAACTCCGCTGCGCTGGTTCTGCGCAAGCCCAGCAATAAAGCCATTGTCATAGTTATTCCAGAGCGGGAGGTGCCGGGGATTAATGCTGTTGCCTGTGCCAGACCAATTATCAACACGAACAGCCAGGTTAAGTCTTCCAGCCCTCTGTCTCGATGCTGGGTCTTGTCTGCCAAAGCGAGCAGCAATGCGCCCATTACCGTTGTAGCCGCGATAACACGTGCCGAGCGAAGATTTTCCTCAATAAAGTCGCCCAGTATCAATCCCGCCAGCGCAGCCGGGATTGTCGCCAGAACCAACATCCAGGCCAGGCGACCTGACTCAGTCCAATTACCACCAAGGGATTGCATGCCTCCGACAACCAGAGAGCCTACTTTCTGGCGGAAGTACCAGATAACAGCCATCAGTGAGCCCAGATGGACGGCCACATCAAAAGCCAGGCCCTGATCATCCCAATCGAGAATCTCGGAAGGTAGAATCAGATGGGCGGAGCTGGATATAGGTAAAAATTCAGTTAGTCCCTGAATAAGTGCGAGCAAAAAGGCTTGCCACCAATCAATCATGCTTTGTTCCCTTGCTGCTCAAGGGTTTTCCAGGCATTTTCCCGGCGCAAATAAGCGGGTTCGGCGCCTACTGCTGGCAAGCCTGTATTTCCCGCCGATAGTTGTTTTTCCGCCAGCGAGAGTACTGATGAGGCTCTAATGCAGGCTTCCGCATTAAGATATCCGGCATCTAGCCCGGAAAAAGCTGGCAAGGCAAAAGCGCTACCCATCATGGCGACTTGGGAGCCTGAACATGGCGAATAATCTGCTTCGCCAACGAGCTGGTCTGGTGAAGTTCGTACAAGCTGCCCCTGACTCAATTTGAAACTGGCGCAGTAGATTTCACCCATGCGTGCGTCGAGCGCGACCTCAATATGCTCACAGCCCTGAATAGAACCCAGTTCCGTCTGCGCCATGGCTTCCAGTGAGGAAATAGCATAAAGCGGGATTTTTAAGGCAAAAGATAACCCCTGGGCGAAGCTGAAGCCGATTCGCAACCCCGTAAACGAGCCGGGGCCTGCACCAACAGCAATGGCGGTAATATCCTTCTGCCGGGCATCTGACTCGGAGAGCAGTTGTCGATACATGGGCTTAAGTTGGCGGGCGTGCTGACGGGCCTCGTCGGTAAAACATTCCTCGATGTTGCCGCCCTCACCCAAGGCAACTGAACAGGCTTTGTCAGAACAATCTATCGCTAGAATCATTTGCTGCCCTGACTAAACCACGGCATCAAGGTATTTGGCCGCAATCGTTTCCAGCGCATCAATGTGGATTTCTGATGCATTCAGACAGGGAATTAACCGGAACTCTTCACCACCATTTTCGAGAAAAATCTCGCGATTTTGTTCACCGATTTCTTCAATGGTCTCAAGACAATCTACCGCAAATGCAGGGCAAACAACGTCCAGACGTTTGACACCTGAGCGAGCCAGCTCTTCGACGGTTGCGTCTGTGTATGGCTTCACCCACTCCGCTTTCCCAAATCGGCTTTGAAAACTCATGTTGTACTGATCTTCTGACAAGCCGAGCGCATCGATGGTCGCCCCTGTAGTACATTGGCAGTGACCAACATAAGGATCACCTTTTTCCCCGTGGAACTCCGGCACCCCATGATAGGAAAACAGTAGTTTCTCTGGCCGGCCATTGGCTTCCCAAAAGGCTCTGATCGAAGTCGACAACGCCTGGATATAGGCAGGTTCATAAAAATAGCCATTGATAATCTGCAACCCGGGAAGTGCTCGATGACTATTGGTATAGCGAGCGATTTGGTCATATATGGGTGCTATCGTCGAGCAGGAATATTGAGGATACATGGGCAACACGACTATGCGCCGATGTCCGGATTCATAAAGCTCATCCAAAACGGTGTCAATTGATGGGCTGCCGTAGGTCATGGCATATCGCACAGAAGGTGGACTTTGCAGATATCTCTGTTGAAAGCGCGCCTGTAACTTTTCCACCTGATCCTCGGTGTAATAGCGCAGTGGAGAGCCGCGCTCTGTCCAGATAAGACGATAGGCTTCGGCGACTTTTTTAGGCCTAAACGGCAGAATAAAGAGGTTGAGAATCATCCACCAGATAGGCCGGGGAATTTCCACCACCCGGCGATCACTCAGGAATTCGCGAAGGAATTTCCTGACAGCCCCGGGTGTACAGTCTTCCGGCGTGCCAAGATTAACGAGAACGAGCGCAGCAGGTTGGCGTTGCCCTTTCATGTCAACTTGCAGCCCTAGGGCTGCAGAGCCCCAGCTATTTGAGCAGCAATATCGTCGACAGACCCCACACCACTAATCTTGTGATATTTGGGAGCCCGCTCGCCGGATTCGGCAAATTGCTGGTAAAAGTTAATCAGCGGGGAAGTTTGTTCGTGATAGACCGCCAGTCGTTTTTGTACCGTCTCTTCCTTGTCATCGTCGCGCTGAACCAGCGGTTCGCCGGTGACATCATCCTGACCTTCAACTTTGGGCGGGTTGTATTTAATGTGATAAACACGACCACTTCCAGGGTGAGACCGACGACCACTCATCCGATCGACAATCTCTGAGTCTGGCACGCTAATTTCGACAACGTGGTCTATTTCAACCCCCGCATCTTTAAACGCTTGGGCCTGGGGAATGGTGCGCGGGAAGCCATCAAAAAGAAAACCCGATGCGCAGTCAGATTCCGAGATGCGTTCTTTTACCAGCTTAATGATGAGTTCGTCCGAGACAAGCGCACCCAAATCCATGACAGCCTTGAGCTGTTGACCTAATTCAGAACCTGATTTCACCGCAGCACGAAGCATGTCGCCTGTGGAAATCTGTGGAATTTGAAAGCTTTCGCAAATTTTTTGGGCTTGGGTGCCTTTTCCAGCCCCGGGAGGACCAAGAAGGATGAGTCTCAATGGTTTTTGTCTCTTTCTGGTTAGTTTACCTGACCTGGTCTTTACTACCACCAGTTATCTTTACTGGCACTAGCTACAGTCATTTGGGTCAAAAAGGCGCGCTAGACTACACAGGAATGCGGATTGCCTCAACCTTCTTTTTCCAGCGCCTGTTTTGCCTTTTGCCACTGATCTTCGAGTTCTTCGCTGTTCATAGACTTTAGCTTTTCTGAACTTGTCTCCGATTCCATATAACGAAATCTCTGTTCAAACTTGAGGTTTGCACGCCGCAATGCTGTTTCGCTGTCATGGCCCATTTTTCGAACCAGATTTACGCAGGTAAACAACAGGTCTCCAAGTTCTTCCTCAGTATGCTCTTTTGATCCGGAAACAACCGCTTGTTTAATCTCTTCTATTTCTTCTTCAAGCTTATCAAAAACCTGTACAGGGTTATCCCAGTCGAATCCAGTTCTTGCAGCACGTTTTTGCAGCTTTTGAGCGCGTAACAAGGCAGGAAACGCTCTTGGCACGTCATCCAGCACACTGGTATGGCCTTTGTCTGCACGTTCGTCTGACTTGATTTCTTCCCACTGCTGGAGAACGGCGCCGGAGGATTCCAGATTGTCACCTTTGCGACTCTGCAAGGTGCCATCTGGAAAAACATGCGGATGACGCCGCACTAATTTTTCCACCAAGCCAGAGATTACTTCCGAAAGCGTAAATTTTTCTTCTTCAGCGGCTAGCTGGCTATAAAAAACTGTTTGGAATAACAGATCCCCGAGTTCTTCACGCAGGCTGGCAATATCACCCTGCTCTATGGCATCGGCTACCTCGTATGCCTCTTCAATTGTCGAAGGAACAATGGTCTTGTAGCTCTGGTCCAGATCCCAAGGGCAACCGTCCTCAGGGTCTCGCAATCGCTGCATCAAATAGATGAGGTCATTAATGTCGTAGGTGTTTTTGCTCATAGATCAGTTATTAAAAAGGCCAGATGAGAGGTACCGGTCCCCACGATCGCAGATAATGCAGACAATCACGGCATTCTCCACTTCTGCAGAAATCTGCAGTGCGGCGGCAACAGCTCCACCTGAGGATACACCACAGCTTATACCTTCGGTTGTACCCATCTCGCGCATGGTCTGCTCCGAGAGCGCCTGGCCGATATCAATAACCCGATCTACCCGCGAGGCATCAAAAATTTTGGGCAAATATTCCTTCGGCCATCGGCGAATACCAGGAATAGAGGCACCGTCCTCGGGCTGCAATCCTATTATCTGGATATCGGGATTTTTTTCCTTGAGAAAACGGCTGACACCCATAATGGTTCCCGTCGTTCCCATTGAGCTGACAAAATGCGTAATCCTCCCACCCGTTTGCTCCCATAATTCCGGGCCGGTAGTTTCGTAATGCATCTGTGGGTTGTCTTGATTGGAAAATTGATCGAGAACCTTGCCTTGCCCTTCTGCTTGCATTTTAAGTGCAAGGTCACGCGCCCCTTCCATCCCTTGCTCTTTGGTTACCTCTATCAATTCCGCACCATAAGCTGTCATTGACGCTTTGCGCTCTTCGGTTGCATTGGCCGGCATGATAAGTTTCATGCGGTAGCCGCGCATGGCGGCAACCATAGCCAGCGCGATACCCGTATTGCCGCTGGTTGCTTCAATCAGGGTATCACCCGACTTTATATCACCACGCTGCTCCGCTTTTAGGATCATGCTCAATGCGGGGCGATCTTTTACTGAACCAGCAGGGTTATTGCCTTCTAACTTCGCCAAAATAATATTTGAAGTATCGCCTGGAAGACGCTGCAATCTAACTAGTGGTGTATTTCCCACAAGGGATTCAACGGTTGCAAACGAAGCCTGGTCTTTAGGAGAGCGCATAAAAAAAGGGAAGCTCGATTAAGCTGGTAATTCTAATGACTGGCGAGGTCAGTAACCAGTCTGGTTGCTAGGTTTATTTGGTTGTCGCCACCTCAGAGAGCAACCAGCGACGGCTTTTTAATTCTCGCCCGGCGAGCAGCAAGTCCAAATGACTGCGGCAGAGTATTTTGGCCACTTTTAGTGCCGCCCTGCTCTGTAGACCGTTCTCAGCAAGGTCTTCAATGGCTTGACCCGGTATCAAGCTTGGAATCTGGGAATATTCACGCCGGAAACCGGCATCCGGTAAATAACTGTAATGAGCGTCTGCTAACATCGGTGCGCCATCTATATCTGTGAATAACTCAATGGCGTAACCCAGTTCAGCAAGTAATCCAAATTCAAATTTTCTCAATAATGGCTCAATGGCATCTTCTGATTGCAATTCCCCAAGCGTCATTCGATAGACATCGTAGAGATTGTCATGGGGATCAGCTTCTCGCAACAGATAAAACAGTAACTCATTGAGGTACATGCCATACACCAGACACGCAGGATTCGCTAAAAGGCTGGGAGCCGTGTCAATTTCAGTCAGGTTTTTTAGGTCAGATTTTCCCTGCCAACTAAGCGAAAGTTCGGCAAAAGGCTGTAGTTGGGCCGCTTTGCTGGATTTTCCCGACTTTGCACCCCGGACAATAAGCTTTTGTCGCCCGTAATCACGAGAGAATATATCTACCAGCAAGCTGGATTCTTTATAACTCTGGGTGCGCAATACAAAGGCGGGCTGGTGCTCAACTTTCATGACTTACACATGCGTATGTTATCGGGCCCAATTTTGTCGATATCCAGCCCTACGTCAGGCTAATCGTAGCCCAGGCTGCGAAGGGCTCGTTCATCGTCTGACCAGCCGGATTTAACCTTTACCCAAATTTCCAACATCACCTTGGTGCCACAAAGATTTTCAATATCCTTGCGAGCCTCCATGCCGATCTGTTTCAGACGTGACCCTTTTTCGCCAATCAGGATGGTTTTCTGCCCTTCCCTCTCTACCAAAACCAATGCGTTAACAAAGGTTATTTTTCCGTTGTATTCGTATCTTTCAATTTCAACCGTAGCAGCATAGGGCACTTCATCACCAAGCTGGCGCATTATTTTTTCGCGAACTATTTCGGCCGCCATAAAGCGCATTGATCGATCAGTAACCTGATCTTCATCAAAGAATGCCTGGCCTTCTGGCAAAAAGGTCTCTATCTGTTTTAGTAGCTGATCCAGATTATTTTTCTTTAGTGCAGACACAGGAATAAATTCACCATTTGGCAAACGCTGGCTCAGCTCCTGGATATGGGGCAATAGTAACTCATTGGTTGTAAGCCGATCGGTTTTATTGACGGCAACCACACAGGGTTTTTTTGAGGCAAGCACTCGTTTTAGCACCATTTCATCTTCGTCGTTCCATTTCAAACGATCCACAACAAAGATAATGACATCTACATCTGCCAGCGCAGTGCTTGCTGCACGATTCATATAGCGATTTATGGCGCGTGGGGTATTCAAATGCTGGCCTGGCGTGTCCAGAAAAAGCATTTGGGCAGTTTCACTGCTATGTATCCCCAAAATATTGTGCCGGGTAGTTTGTGGCTTCCGGGATGTAATACTGATTTTTTGGCCCAAAATGCCATTTAGTAAAGTCGATTTACCTACATTAGGCCGACCGACTATAGCAACGTAGCCGCTTTTATATGCCATATCACTCATCCCTGTCTTCTTTACTTTCCAGAGCTTCTAAAGCAGCAGCTGCCGCCTGCTGCTCGGCAATTTTGCGGCTGGAACCTTCACCAAAAAATTCTTCGGAAACCGACTCAATCATGCATTGAATACGAAAATGCTGGGCATGGCCGGGGCCTTCGATATCAAGCATCTGATACTCGGGCAAATTCAATGAACGCGCCTGAAGAAACTCTTGTAATCTGGATTTGGCATCGCGAACCTCTTCAATCTCAAGGTTATCAAGGCGCCCTTCAAAATGGAGTTTCACTATGTCTGTCAGCTTTGACCAATCTGAATCAAGATAAATAGCGCCCAGAACAGCTTCGTAGGTGTCGGCAAGAATGGATTGCAGTCGATGCCCCCCGGATTTGGACGCGCCGCCACCGAGCAAAATAGCCTCGCTAAATCCAAGACTAGACGCCACATCGGCGAGCGACTCACGCCTAACCAAAGCTGCCCGCATGGCGCTAAGCTCGCCTTCCGGAGACTCTGGATATAGTTTGAAGAGTTGCTCTGCTATCAGTGTATTCACGAGGGAATCACCCAGAAATTCTAGGCGTTCATTATGATCTTTAGAGTGACTTCTGTGTGTCAGCGCCTGTTGGAGAAGACCCTTTTCCTGAAAAGAGTAGCCCAGCCGGGACTCAAAAAGTGATAGGTCTGGGTTATCCAAGGGGCTTTAATTATTCGCGGTGCTATAGCTATTAGTAAAGGTAATAACAGCGTCCAGATTTCTGAAAATATTTACACGTTCTTCATGAACATACATTATTTCCATGGAAGTCACCGTTTTCTCTATATCGAAATCCCTGGGGCTAACACTAATATTATTAACCCTAAAGGTTCGACTTAGTGCGTCGCGAACTTCAACCGTAGACATATTATTAAAATTGTTACTACGCGCAGAAGACTCAATGGCTTGATCCAAAGCCATATTGTCAATATATAGCGGTCCTATCCTGAGACCAAGAGTGAGTATTGCTGCAAAAAGCAACAATGAAGAAATAACCCCAAAAGTAGAGAAACCCCGTTGCTTAATCATGTTCAACCTCATAACAGCTGTTCAAATTAATTTAAATAAAGATCAATTGGTTATTCAATTGAGCCTACACGGGAAAATGAAGGGATACCCCAGCCTTCCCAGTGCATCCAGATACCAACTGCCTTACCAATAATATTTGATTCCGGAACTGGCCCCCAGGCGCGGCTATCGAGGCTGTTATCTCGATTGTCACCCATCATAAAATAATGCCCATCGGGTACAACATATTCCCATGCACGCCCATATTTACTGGGCTCTTCCCGCGTCTGAATCTGGTGTAACACATTACCAGTTGTTTCATCCAGAAGCTGTGTGCCATTTGACATTTTTTCTACAAAAGCTTGCTCATAAGGCTCGCCATTAACCCAGAGTTGGTTCGCTTGCATACGAATATGGTCCCCTGGGACCCCGATAACACGTTTTATGAACGCACGATTATCGTGTGGCGGGGTAAAAACCATCACCTCGCCAGGCTGCGGCTCATTTACCGGAATAATGGTATTACCCAGAACTGGAACCCGAATGCCGTAGGTAAACTTGTTTACAAGAATAAAATCGCCAACCAGCAGAGTGGGTACCATAGACCTTGATGGAATCTGGAATGGCTCAAACAAAAACGAGCGAATGACAAAGACAAGCAAGAGTATGGGAAAGAAGGAGATGGAATATTCCACCACCAATGGCTGTGGAGCCTCCCCTGCCCGCCTTTTTCTCAAAACATAAATGTCGAGAAGCCAAATAGCCCCCGTGATTACTACGAGCAAAAAAAGCACCAGGGCGAAATTAAAATCCATCGTATTTTCTAGTTATCCGGCTATTATTTATCTGTTTTCAGAACTGCGAGAAACGCTTCCTGGGGAACTTCCACACTGCCCAGTTGCTTCATGCGTTTTTTACCTGCTTTCTGCTTTTCCAACAACTTTTTCTTTCGGGTGATATCACCACCATAGCACTTAGCGAGAACATTTTTTCGCAAAGCTTTAACCGTTGTTCTTGCAACCACGTGCCCGCCAATTGCCGCCTGAATAGCCACATCAAACTGCTGGCGTGGAATCAGCTCTTTCATTTTATCCGCTATTTGGCGACCCTTACCTTGCGCATTGTCTCTGTGGACGATGAGGGCAAGCGCATCAACACGATCTCCGTTGATAAGCATATCAAGTTTTACCAAGGGCGCTTTATCGAAACGGACAAAGCTGTAATCCAGTGAAGCAAATCCACGGCTAACTGATTTTAAGCGGTCAAAGAAATCCATGACAACTTCACTCATGGGTAATTCATAAGTTAGCTGAACCTGGTTTCCTGCATAAAGCATGTTTTTTTGAATGCCGCGCCGCTCTACGCACAGACTAATGACATTACCCACGTAATCTTTTGGCACCAGTATGCTGGCTTCGACAATAGGCTCACGGACTTCCTCCAGCGTCCCTGGATCCGGCAGTTTAGACGGATTGTCTACTAGCACTGTCTCACCCGCGGAAGTAATCACCTGATAAATCACCGATGGTGCGGTGGAAATCAAATCCAGATCATATTCGCGCTCAAGACGCTCCTGGATAATTTCCATATGCAACATGCCAAGGAAGCCGCAACGAAATCCAAAACCAAGTGCATCCGAGGTTTCTGGTTCATAAAATAACGAGGCATCGTTGAGAGAGAGCTTGTTTAGGGCTTCTCTCAAGTCTTCGTAGTCATCCGAATTGGTTGGGAACAAACCGGAATAAACCTGGGGTTTTACTTTTTTAAATCCAGGTAACGCGGGGACCGTCTCAGCATCTTTGGAGTGCACAAAGGTATCGCCGACCGGCGCTCCATGGATATCTTTGATGCCCGCAATAATAAAGCCAACTTCGCCCGCTTTTAATTCGCCCAGATCTTTCTGTTTGGGCGTGAAGACTCCCACGCGATCGACTACCTGGGCTTTCTTGATACTTTTTGAAACTATTTTGTCTTTGGGTTTAATACTGCCCTGCATAACCCGAACCAGAGAAACAACTCCCTGATAGTTATCAAACCAGGAATCAATGATAAGTGCCTGCAATGGACCATCTGTATCTCCTTGCGGCGGGGGCACCATCTGAACAAGGTGTTCCAGCACATCCTCAACATTTTCTCCTGTCTTGGCACTGCAACTTACTGTCGCACTGGTATCCAGACCAATAATGTCTTCGATCTCACTGCAAACGCGCTCAGGTTCTGCCTGAGGCAGGTCAATCTTGTTCAACACCGGAATCACTTCCAGATCCTGCTCAATTGCCGTGTAGCAGTTGGCTACTGACTGCGCCTCGACTCCCTGGGCTGCATCAACAACAAGCAGAGCTCCTTCACATGCCGCAAGGGAACGCGATACTTCGTAGGAAAAATCCACATGTCCCGGCGTATCAATAAAATTCAGCTGATAAGTCTTGCCATCCCGTGCCTTGTAATCCAGCGTGACGCTCTGCGCCTTAATCGTGATTCCGCGCTCGCGCTCAATGTCCATGGAATCCAGAACTTGTTCCGCCATTTCGCGATTGGTGAGCCCCCCGCATATTTGGATAAAACGATCGGCAAGGGTCGATTTACCATGATCAATATGAGCAATAATGGAAAAATTTCGGATATGACTTAGATCAGACAAGCTTGTTTAGACCTGTGAGTGCGCGATAGGCGCGACAAGGGGATATAGCGGGTACACCGCCGCTTAAAAGGCGTGCAGTCTACCCAGATTGGAGCTAACCGTCGACCCGTATAGTGCGAAATATCGCCGTATCGCCGCGGTAAAAAAGGATAGGGACAATTGATCCCGGTTCCAAGCCAGAAACAATTTGATCAAAGCTACTTCTGCTGTCAATTTGCTCAAATGCAATTTGCACAAGGATATCCCCGGCAAGCAAGCCCGCCTTGGCTGCGGCCGAACCTACTTCGACGCTACTGACTACGACGCCGCCACCAAGTTCCAGTTGATCAAGTGTAGATTGGTTGGCTTCCTCAATTGAAAGCCCCAGGCCCTGAGGTGCGGTGCCAGAATCAATCGAGGCCAACCGTGTTTGACCTGCCTGATCAAGCTCCCCGACTTCAACCTGAATTTCTTCTTCACGCATCTCCCGAATTAATCTTGCTTGCGTCCTGCTTCCAGGCGCGACAAGCCCAACAACGTGAGGTAAATCGTACGAATATTCTATTGGCTTACCATCGAACTCAAGAATAACATCGCCACTTCGAATACCCGCTCGATCTGCAGGGCCACCTCGCTGAACACGGGTTACCAAGGCACCCTGGGGCTTATCCAAACCGAAGGAACGAGCCAGATTCAAATCCACATCCTGAATAACCACACCCAACCATCCGCGTGATACCTGGCCGTTATTTTTTAACTGGTCAATCACTTCGCGTCCAACGGAAGAAGGCACCGCAAAAGAGAGCCCCATGTAACCTCCGGATCGGGTAAAGATCTGGGAGTTGATACCCACAACTTCACCATCCAGATTAAATAGAGGGCCACCTGAGTTACCAGGGTTAATGGCGACATCTGTCTGGATAAAAGGTACGTAGTCCTGCCCCTTCTCATTGGGAAGGCTACGGCCTATTGCACTGACAATCCCGGCACTGGCGGAATAATCCAGATCAAAAGGTGAACCGATTGCAACGACCCAGTCACCGACTTCCAGCAAATTCGAGTCTGCAAATTCCAGCGTAGGCAAATTGTCCTCATCTATTTTTAATAACGCGAGGTCGGACCGCTGGTCTGTACCAATAACGACTGCCTCGTACTCACGACGGTCATCCAAACGCACAACGATGCGGGTTGCCTCATCAACCACATGGTGATTGGTAACCACATACCCATCTTCAGAAATAATGAACCCCGAACCAACACCCGCCTGCGGTCTCTGCTGTGGCCGGGAGTAGCGTTCAAAGAACTCCCGGAAATAAGGCGGTATAGAAGGATCAGCGCCAGGATTTGAGGCCGGGGTTTCGCTAAATGTATTGATTTTTACCACAGCCGGACTTGTCTCTTTGATCAGACTGGTAAAGTCCGGAAGATCTGCGGACAGAGTATGGGTACTAAAAAATATGGCAGTAACAAGTACGAAAAAACGGCTAAAAGTGTCAAACATCAGCACTACTCCACAAGGTATAAATCGGAATAAATGAATATGGGATGCTTTTACAGTGATTCAAGTCAGGCTGGTTCACCGGGCATGATTTTCACAATCGCTCGATCATCAACCACCACTGGGGAATATCGAGGATCATCCACTTTCCTTAGACTCTGTTTCCGGACATAAATTCCCCCGACGACCAAACCGGACAAACCCATAAATATGGCAAAGGGCTCAGAAATGAGGTTGCCAAGGGTTGCCCCAGCAATCAGGAGGAGCAAAGGCACCAAATAAACCAAAAAAGCCGCTCGCAACATGGCTGACTCTTCTACCCCCAACTCAACCTGCTCACCTACATGAAAATCGGTGGCGGGCCTGTGCTTTAGGGTGACACGAACAAACTGGCTACCGGACAAGTACTTGGCCAGGACTCCCTGGCCACATCCTTTCTGTGCAGCACAGCTGCCACAGGTGGACTGCTGGATTACCTGAACTACCAGCTCCGAATCTGCAATTTCTACGATGGTGCCCTGTTCTATTAACACTTATTTACCTTCTGGTTAATCACGTCTTAACGAAGAAAAAACTCTTTCCGCAGTGGCCATCGGCACTTCCCCAACAACTGAGACAAGATAGGTTTCTGTCCGTGTCGACAGATAATTTATATATATTGCCGTGGCGCCACGCTGGGCATTACTGGGAGGTAAAAATGTTTCCAGCACTGGCTCTATAAACACACTGACCACGGATATGCCATCTCCGTATACGAGCGTGGCCCGCTCGTCCTCAAAAGTACTCTGGAGCAATTCAAAACCGGCGGGCAACCAACCAGAAACCCAGCCATTTTCTACATTTATAAAGTTACAGTTGATCATATTGGCTGATTCTGTACTTTCTTCTTCCTGTGCTGCTTCTGCTAACCCAGAATTGTCCAACTCTTCCGACGAATCAATTTGCTCTTCATCGATAGACTGGCTCTCCTCAGGGGACGCCTCCTCCTGATCAATACCAGGTTCTTCAGTTTCAGTGAAGTCTCGAGGCTCGTATTCGATATTAACGAACTGTGTTCTTTCAACCACACGCCTATCTGGTGCCGTAACAACTGACCGAAGCATGAGGCCAGAATCGTTATCAATTACAAATCGATAACCGTTTCTGTATTTATCGACCGGCATAAGCACAATCTCGGTTCCCGTTCTTCCGGCAACCCGCTCCTTACCTATCGCAAAAAAATTATAGTACTCGTCAAATTGTTCAACACTTAAGCCCTGTGAGGCCTGGCAATCGGCATCAAACTTCATGGCGTGTTGTAGCTGCGGCCCATCCAGCTGATTTAAATGCTGGTCAAGCATCGTGCCCTGCTGAGAGGAGCTCACTTTAAAACTCTGCATTTGGCCAGCCTGCTCATAAGTCAGTATTCCCTCGTAATCATAAATTTTTCTACTATCAAGCATACGTTGATAGAGAATCTTGGGATCTAGGGAATTGGAAATTTGGGTCTGGGCAACAGTTGTCAACGGGATTGATCCCAACAGAAACATATTGGCCACAACCAAAAACAGGCCATTACGGCCTGTTTTTCGAAACATTTGAATACTTGCTGAAAGTATCAAGACAGCGCCTCCTTACAGGGACGCTTATTCTGCCTCAGTTGGCGCCGGAACTCTAACCATTGGAAGAACTCCCTGAGAAGTATGAACCACATGCTCAGAATGTTTTTGCGCAAGTGATTCCAGGTGCGCACGCATTTGATCTCGATCAACAGGAATTTCAACGGTCGTGCCTGTCGTCAGAGAAGGCTGGGAAGTCGAAGAACTAACTGGGCGAGAAACCGGCTGGTACTCAAAACCTGCTGGCGGCTGAACCAGTGCTGGCATTTCCGTCGTGAGAGAGCCATCAGCGACCTGCGATGAGCCCGTAACACCGTTCTCGGCAATCTGGTATTGCTGAATGCCAAACAGAGCCATGGCCGCTACAGAAGCCGCCAAGGTCATTTGCGCAAAGGGTTTTTTAAACTGGGAAAGCCTGGAATGCGCAGGCTCATCGCCAATAGCAGTCATAACTGACGAGCTTATATCGGCACCCACGCCTGGTTCTTTTCTAAGAACCGAGCCTATCCGTTGATAAGTTGCCCATTCATCCCTGAGATCCTTGTTTTCGTCCATCTGCTGGAGTGTTTTTCGCACATCCCAGTCAGATACTTCACCATCAACCAATGCGGAAAGGTTTTCGCGCAGATCTACAGGTTTGTTTTGACTCATAGATATCTCAATCTCAATTTTCGGCCGAAGCCTCTAGTTGCATGCTATGACCAGCATAATTTTCAAAAGTTTCATAAAAAACAGAAATATTTTGCATTTGTTCACAATAACAACGCTTTAAGTCATTAAAGGTTTAATTTTTTCTGTAATTGCTTCACGCGCTCGAAATATACGTGAACGCACCGTACCGACCGGACAGTCCATAATCGAGGCAATTTCCTCGTAGCTCATGCCCTCCATTTCCCTAAGCGTGACGGCTGTACGCAAATCTTCCGGAAGTTCGTTCAAAGCTTTGAAGACAACTTCTTCCAGCTCTCCCCGGTACATCTCACCTTCGGGAGTATCATTGTCTTTAAGGTATTCACTGCCGCCATAATTTTCTGCATCACTAATTTCAACATCATCGTTTGGTGGCCGCCGATTACGGGTAACCAGATAATTTTTTGCAGTATTTACAGCTATTCGATAAAGCCAGGTATAAAACTGACTTTCGCCACGAAAATTATGGATTGCCCGATAAGCTTTGATAAAAGCTTCCTGGGCAACGTCTTGAACTTCGGCGTGATCTTTCACAAATCTCGAAATCACCGCCTGAACTTTGTATTGATACTTAAGGACAAGCATATCAAACGCATGCTTGTCCCCTTTCTGAACACGCTTGACCAGCTGTACATCGCTTAATTCGGCACCAGCGGCGGCCATCAATATTTCTCCGTTACCCTAGTAATTGTATATTTATTATTCATTCGTACACATTTAGGGCAACAGGCTTTAATGCGCCCCACTCCCAGACCGCCAATTGCAAACAAAGTTTCCTTAAACACGCCATAGCTGTTAACTAAAATCACTTTTTATCTTGCGCAGCTTATACTATCGCCCTATCAGCATTAAGTGTCTTTAATACCCCAATGAACAAATCCCAAAATTCCGATGTACTAATTATCGGCAGCGGTGCAGCTGGTCTCAGTGCCGCACTCCATCTTGCAGAGAACTGTCAGGTTAGCATTCTTAGCAAAACTACGTTGTCTTCTGGTTCAACCTATTGGGCTCAAGGTGGTATTGCAGCTGTTTTGGATGACAACGATAGCATTGAAGCCCATGTCAGGGACACGCTCATAGCAGGCGCTGGTTTGTGCCACGAAGACTCTGTCAAAAGAATCGTAAGTGAGAGCAAGGAAGCCGTTGCCTGGTTACAAAAAATGGGCGTGGAGTTTTCTCGGGATGGAGAGGATGAATCAAGCTTGCATCTAACTCAGGAAGGCGGCCATAGCTTCAGACGCATCATTCACAGCGACGATACAACGGGCAAGGCCGTTAGCCTGTCTCTGTCTGATCAGGTACTAGAGCACCCTAATATCCAGGTGTTTGAGCGACATATATCTGTGGATCTGGTCACACAAGCAGACAAAGGGTCACACAAAATTCGATGCAATGGCGCTTATGTGCTGGATCTGGAAACAGACCAGGTACAACTTTTCCAGGCCAAGGTTGTCATTTTGGCAACCGGTGGTGCCAGTAAGGTATACCTTTATACGACCAACCCTGACGGAGCTTCCGGTGACGGCATTGCCATGGCCTGGCGAGCAGGCTGCAGGGTTGCCAACATGGAATTCAACCAGTTTCACCCGACCTGTCTTTACCACCCCCAAGCAAAATCTTTTTTGATCAGTGAGGCACTTAGGGGCGAAGGCGCTCTGTTAAAGCTTCCCAATGGGGAACGTTTTATGCAGCGCTTTGACGAGCGAATGGAACTAGCCCCCAGGGACATCGTGGCAAGAGCGATCGATTTCGAAATGAAGCGACTAGGTTGCGACCATGTGCTACTGGATATTAGCCACAAGCCCGCTGACTTTGTGAAATCACATTTTCCCAATATATATGAGACCTGTCTTGCGCTCGGCATAGATATAACCACCTCACCTATCCCGGTTGTTCCGGCAGCACACTACACCTGTGGCGGCGTTGTCGTAGACAGCAATGGGCAGACAGACTTGATGAATTTATACGCTATAGGTGAAACCTCCTTCACCGGCGTTCATGGCGCCAACCGTATGGCCAGCAACTCCTTGCTGGAGTGCTTTGTATACGCCAAGCTGGCAAGCGAACATATCATCGGGCGCCTTGGGGATATCCCCAAGCCTGACTATGCAAAGCCCTGGGATGAAACCCGGGTTACTATCCCGGATGAAGCCGTGGTGATTTCGCACAACTGGGATGAACTCAGACGATTCATGTGGGATTACGTGGGAATTGTTCGAACCAACAAGCGCCTGCAACGTGCACAAAATCGTATCAGTCTGTTACAGAAGGAAATTCACGAGTTCTACTCCAACTACCGGGTAACCAACGATTTAATCGAATTGAGGAATCTGGCGGTGGTTGCTGAACGCATTATTCTTTCAGCCACACAGCGAAAGGAAAGCCGCGGATTGCATTACTCTCTGGACTACCCCGAAGAATCAACCATTGCCAAGGATACGATCATGGTTCCAATTAATTATGCAGGGCAGGATATGATTGTTAGCCGAAACGACTAGTAGGAATTAAATAGAATCTGCGCCAGTTTTACTGCGCACTATGGTAACTATCTTCTTCAAGGACTCCGATTCCGGCTCATGCCGATGAATAAACCAGTTGAACATGTCTTGATCTTGCTCCTCCAGTAACTGTTGAAAAAGCAGCTTCTCGTCGTCAACTAGCTGGTCATAGTGGTTTTCAACGAAGGGCGAGAGCACCAAATCGAGCTCTAGCATTCCCCTTCGGCTGGCCCAACGTAAACGGTTTTTTTCCATCAATATGTCTGGTAACAGGTAAATTTATCCCCATATTATACGCCTGTGCACACCCCGAATCACAGCGAAAGAACTTATGACAAACTGGCCCGACCCAAGTACCAACCAAGTTCCTACAGATGGTGCGCTTACGTTTGTAAACACCTATGCCGTGCTTGAAGTAACCGGCGAAGACACCGAAAAATTTCTGCAAGGGCAATGTTCTGCCGACATTGGCTCTCTTGCAATCGGCGAATCTGTGCCCGGCTCGATATGTACGGTCAAGGGTCGCGTAATAACCAGTTTTATCGCCACAAAAACCAATGAATCTGTTCTTCTATTAATTCCACGCGTCTTGGTACCCACCACAAAGGAGTACCTAAAAAAATATGCGGCTTTCTTCAAAGTGAGCCTCAATCAATGGCTACACCCGTGTGTTATCGCCAACCCAAAGTCTGGGCAACTTCCCGAAAGTTTATATGTTTCGTGTAATTTCCGGTTAGGCGAACAGGGTTTTCATGCCGGGTTACTGGATCAGGCAAGCTATCAAAAGCTGGCAGATCTATTACCATCTGATCAGGATAAAGAAAATCAACCCGCGCCTGAGAGTATCTGGCTAGACCACTTGTTGGAAGCTGGCTGGTTGTTGCTCAATAACAAGACAAGTGAAGAATACCTTCCGCACCAACTCAATCTGGACCTCTTAGGCGCAATTAATTTCAAGAAGGGCTGCTATACCGGTCAGGAAATCATTGCGCGCATGGAATATCGTGGCAAATCAAAAAAAAGGCTGAAAGTCATTTCGCTATCTGGGCATCAACTCACAAACGAGTCGCTTCCATTAGATATTAAGACGGCTGATGATTCGCAACCGCTAGGAGAGCTTTTACAGCTAACTTCGAATGCGAAGCTGGCCTTGGCGCTTCTCCCCGTTGAACTCCCTTCAGAAGGTAGCTTTATCTGTGATGGGGAGACTCTGGAATATGCGCTTCAGAACAACGTGTAAATCCATCAGTCGATTTGCCAATTAATTGGATTCTGCCCCCTGGATTGAAGGTAGTCGTTGGCCTGGGAAAAATGTCTGCATCCCAAAAAACCCCGGTGCGCAGAGAGAGGTGACGGGTGTGGTGCACGCAGCACCAGATGACGAGATTCATCAATGCTCTGGCCTTTTTTTTGTGCGTAACTACCCCAGAGCATAAACACCAGTCCTTCGCGCTCTTCGTTTAAACGCTGTATAGCGATGTCGGTAAATTCCTCCCAACCCTTCTTCTGGTGAGACCCAGCCCGAAAGGCTTCTACTGTCAGCGTCGCATTTAGCAGCAGCACACCCTGGTCAGCCCAAGGCCCAAGATTCCCCTCGGTTGGGGGCGAAATGCCCACATCTGAGACAAGCTCTTTATAAATATTGATTAACGATGGGGGAAGCTTGGTTCCACTTAACACTGAGAAGCACAAGCCATGTGCCTGCCCTAGTCCGTGGTATGGGTCTTGGCCCAAAATAACGACTCTTACCTTGTCAAATGGCGTGCGATTAAACGCCTCAAACCAACATCCCCCTGGTGGAAATATTTGTTTGCCATTTAGTTTTTCCTGAACAAGAAACGCACGCAAATCCTTCATGTAAGGCTTATCAAATTCGCTTCCGATTTTTATTTTCCAGAAAGTTTCTATTTGGGGATCCATTAAATTAAAACCTTTCGTATCAAAACGCTCTCAAGATAGCCATTAACTCCCCTTGCTTCCAGAACACAGGGAAAGATATATTTAAGTGCCCGGATGAGATATTTTTTTATTATTGGGTCAATACCTAAAGTATAAAATTTCTGTGCATACTAGTGACAACAAAAACTCCGAACATAACGCAGGCCCGATTGTTTACTTCACTAGTCGTCGTCACACTTTGCCTTTTTGTTACCGCTATTATTCTATTGAGGGATATCAACGCCGATAACTGGCAAGAAGAGCTTTTTACTTTTTATTTTCCAATGCTGGTACTTCCGGCAACCTGTATTTACTTAATTTCGCTCGCTATCAGGGTACACCGACTTGAACAACAGGTCGCTATCGCTAATTCGTATGATCCCCTGACTCATACACTGAAGTCCTCCCCTCTGCTTGATAAGGCAAAAAAAATCTATCAGAAAACAGCGCTGGAAAACCAACCCATAAGTATTTTATGCATGGAAGTTGACCGAGTGTCGGCGATTGCTGACGAGTATGGCCAGGATGCAGCCGATGCCGTGCTGCGTGAATTCGGTGGGACAGTGATTGGTGCGACCAGGGAAAAAGATTTGATTGGCCGCGACCAGAATTGCTTTATTACCGTGGTTTTAAATACCCCCTCTGAATACACGCTACCCGTAGTTGCTCGCTTTCAGGAGCTGGCACACTCAGACGTTGTATTAAATGAAGATAACGAGGTGCGCTATTCCATCAGCGTCGGCTATGCCAGCTCTGACCAGAGCGAGGAAGTCCCCGAGTTCGATACACTCATGGAGCGAGCCAAAAGAGCACTGGAAAATGCGAAAAAACAAGGCCCGGCCTCAATTCAGGGCTGGATCGCCTAGAAACCTAGTAAAGCGGGAACCTGTATTTACTCAGGCCGCATCGCAGGAAAAAGCAGCACATCCCTAATCGACGGCGAATCGGTCAACAACATCACCAGGCGATCAATACCAATCCCCTCTCCGGCTGTGGGCGGTAATCCATACTCCAATGCACGAACATAATCGGCATCGTAGTGCATAGCTTCGTGATCACCCGCATCTTTTTCCGCAACCTGGGCCATAAAGCGTTCGGCTTGGTCTTCTGCATCATTTAGCTCAGAAAAACCGTTGGCAATCTCACGACCCCCGACAAAAAACTCGAACCGATCAGTGACAAATGGGTCGTTATCACTGCGACGAGCAAGAGGTGAAACCTCTGCTGGATAATGGGTAATGAATGTTGGCTGGATCAATCGATGCTCAACCGTTTTTTCGAAGATTTCGATCTGCAACTTGCCTAGCCCCCATATATCCTTGACTGGAATGCCCAGTGACTCAGCAACTTTTTTAGCCGAATCCTCTGAGGAAATATCTTCGGCTTTTATGTCCGGATTAAATTGCAGGATAGAGTCAAAAACAGATATTCGGACAAAAGGCTGTCCAAAATCGTAGATGGTTTCTTTTACCACCTCACCCTCTGCATCTCGCTCTGTTGCTTTGACTTCAGTAGTGCCAAGCACTTTGAGGGAAACACTGCGTAGCATGTCTTCGGTCAGGTTCATCAGATCTTGGTAATTCGCATAAGCCTGATAGAACTCCAGCATAGTGAATTCTGGATTGTGACGTGTCGATAGTCCCTCGTTGCGGAAATTACGGTTAATCTCATAAACACGCTCAAAACCACCCACAACCAAGCGCTTAAGGTATAACTCGGGGGCAATGCGCAAATACATGTCCTGATCCAGCGCGTTGTGATGTGTCACAAAAGGTCGCGCCGTTGCCCCCCCGGGGATTTGTTGCAACATGGGCGTTTCGACTTCCATAAAGGCACGCTCGTTCAAGTAATTGCGTATTGCCGCAATAACCTGCGAGCGCACTTGAAAGGTCTCACGCACTTCGGGATTGACGATTAAATCCACATAGCGTTGCCGATAACGAATTTCAGTATCCGTCAGCCCGGCATGCTTTTCTGGCAGTGGACGCAATGATTTGGTTAACAGCGAATAGCAGTCTGCATTGACATAAAGGTCGCCACGGCCCGACTTGTGCAGTGGACCAGATATTCCAACGATGTCACCGATATCCCACTGCCCCCAGCGTTCCTTAATGTCCGCCTGTACTTCCTTGCTTGCATAAGCCTGAATACGACCAGAGACATCCTGTAGCACAAGAAAAGGGCCACGCTTGGCCATTATTCGACCCGCAACCGAGACAGGAATATCAAGCGCTTCCAGAGATTCCTTGGTTTTTTCCCCGTGTTCTGCCTGTAACTCGGCCGCACTGTGCTCGCGTTTCCAGTCATTGGGGAAAGCCTGTTGCCCGCTTTCACGTATGTGAGCCAGTTTTTCCCGGCGTTCGGCAATTAATTTGTTTTCGTCTTGAGTTTGTTCAGTCATATCTACAATCCCGCTTTGAGCGAGGCTTCGATGAATGGGTCCAGTGCCCCATCGAGCACGGCTTGTGTATTGCGTGTTTCTACAGAGGTGCGCAAATCCTTGATTCGCGCATCATCTAAAACATAGGAGCGTATCTGGCTGCCCCAGCCAATATCCGATTTACTGTCTTCCAGCGCTTGCTGATCTGCGCTGCGCTTTTGCATCTCCAGCTCATACAACTTGGCTTTCAGCTGCTTCCAGGCAAAGTCCCGGTTGGCATGCTGGGAGCGCTGGTTCTGGCATTGAACCACAATACCCGACGGCTCATGAGTTAAGCGAACCGCTGAATCAGTTTTGTTTACGTGTTGACCACCTGCGCCACTCGCTCGATAGGTGTCTGTACGAACATCCGAGGGGTTGATTTCAATTTCGATATTGTCATCTACTTCAGGAGAAATAAATACCGACGCGAAAGAGGTATGGCGACGGTTGCCTGAGTCAAACGGCGATTTTCGCACCAGGCGATGTACCCCAGTCTCTGTTCGCAGCCAACCAAAAGCGTATTCGCCTTGTATATGAAGACTGGCACTTTTAATGCCGGCCACATCACCGGCAGAACATTCAGTCAGCTCGGCCTTAAAACCTTTGCTTTCTGCCCACCGGAGATACATTCGCAGCAGCATCTCAGCCCAATCCTGAGCCTCAGTGCCACCAGAACCAGCCTGAATATCCATAAACGCGTTGTTTTCATCCATCGCTCCGGAAAACATCCGACGGAATTCCAGGTCTTCCAACCGGGAAAGGAGCTTGTCCACCTCAGACTCAATTTCAGTAACGGCATCTGCATCGTTTTCTTCTGCTGCCATCTCTAACAGTTCAACACAGTCTTCTACGCCTTGTGTGAGCTCATCAATTGTCTGCACAATAATCTCAAGACTGGAGCGCTCTCGCCCCAATTCCTGGGCCTTGGCAGGATCGTTCCAGACATCGGGCTCACCGAGAAGGAGTTCAACCTCGTCTAGCCGGTCTTTCTTCTCTTCATAGTCAAAGATACCCCCTAAGCACGTCAGTACGCGCTGAAATATCACTGAGGCTGTTGCGAAGAGGATTAATTTCCATGGAAGGCCAATAATCAGATGAGGTTAAACAGGGCGCGCATTCTATAGCGAAAGCGCCCTCCCCTCCAAGCCAAGCGCAAAGTTATTGCACTTTGGATCGAAAATATTAGAAACGACAGATACAATCCGGAAAAACTGTATACAAAATATATTAAGCTGGAGAGCTATGAATACTGAAATTAAAACTGTGGGGGTAATAGGTCTTGGCTCTATGGGTATGGGCGCAGCTAAATCCTGTATAAACGCCGGCCTTGATGTATTCGGTTTTGATTTGAATCCCAAGGCCCTGGAGGAATTGCAACAATTCGGAGCGAAGGGCGTTTCAGAAAGTGCTTTGGAATATGCCTCTAAACTCGATGCCATGTTGATTCTTGTGGTGAACGCCCAACAAGTGAATTCTGTGCTTTTTGAGTCTGGCCTGGCATCCTCACTCAAACCTGAAACAGCCATCATGGTGTCAGCAACCATGGCCTCAGATGACGCCAAAAGCATTGGAGAAAAACTCAATCAGCACCAATTAATCATGTTGGATGCGCCCGTCTCTGGCGGTGCATTAAAAGCGGCAAACGGCGAAATGACCGTCATGGCATCAGGGTCACAAGTAGCATTCGACAAGCTAAAACCATTGCTCGATGCTACCGCGACCAAGGTATATAAAATCGGCGAAGAAATCGGACTTGGCTCAACTGTAAAAATCATTCACCAGATACTCGCAGGTGTTCATATCGCCGCTGCGGCCGAGGCAATGGCACTCGCCGCACGAGCCAACATCCCTCTTGAGCTAATGTATGACATTGTCACTAATGCAGCAGGTAATTCATGGATGTTCGAAAACCGAATGAAGCATGTCCTCGATGGTGATTATTCGCCCAATTCCATGGTGGATATTTTCGTCAAGGACTTAGGACTGGTCGCGGATACCGCGCAAAACCTTGATTTCCCCTTACCCCTCTCCAGCACTGCTCTTGAAATGTTTACCAAGGCAAGCAACGCTGGATTCGGCAAGGAGGACGATAGTGCCGTAATCAAGATTTTTGAAGGGATTAAGCTACCCGGTGTAGGGGAATAGAATGCAGTTGGGTGTAATCGCAGACGACTTTACCGGAGCAACCGATATCGCCAGTTTCCTTGTTGAAAACGGCGTCAGCACTATTCAACTAAATGGTACACCAGTGGAAAATCTGGATATTAAAGCGGATGCCGTTGTCATCAGTTTGAAATCCCGCTCCTGTCCAGCGAAACAAGCGGTCAGCAACTCATTGGCGGCATTGCAATGGTTGCAAGAGAAGGGATGCAGGCAGTTTTATTTTAAATACTGCTCAACTTTTGACAGTACAGCCAAGGGCAATATCGGCCCTGTCACAGATGCGCTACTGGATGCATTAAATGAAGAGTTCACCGTTGTTTGCCCATCCCTCCCTGTGAATGGGCGAACTGTATTTAACGGGCACCTTTTTGTTTGGGGCGAACTCCTAAGCGAATCTGGCATGAAAGATCATCCCATCACACCCATGACCAACTCAAATTTGCTGCAACTAATGAATGACCAATCACAGGGTCAGACCGGGCTGGTCAACTACGAGGTTGTTGAACAGGGTTCTGCCAAAATTATTGAAAACTTTGCCTTTCATAAAGGTCAGGGAAAGCGCTATGTGGTGGTCGACGCTTTTAAAACAGAACACCTTGATGAGATAGGCAAAGCCACCCGATCTTTGAAACTGGTAACGGGTGGCTCAGGACTGGCTGCCGGAATGGCGAAAAGTATGTCGCAGCAATCGGCAGCAAGTGGCGATGCCCGGCAGGCTGGCTACCCCAGCAAAGCACCTACGGTCATATTTTCAGGTTCTTGTTCCCAAATGACCAACAAGCAAGTTAGCGAGTACATAAAAAAAGCGCCAAATTTTGCGATTAATGTTGAACAATGCCTGCGCCATAAAGACTACGACGAAGAGATCTTTTCCTGGGTAAAAAATAATTTGGATAGCAAGTTAGCACCAATGGTTTACGCCACAACGGATGCAAAAAATTTAAAGTCTATCCAACAAGACTTCGGTGTAGATGAGCCAAGCCATGCAATTGAGAACCTGTTTAGCCGACTCGCGAAAAAACTACACGCTTTCGGCGTGTTCAATTTTATTGTCGCCGGGGGCGAAACTTCAGGCGTAGTCGCCCAAAGTCTACATCTGGACGGTTTCCATATTGGGCCGCAAATCACACCCGGCGTGCCATGGGTCAAAGCCATCAACGGAGATTTATCCATGGCTTTAAAATCAGGCAATTTTGGTGATGAGTCTTTTTTTACTGTCGCCCAGAAGTACTTTCAATGAATATCACTCAGAGAAGCTTTCGATGAATATCAAACAAGGCTGCATACAATGAACGAAGTCGAACTCAGGCAACAAATGGTAGAACTCGCAGAGTCGATGTTCTATCGGGGCTATGCAACCGGCGGTGCCGGTAATTTATCCTTGAAATTGCCCAACGGTCACTTTCTGGCGACCCCAACAGGTTCTTCATTTGGACGATTGGTCGCCGAAGAGTTATCTGTGGTTGATCAGGATGGCAACCACATCTCAGGCAAACGCCCTTCGAAAGAAGTTGCTTTTCATCTGGCTATCTATGAAAAAGACCCTGAATGCAATGCCATTGTTCACTTGCATTCAACCTACCTAACGGCCCTCTCCTGTCTAAAAGATCTGGACCCAAACAATGCGATTAAGGCAGTGACCCCTTACTACGTCATGCGTATTGGCGAGCTCCCTGTGATCCCATATATACGTCCAGGTGCCCCTCAAATAGCAGAAGAACTGTCAAAACTGGCGGGCAAATATCGCGCTTTTTTACTTGCCAACCACGGCCCCATCATTACGGGAACAGATTTTCTTGACGCTGTTGATAATGCTGAAGAATTGGAAGAAACCGCCAGGCTGGCTTTTCTGTTAAACGATAAACCAGCGCGTTATTTAACCGATGATGAGGTGGCCGATTTAAAAGGCAGAGGCAAATAATGTACGTATTTTCGCGCCAGGTATTAAATCAATGAGGGTTTATCCTGGTTACACCCATATTTATAAAATGTAAAAAGATACCTATATGAATATTGTCATTACAGGTGGAGCCGGTTTTCTTGGTTCAGCCTTGGTAAAAAAGCTACTAAGTGATTGCCCGGATATAAATGGAATACGGGTGGTTGATATTGCAAAGCTTGATATTGCCCCCGAGGAAAGAGACAAAGTGGTCTCCACCGTTGCCGACATAACCAATCCCGATGAAATCGCGAATATCATTAATGAAAACACGACTCATGTGTTTCATCTGGCAGCCATTGTCTCCAGTCATGCGGAACAGGACTTCGATCTGGGCATGTCCGTCAATTTGAAAGCGACACAGCTATTGCTGGAGCGCTGCCGTCAGGTAAACCCGGCCATACGTTTTGTATTCTCGAGCTCAGTTGCTGTCTTCGGGGGAAAACTGCCTGACGAAATCGATCCCATGACTGCTTTGCAGCCAAGCTCATCCTATGGCACACAAAAAGCCATCGGCGAACTACTGGTCAATGATTACGCAAGAAAAGGCTTTGTCGACGCCCTATCTGTTCGCTTGCCTACGGTGTGCATCCGCCCTGGCGCGCCTAATAAGGCGGCCTCATCCTTTGTCAGCGGCATCATGCGTGAACCCTTAAAGCGGGAAGTTTCCAATTGCCCTGTGGACGTTAATTTACCCCTCTGGGTTTCCAGCCCGCAAACCGTCATACGAAATCTTATTCACGCCAGTCAGATCAATACTGAGCAGCTAACAGGTTTCCGTACACTGAGCCTTCCCGGGCTGCAAACCTGCCCAAAAGAAATGATAGAAAGTTTGGCTAATCAGGCAGGCAATGACTATCTGGACTATATTTCCTACGATATAGATCCGGCGATTGAACCGATTGTCTCCAGTTGGCCGAAATCGATTAACGTCGAGAGAGAATTATCCCTGGGTTTTAAACAAGACAAAGACTTTGATTCGATTCTTGGGCTTTACATAGACCAGCATCCAATCAGTTGATGCGCTGAACTTTTTCTTTTGAATTATTTATGACCAAAAAAAACCGCCCGAAGGCGGTTTTTTTTTGTATTTGGTCGGAGTGGCCGGATTTGAACCGACGACCACCACACCCCCAGTGTGGTGCGCATTGACCTATAACCTACTGTTATCACTAGAAATATTGCCTAATTTCAGGGAATTTTATTTTTCGCCACTTTTGAGCACTAACGGCAAATTTATAACCAAAACCTATATTTTTTTACGAGGAGAAAATCAGATGAGTGAGCAAAAACTTAGAGCGGACTTTTCGAGAAGACTTAACGAGATACTGGATGAAAAAGACTTCCCTGCAAAATATGAAGGGCGTCAGATAATCTTGTCGCACGACCTTAAAGTATCTCAGATATCTGCGAGAAACTGGCTAGAAGGCTTCGCTATTCCAAGGGATTCCAGTTTGAAGAAGCTGGCCGCTAATCTGGGCGTTAACTTCCTCTGGTTACGATATGGCGAGCAACCGAAATATTCGCTCGGCCCAGTTACTGAAAGTAAGAAATTGCTTCATCAAATGGTCGACAAGTTAGATGGAGACGACGAAAAGTATGCATACAAAATTATTTCGGCCATATGCAGTGAAGAGGGATAAGAGATTTTTCTGCTTTTATCGAATTCTTAAAGAGACAAAACGTTTAGAAAAAGGCCAGCGGAATTAACTCAACTGACCTTTAACTGATTACTACTAAATACAACCCGCAAGTTCATACGGGCAGTACAATTAAAGCGATGATGTAATCATTTCAACAATTTGACGGTCGTCAAATCCACTGAAATAACTCTCCGCATCAAAGACCATGGTACCGCGTCCTTCCATTGAAAACTCCTCCCATTCGTGTTCCCCGACACTAGGGTTCCCAGTGCGAGCAAAGTTTACCCAGGCCTGCGCGATGGTATCCTGTGCCTTATAACCACTTGGCGCACCGCCAGTAGCGATATTGACCTGTGGAATATCAAGGTTGTGAAAGACGTACATCAGTTCCGCACAATGAAAAGGAGTGATACCACCCATCACAGGTGCTTCATAGGCAAAAAGATAGTTGTAAACCGGACCTTCGCTCTGTGACAAGCGGCGCTCAAGAGTCTCATAAACCCTTT